>LXNI01000801.1_pt1 | contig 33152 bp, 24 predicted proteins | sample 809091 | NCBI WGS metagenome assembly LXNI01 (sample SAMN04870527, study PRJNA318959) | sponge metagenome | biome: 01000161; feature: marine sponge reef; material: water | host: Sarcotragus foetidus | place: Greece: Milos, Mediterranean Sea | collected 2013-05-29 | depth 5-7 m | reverse complement strand
AATTATGAATGACAACATGGAAGCCTTATTCGTCACAATCTTCGCCACCCGCGTGGATTAGCCACCAGAGCCGACCAGCGGACTGTCATAGCTCAGAGTTCCGATGGGAATTCAGGCTAGTGCAGCCCGCTCATCTGAGATCAACATCCTTCAGCTATGGGTCCCGTTTCGGGCTGACGGGGGAATCCCCTTCGTGTCCGAAGAGCATGGTGGCTGTTTGAGGGATTTGTGTCCGATGGGTCAACCGTTCCGGTCGCGTCCGCCATGTCGGGCACTCGGCCGGGAAGGCCGGCGCATCAGTTCGTCCTTGGCCGTCCCAGGGCATCGGCCTCGCGAATCGCTCGGGTCAAGGTCCCCACCGTCGTTGATGGGTTGCCGTGAGGATTTCCGTCCAGTTCTCGGGCTTGCAACCGAGCAGTGGCCCTCTGTTCGGCATTCTGGACTCGGCGGACCAGTTCGTCGCAGTCCGGTATTTTCGCTCCCTTCGGGTCGTATTCGGCCCGCAAGACCTTCAAATCCGCTTGAACCTGCTGGCGGCGGTTCGGCCGGTTGTAGTCTCGATCATGCAGAATCAACCAGAGTTCAAAGCACGGGTTGGATCGGGCAACGCGGATTCCGGAGCGCTCGCACATCAGCACGGCCTGCTCGAATTCCGGATGTTCATCACGGTCGAACACCGCCCACACCTGATCCCGCTGCTCGAAAGAGTGCTTGCGACGACGACTGCGGGGAGCCAAACCTTCAGACTTTGCGCAGACCACAGCCGCCTTGGCGATCGTCATGGGAACGCCTACTCCACCATGGAGCTCGACCGAGATGAGGGCGCTCGAACAAGTGCGCTGGATCGGTTGGAAATAGGCTGGCTCCGTGTTCCTGCCTTCGCAATACAGGATGAAGCGCCGCTTGGGCTCCCGCAGGGGCCCTTTCCTCCGGAGGCTCGGGACGGAGCGGTGGCCGGCCTTAGCCCGACGTGGCATGGGGTGACCCTAGGTCTTCGAAGGGAACGGCGCCGTACCGGCCTTGCAGATAACCCAATTCAAAATTGTCACTCCGGCGTGTCTTGAAGTCGGTCAACGGATAGATCTGAGTCGATCCATCGGCGTCTTTCTGCGTGAACCAGAGTTGGTCCCGCCGCAGGCTGGACGACCTCATCAGGTTGGTGTCGTGGGTGGTCGCCAGAAGCTGTGCTCCCCTGGGATTCGACTGTTCGGAGCAGAACAGCCTCAACACTGCCTCGCTGGCATGAGTGTGCAAGCTGGCATCGAGTTCGTCCATGAGCACCGGTGTCCCTTCATCGAGGGAGCGGTACACGATCCCCATCACGGCCAATAGTCGGCGCGTGCCGGCGCTCTCCCTGTCCAAATCAAGAGAAATTGGCTCGTTGTCCCGACCGCGGTGGACAAGTTCGACGACAGGCTCAAAGCCGTCCGTGCCCAGCTTTTCCAAGAAGACATCTGTGGATTCGCCTGCTGCTGCTGCCATCGGCCGGACCAACTTCAAGAACAGTTCTGAATTCTTGGCCTCGCTTCGCCTAAAGTCCCCGACGCCAGTTCCCAGCCTTCCGAGAAAGGCGATCACCCTCCGATCGGGTTCTTCTCCTGCCAGTCTTGTCCATAGCTCAGTGCCCGGGACAGCGATGTCCCGGACGATTTGGATCGAGCGGAAATACGCAAATACCTTCGAGAGTTGCTCATGGCCGTTCTGGGCGGCCGCAGACAAGAACAAACTGTTGGGCCTAGTCAATTTGGCAATGCTGCTGTTCTGCCCTTTCAACCAGCGCCCGATTGCGAACTCGCTACTGTCACGCGCGAACGCGAGTCGACGGTGAGCCTTGGGATAGACATCCAGCCATTCCGACACGAAGGCCTTGTCGGATGCCTTGAATCCGTAGTGATACCTGGTTCCTTCCGCAACAAAGTCGATATCGAACTGGGTGGCTGCCTGCAGGCATGCCGGGTCGAGTCGGAACGGTTGGCGCGCCACACCGCCGCCTGGATCGCCTCTCGTGTGCGAACGCAGCACCATGGCGCACATGGTCTGCATCGCGTCAATGAGATTGCTCTTGCCCGACGCATTGGCACCGTAAACCACCGCTGCCGGCACCACCGAGTTGTTGGGTGCAGCTGCGCAGTCAATCAGGTAGCCTTTCCGCTCCTTGAGGGAGGATGCTACGAACGAGACCTCTTGCAGGCCGCGAAACGAAAGATGGTTGGAGGCGCGAAAGCGCAGCAGCATACAATACTCCGTTATCCAAACGGCGACATTACCATGATAGCCTTAAATTTGTCATTTTTCTACATAAACCCTCAAAATAACGAGCTGTTCTGCTCGAGAGTACGCAATTCATCCAAGCACGAACTCTATGACCGTCCTCGATTCTCGGTGTTTGCTGCACTCCGTTCTTCCTTTCCAAGAGCGCAGACTTAACAGGTAACCATCGCCACACAAGGCTAGCCATTGCTTACAGCAGCCATGACGACCCTCAGCAACTTGAATCGGCGTGAGTTCCTAGGCACCGCTGCGGCGGGCAGTGCGGTCTTGGGGGCGGGTCCCCTATTCGGCGCGCGCGCCACTCCAGAGACCTTGGTCGCTCAGCTTCACCAAAGCCTCACCCCCGAACAGGCCGAGACGGTGGTTCTGCCGTTTGACAGTCCGTTGCGTTCGCGGGTGGAGAACAACTGGCACATCACGGACGCGCGGGTGGGCCGATTCTTCAATCCTGACCAGCAGGCGCTGATCGAACAGATCTTCATGGAACTGCACGCGCCGGAGTTTGCCGACTCCCTCAACCAGCACATCAGAGACGACTTCGGCAGCGTTCGAAACCTGTCCGTAGCGCTATTCGGAAAGCCCGGCTCGGGAAAGTTCGAATTCGTCATCACAGGCCGCCACTGCACTGCCCGCTGCGACGGAGATTCCGTTGAGGGCGCCGCTTTCGGGGGACCGATTTTCTACGGCCACGAGGGCGAGCAGTTTTACGAGAAACCGACGCACCCCAACAACGTGTACTGGTTCCAAGCGCAGCAGGCCAATGAAGTGTTCCGCGCGCTCGACGGCAAGCAGCGGGCACTGGCCCTGCAGCCAAGGGCCCCTCGGGAGCGAAGCGTGTACACGGTCGAGCCATCGTCTGATCCGGACGGCCTGCCAGTGTCGGAGATGTCCGCGGACCAACGCCAACTGGTGAGCCGCACGTTGAGTGACCTGCTCTCGCCGTTCCGCGAGAGCGACCGGGACGAGGCGATGCGTCATATCGAGGCGGCAGGGGGCCTGGAAGAACTGACGATGGCCTTCTACCAGAACCAAGACATCGGCAACGACGGCGTGTGGGACGTTTGGAAGCTGGAGAGCCCGACGATGGTCTGGTATTTTCGCGGATCGCCACACGTGCATGTCTGGGTCAACGTCCAAGAGAACCCGGGCTGGAAGGCCCCTGACGGCTCCTCGAGCAGTTGGTGGCAGGGCATCTTCGGCGCCTAGACACGGCCTAGGCAAAGCTTCAGCGACCTTGCAATTGCACTAGTGCCTGCCTAGCGGCGGCATGCTCGGGCTGGCGTTCCAGCAATTGTCGAAGCACCTGCCTGGAACTCTCGTAGTCGCCCCGGTCCGCATGGATGCGCGCCAGGTTCATGTACGAAGTCTCGAAGTCCGGCACTCGCTCGATACCGAAGCGCAGGGCGGCGATGGCGTCCCCGACCTGTCCCAACTGGACGTACAAGATCGCAAGGTTGTTGATGGCCTCGATGTGATCGCGCTGGTTCTCGATGGCCTGCTGGAAGAGCGTGCGGGCTTCGTGCAAGCGCCCCTGCTTGGCCAATACCAGACCGAGTTGGTTCGCAGCTTCGGCATCACCGGCATCTAGGTCCAAGGCCCGCCGCAGCAACCGCTCCGCTTCCGGCGAATCGCCGAGACGGCTCCGCGCCTGAGCCGCATTGATCAGCGCGTACGGAAGATCCGGGTTAAAATCCAAGGCTCGTTGAAAGTGCTCGGAAGCAGTTAAGAAGTCCTCTTGGGCCATCGCTAGGCCGCCCAGATTGTTCCAAAGCTGGGGCGAGTCGGAGTTGATAGATTCCGCCCGCTTAAGCGATGTCTCGGCTTCCGCAAGATTGCCCGCCTGGAGTTCGATCTGCCCGATGGCCAGCCATGCTTTGAAGTTGCCCCAAGGCATCCTGGCCGCTTCACGCAAATAAGGCAGAGCAAGCCCCGGATAACCGGCCTGCAAGAAGGCTGATCCCATGCGGAAGTGGTTCCTGCTTCCAGAACTGTTGTAGTAGCGGCCGTTGAATGGCAGGTACGCTCCCCTCGTCTTGGCGCGCAGGCGTTCGTAGTCGTCTTGAAGCGTTGCCTGGTCCGGCACACTCGGATAGATCTTGTGAGCCCTGCTCAGCGAGTCGATCAGCAGCACCAGCGGCAGCCGAAGTCCCGTGCGGTAGTCGAACAAGTACCTTCTGAAGATCGCGAATGCGGCGACTCGGTCTGGCGACGCGGCGCTCAGGTCAACGACTTGGAACGGCACGGACCAAGGAGCGTCCTCCAGTCCGCCATCCGTCAGGATCAGAAACCCTCGCTCGGCGGTCTCTGGCAGGGGCACGGGGTCCATCAGCCATGTCGGCTCGAACACGAGACGGTTGTCGGGAATGATCGGCTGTTGAGGCGCAGGCGGAATCCTCGCCGCCTCAAGGCGAGTTCGGCCGAGTTCGATTTCACCCTCGCGGATGCGGAAGCGATGTCCCGCCGACAAGTTGTCGAACGCCTGTTCATCTCCTGACGGCCACAGAACTGTGACCTTGAGGGCGGCCTGCTGCTCGCCCAGTCCGAAGCACAGGCGCTTGGTGTGCTGGGAAACGTAGCCGGACCCGGCCGACAGCGACTGCGCGCAGATGCCGTCTTCGGTCTCAACTTTCACGATCGCCCCGATCGCGTCGCGATTGGAGCGGGTGCCTTCCAACTCGATCACCAAACGGTTGCGATCCGGCGCCGACTGATTGCGGAAGGCCATCAGTTGCGGGCCTAGTCGACTCTTCAGCAGCAAGTCAGGAGATCCATCGCCGGTGAGGTCAGTCACCGCGAAGGCCCGGCTGTCGGCGGGCAGGTCGAGGCCCGAGATTCCAGAAACGTCCCGGTATTGGCCGCGCCGACGAGCATAGAAGACGTTGGGCTCGTTGCCGTTCCAGCTGAAGTCTTCGCGGATCATTTGATTCAGGCAATTCCAGCCCGTCTCGTAGTCGGGTACGGGCGTGGTGTCGGCGGCGGACTGGGCTACGACGCGACGCCAGAAAAAGCTGCACAGATCCTTTTCCGGCGAATGCGTGATCATGCCGGCGGTGACAAGAATTTCGGGCGTGCCGTCCAGATCGAAGTCGAAGGCATCGCCGGACCACGACCAGCGGCCCATCTCCACCCCTTCCCTGTCACCGGCGTATTCGAACGATCCGCCGCCGCGATTGCGGTACAGCGAATTGCCCTTCGTGTGCCCGTGGAATGATTCCCGCGGGGCGCCGTCCCGGATCGGTCCGAACTCAGGGTCGCGGGCCACTCGCTGCCCAGCGGCTGTCCACATGTTCGTGACGTACAGGTCCAATCGGCCGTCGCCGTCGTAGTCGAACCAAGCCGCGCTCATGCCCGGACCAACGTCCTGCACGCCCTTCTCTTCGGCGATGTCCCTGAATCGTCCGCTCGAGTACTTGTAGAGATTATTCCGGCCAAAGTCGTTCGCAACGTAGAGTTCGGGCCAGCCGTCCTCGTCGTAGTCGCACCACGCAGCCGCAAAGCTGTAGCGGTCGTTGTTGTCGCCAAAGCCCGACTCCTCGGTTACATCCACGAAGGAGCCTTCCCCGTCGCTGCGCAACTCGTTGCGGAACAAGAAGTTCGGCGGCCCGTTCTCCGCATCGTGATAGGGCGAGGGATAGCGGTATTGATCCTCGCTTTGGAAGTACAGATACGAGCACAGGTACAGGTCCACCTTGCCGTCGCGATCGTAGTCAGCGGCTGCCATGCCCGCAAACGTACCCTGGGCCTGTTGCTTGAACCGGAAAGCGTTCAGCTGATGACGAAATCGTCCAGATCCATCGTTGAGGAACAGCAGCGGCCCGGCGGACGTGAGCACGACCAAGTCTTGGACGCCGAGGTTTCTAAGGTCGAGGAACAGTGCTTGGGCGGTGTTGTCCAGGACTCCGACGCCCGCCTCCTCGGTTATGTCCCTCCAGATCCCGTCGGCCGCACGGCTGTAGAGCCGATTGGGCAATCCACCGGGCTGGCACACGTACAGCTCGTCCCATCCGTCACCGTCGATGTCGCCGACCGCCACTCCTTGGTTGCCGTAGATCCCGATACCGGAAGCGGAATCCAGCCTTGACCTCCAGTAGGGAATGCCCTTTGCGAGTTGGTCGCGAAACGAGTCGAGGTGGCCGAACAGCTGCGCCGTCACGTCGGCGAACAACGGCTGCGGGGACCGCGCTAACGTCTCGGCGATCGGCTCGAACTGGGACAGCCGGCCTCCGCGCCAGCTCATGCGCCACTGTCCCACGCGATATTCGAGGCCGTCAGAAGTCGCGGAGGACACCTCGAATCGCACAATGTCGTCGGGCAGCGCGTGAAAGCCCGCGCGTCGCACCGTGCCCAGCGCGGCGATCCAGCGTCTCAAGCCGTCGGCAAAGCTCTCCGCGCTCGCGCCGAAGCGCGCCTCCGACACCTGTCCCTGCCCGACATACTCCAGCGGCATCGGAGTCGATCCACCGAAGCCCTCGGCCAGCGGAAGTTCGCCATCCGCCAACATGGCGGAGAGAATCCGCTCGACCTCCATGCCGCGCTTCTCCAGTTCGAAGGAGTCGCTGGCTGGATCGACCAAGCCGCGCAAGTCTGCGCACGGCCCCGGTTCGCGGAATCGCACCGGGAACTCCTCCGCGGCCGACAGCGAGCCGGGCCGGAAGGCAGCGCCGACGGCCAGCCACGCCAGAAAGTCACGGCGAGCCGGCCCAGTCATGGAAACACCCATGCGGCCAGCGTCTCGGCGGGTATCGAGCCGCCATGGCCCGGCCCGGTTCCCGATCGCATTGCCACAACCTGCATCCGGTCCCGCGCCCTATTGCGGCCTCAACGCCTGCACTCGCTCCTCGAAGGCTGAGATCGCCCGCGCCAGATCGGAGGGCTTGCGCAGCATGAACTCCCGCCCGTCCATCGCACGCACGAAGTTGCCGATGGCCCCGTGCCAAGCGAAACGCGAGCCGTCAAAGAACGCTACCGGTATGCCCCGGTCACGATAGCTGGCCAAGGCACTGGACGGCAAGCGCTTGCCGAACTGCATCTCATGGCCGACAAAGACCACCCCGTCCGGAACCTCGGACAGCAGCAGTTCTTGGGCCAGCATCTCTTGGAAAAATTCCATCTCACTGCCCCGCATGAGGTCCCTGAAGTCAACGGTGTCGGGCCGCAGCTGCCGGATCATCTTGCTCAGCGGAGTGAAATCGACGTTGGGCTGGTAGTCCTGACGGGCGACGACGCGCTGGTCCTCAAAGCTGAATGCCACTACCGAGAATTGGTTGAAGCTCTGGCTGCGACCCAGCTGCCGCAGTGCGGCGATGTGGGGCAGGATGTGGACCAGTCGCGTCCGGGCCACGCGGCCACGGCGACCCAGCACGTCCAAGCTGAGAAAGATCTTCAAGCGCTGCGGAGACCTCAAGTGCGGCCGCTCGATCGCCTCTTCGTTGCGGAACAGGAACATCGCCGTGTCGACGATCTCGCCGGGCTCCAAGCTCACATCGATGCCGCGCTCCTTGCGGGACAGCTTGGCCTTGAATTGTCTGACCCCCTCGCACGATCGCCCGGCGCTGTCCCGGATGACCCACATGCTGCGGTACTCGCCGACGCCGAGCGAGACCGCGCTGGGAAAGTTGAAGTCCCCGGAGATTCCTTCCGGAACCGGCTGTGAGGCCCGCAGGCGGTGCGTAACGCGCTTCATCTGGCCGGGAGTGCCGTTGATGGGTTCGACCTGCATGAAAATCCTGAGATCCACCTCGCGTTCCCAAAACTGCTTGACCGGCAGGCTGAACCAGTGGCCGGCCACGAAGCGGAACTCGAAATCGAGGGTGGGCCGCAGCGTCTCGGACTTGCAACGTAGCACGTCGGTGCGGGGCGACTGGCCGTACGCAAGCCCGGCCAACGCCATCGCGACGCAGATCAGCAGTCTCAGAAAGGTGCGCATCAAGCCCCCGCGACAGCCAAAGTATCACCATAGCGCGTACGCGCCGCTGGTAAGATGGGACTTCCGTGGGGCGGCCGCGGACTCCCTTCCGCACCTTGGCTTCGCACCTCCCCCTTCCGAAAATCTGGCCCGCCGCCGATGGCGCATGGCAGATCCGCCTCCCGCTTCCGTGGCAGCTGGTCAGCGTCAACGTGTTCCTGTTCCGGCGCGGTGACGGCTACCTGTTACTCGACACCGGCATCCGTTCGGATGAGTCGCTGCAGTCGCTGGAAGCCTCGCTGGCATCCGTCGGCGCAGATTGGGGTGCAATTCGGGAGATCCTCGTCAGTCACTTGCACCCCGACCACATCGGGGCCGCCGCCGAGCTACGCCGACGCTGCGGCGCACCGGTGCGAATGCCGTCGGCGGAAGCCGACTTGGTCAGGCCGCTGGGCCCGAATCGCAAGTACTTCGCCGAAGCGGCGGCTTTCCTGCTCGCTCACGGCGTGCCCGCGGACCACGTCGAAAAAATGCGCAGCGCGGCGGCGGGCGGGGCGCACACCTCCGAGCGGCTCGACGTCGACGGGGGCATTGCGGGTGGCGAGCGGATCGAGTTTGACGGCGGCACGTTGGAAGCGGTTCCGGCGCCGGGCCATTCCCCGGCCCAACTCTGCTTTTACTGCCCCGAGCAGAAAGTGCTGTTTTCCACAGACGCAATCCTGCCGTCCATCACGCCCAACATCGGCATGCAATGGTTCTACCAAGGCAACCCGCTGGGCGATTACTTCCAGACACTGGACGCACTCCACCGGCTGGACGTCGGTCGCGTGGTGCCGTCGCACGGCAAGCCATTCCAAGGCCACCGCGAGTGGATCGAGAATGTCCGGCGACACCATCGCGACCGCTGCGACAGCATTGCGGAAGTGCTCGACGGCGAACCGCGAGATGCGTATGAAGTCGCGGGACAGATCTGGGGTGAGGACCGCCCCCTCCTGGACCGCCGCTTCGCCATGGCCGAATCGCTCTCGCACCTGCAATACATGGCGCTGGAAGGTCGCGTGCGTCGTGTGGTCGCCGATGGTGTCACGCAGTGGACGAGACCCTGAACGACCGCGCCGAGGCGTCCTACACTATCCCTTCAGCATGGCTCCCTACCGTGTGATTTCAGATGGCCCGTTGGACGACACCGTCCTAGGTTTCGCCGGGCCGGACATCGAGTTTCTGCCATGGTCGCTGGCCGAGGACGGCTCATCCGGCCGAGTCGACGGCATCTACACTTACGGCCACCCGCACGTTGACGGTGCGATGCTGGACGGGCTCTCGGGAGTCCGGGTGATCAGCAACTACGGCGTCGGCGTAGATCACATCAACGTGGCCGATGCCTACGAACGAGACATCCCGGTCGGAAACACGCCCAATATCTTGGACGGGGCCACGGCCGACACCGGCTTCGCGCTGCTGCTCGCGGCGGCTCGGCGCGTAGTCGAAGGCGATCGGTACGCGCGCTCGCCCGAGTTCTTGCGCTACGACCCGGGCTACATGCTCGGGCGCGAGGCGCACTCCAGTACGCTGGGAATCATCGGCCTGGGGAACATCGGCACGCAAGTCGCGCGCCGGGCGCGGGGTTTTGACATGCGCGTCCTGTACCACAACCGCCGCAGGCGCGCCGCTGCCGAGGCACGGCTTGATGTGGAGTACGCATCCCTTGATGAGCTGCTGGCTCTGTCGGATTACGTGATGCTGACCTGCCCTCTGACTGAGGCGACGCATCACTTGATTGACGCGGCTGCCCTGCGGAAGATGAAGCCGACCGCGACTCTGGTCAACATTGCGCGCGGCCCGATCGTCGACACGCAAGCGCTGTACGAGGCCCTGCGAGATCGACAGATAGCGGGTGCCGGGCTGGACGTGACCGATCCGGAACCACTGCCCAGAAATCACCCGCTGCTGGGATTGAACAACGTTACGATACTGCCACACCTCGGCAGCGCAACGATCGAAACACGCCGCAAGATGGCGGAGATTTCAATCCAGAACCTGTTCCTAGGGCTGCGTGGCGAGCCGCTGCTTCATACCGTGGAGCCGTGAGGCAGTCAACGGCGCCGCGGTTGCAATCGAAAGCTGCGCCCGCTGGGAGTCCGAACAGAGATGGTGCCGCTTATAGCAGTTCCTCGATTTCCTTGGCCAGCGTGGCCTCCTCCATGAAGCCGGGATGATAGAGCCGGACCACGCCCTCGCGACCGACCAGCACCAATGTGGGCGTTGAACTCACGCCGAATGCGACGAAGTTCTTGCGACTGATCGGCACCGCTACGCTGGACAACAGCGGATGCTTGGCCACTTGGGTGTTTTGAATATGGCCACGCTCGACCTCGACGCTGACGTTGTGACCGCGTTCCACATAGCCATACAACCGCGTGGGGGCGACTATCCTCAACCCCTGCCCGCCGTAGCGGCGCTGCAGCCGCAGGAGAACGGGCTTCTGGTCCTCGCAGTCCTCACACCAATGCGCCCAGAAAAAGAACAGCGTCACCTTGCCCGACAGATCTGTTGGTTCGAATCGCGGCGACCCCAGCCACGCGCTGGTGTCGAGCGGCGGCATGGGCTTTCCGGCCAAGTCTAGGAGCAACAGGTTCTTGTTCAGCCTAGTCTCAATGCTCGTGCCGGCGTACTTCTGCAATTGCTCGCGCAAGAACGCCACTGCTTGGCCGCGGTCGTCCATGGCGTCGTAGAATTTGCTCAAAGTCTCGATCGCCGCGCCGGTCGCAATCGATAGTGGGCCGTTCGGGTCGTCATCGAGAGGGCGGCTCTCCAAGAGCAGCTCACAGCCTTTGAGCGTGACTTCGGAATAGTCCGCAGCCAGATTCCAATCGCCGCCGATGGCGCCGGCCCGGCCGACCCACGACATGGCCTCGAGCCATTCGGCACCGAGTGCTTGGGCCTTCGGACGACTCTCCTCGAACAGCGCCCGTGCCTGGGCGGGCTGCTTGGCGAAGGCCAAGGTCTTGAGTTCGTCCGTTAGCGGTTCGGCGGCACTCGCAGCGGGCATCATCACTGCGGCACCGATGACCATAATCGATGCGAAGAAGGCGTTCATGATAGGTTCCGCTAGTAGCTGCACTCAAGCTAAGCATAAGCGATCAGAGCGAATCTTAGCGGCTGCAGCACCCACTCCATTGCCCAGCGCTGGTTCTTGACGTCGAGTCACTCTCCTTCAGGACAACCACGTGAATCGTGCGGGTCCTGCCGACGCGACAAGCAGCAGCCTAGTCTAGATCGCAGCCGCCCGGCTGCTGCGGTTGCGCGGTGCCAGAGTCAGTGCGAGCGCCCGCCGCCGTGCTCCGGCTCCCGCCGACAAACCGGGTCGTCCGGTCCTAGACCCCTTTTCTCGGCGCAAGCTTGCCGATAACAGTCAAGTTCGAGCGTGGGGCCAAGCCCCCGTCGGGTTGACGGCCAGCCTCGGTGGCTTTGCGAACGAGGGCCGACGACCAAGCTGGCGGTCCCGAGCCCGGCGGGTTCTAGTCGCACCCAAGGCTGATATTCTACAGCCATGGCCGCTCCCGCCACGTTCCTAGAACCCGTCACCAGGCCTGCCGCAGGGCAGCCGCAGGAGTACCCGTATTCCGACGGCAAGATCCTGATGGAGACCGACCCGCACGCCGATTCCATCGTGGACATGCGCTACCAACTGGCAACGCATTTCGAGGCCCGCGAGGATGTCTACGTGGCCGGCAGCATGGCCGTGTACTACCGCCGGGGCGACCCTTCGGCGATGCTGGCACCGGACCTGTTCGTGGTGCTGGGCGTGGAGAAGAAGGAGCGTCGGTCGTACATGATCTGGGAGGAAGGCGGTGTGGCGCCGGCCTTTGTGTTGGAGGTGGCGTCGGACTCAGCGAGCCGTTCGGACGCGACCGGCAAGCGTGCCACGTACGAGCGGATGGGAGTCCGCGAATACTGGCGCTTCGACCCGCTGGGGGTGTTGATTCGGGAGGGCTTGGTGGGCTGGCGGCTGGCCGGCGGGCGGTACGAGCAGGTGCGGGCAGGGCGAGCGGGAACCTGGCACCGGAGCGAGGAACTGGGGCTGGAGTTGCGGGCGGAAGGGAGGCTGCTGCGCTTCTGGGCTCCGCTGCAGGGGCGGGTCTTGGCAACCCATTCGGAGACCCTCCGGTCTCTGCAGACAGCGGAGCGCGAGAAGGAAGCCGCAGAGAGGCGAGCGAGTAAGGCGGAGGAGAAAGCGCGGGCACTGGAGGAGCAACTCCGGGCTCTGACGGCCCAGGCCCCTCCGCCAGAGGGCCATACCTAGGGCCGCGGCACCGTTCCGCAAAGCCGTTCTTCGATCATGAGGGTGAATGGCGGTGCCTCAATCTGCCTCGACGCTTACCGTCAAGCTTCCATCCAGAGCTGCAACCCTCAAGCCTCGTGATGATGGCGTTGATGATTGACCGCGGTTCCCGAGCATTCCGTGTCTTCCCTTGTCGGTCAGAGGCGCGATCTCGCTAGATTTCGTTGAGAGCAGCGGGCGATTGCCGCGAGCCAGACTTCCGGACCCGGATCAGCATCCTTGTCGCATGGATCGTAGCCGACGATCGCTCCAAGGCTGCGAGGACACTCCTGCGGCAGCCGCCGCTAAGAGTCCGGCAAGCGGGCAGCCGACTGAGAAATGTACCTGCGGGCGGATTATGTGTCATTGGTTTGGAACTGCAGCCCTTGTCAAGGCGTGACCGCTAAGAGCGACGCCTGCGGGTCAATCGCAACTCGCGACGCTGGATTTCGCAGCACGATGGACACGGTGGACGGATCCCCACCGTCGCCTACGTTGACTGTCTTAACCAGCGAACGGCCTGGCAGGGTGTGCACTTCCACCGGAACTTGCAGGGGGAAGTACTCGGGAACCCCAGTCTGGGTAACGCGCATCTGGAATCGGTGGCGGCCGCCGCTGTCGGTCTGGTCCCACTCAACAGCCAAGCGCGGGATGCCCGTTCCATGGACCCATTGGTCGAAGAAGTCGCGCAGGTGCGTGTCGACGTGACCGGCGGGCACGAATCTTGCGGCCAACGCGCGGAACTGTTCCGTGGTCACCGGCTCGCCCTGGTGCTGCTCGCAGAGTTCGCGCAGCATTGCAAAGAAGCTCTCGTCCCCGATGATCCCGCGCAGCATGTGGAGGATCCAAGCACCCTTTTCGTACACGATGACACGGTAGGCCTCGGGCAGCTTCGATGTCCGCAGTCGCCGTCCTAAGATAATCGGACCGGCGCTCTCGACGGTCTTGCCATCCACCTTGCGTAGCAGATTCTCCCGGAATGCAGCTAGCGCTTGGTTGCGTTCAGCGAGCCCCTTGCGCTGCTCGAGCCACAGTAACGAAGAGTAGGTGGCCAGCCCTTCCATGATCCAAGCGTCCCGGTCCAACTCGGATGTGACTAGATTGCCCCACCACTGATGGGCGATCTCATGCGGCCGCATGAGGTCCGCAAAGAACCGCTGCGCATTCCCGGACAGGTTCCGTAGAGGCCGGTCGCCCCTCTCGAAGTAACTCAAGGTCGAGGCGTAGACCAGGCCTGGAAAGCCCTGGCCGAATCCACCGGGCACAGGCGAAACCACCGTCACGGGCATGGCCGGCTCGCCGAATCGGCCGAGGAAGTAGCGAAACGCATCGGCACTCTCATCGGCGATCCGTTCGATGTCTTCGGAGGGATCGGCCACCAGCGGCTCGGGCAGGACGATCACGGGCGGCTGGGGCGGTCTGCGACGGCGCCCGGGCAATAGTGGTCGCGGCAGGATGACGGGCGTCCGAGGCGGCTGCAAGCGCCGTTCAACGCTCTTGGTGGCGCGAACCTCAACGCGGAGACCCTCGACTACGCGGCTGGCCGACACATAGTTGCCGAGATTGAATCCGGCCAAGCGGATGGGCTTGCCGCTGACAAAGCGCGACATCCGCATGCCACCGTCGGTGGAGTGCTGGACGCGCTCCCCCGTGGCCACCAAGTCCAGGTTGGCTGGATAACGGAACACCAACTCGAAATTGGCATAGTCCCAGTCGATGCGCGGGTACCAACTGCCGCGATCCCCGACGTAATAGACGCCCGATCCGGCATCGGAGACAACCTTGCCCGCGTAATCGAATTCGATGGGATAGCGGCCAGCGGCAGCTACGGAATCCGGCAAGAGCACGACAGCGAGCGCATTGTCCGGGCTGCGCCGGTGCCTAGGCACGGTCTGGATCTGCTGAAGGAACTCGACCGGCTCGCCAGCAATCCTTACCGCGCTGACCGCGAGCTTGTCCGAGATCTCAAAACTCAATGCGCGGGCCGCGGGATCCCTGAGGGCTAGCGTCGCCTCGGCCTTTACCTGCATGTGCAGGTCGGTCCCGAGTCTGGTAGTGATTCGGTAGTCCTGCAAGCTAGCGAGCTTTGGTGGAGCCGGCCGAAGGCCGGCACGCACCGAGCGAGACTCGAAACGGGACCAGACATCGAAGTACGCGCGACCCTGTGCCCGCACCAGTTGCCCGACCACCACCTGTTCTGGCAGCGTGTGGTCCACCACTACGTCAAAGCGTCCGAGCGTGCTGCCTCGGATGGCGGCGACGAAGAACCCCTCTGTGGCCGACTGCGCCGAATAGAGATCCGTCAGCACCCGCAGCGCAGAGCCCTCGAGCAGGTTTCGCAGGACGATCGACCATCTCGACGCTATGCGTGTGCCGGCGGTGGCATCGAGACTATGAGCCGCGGAGTCCTTGATCGCCGCGTCCAAAGCTTCCGGCGTGTCATCGGTGAAGAACATCATGGCATTGCGGAACTTCTCGTTGAGAATCGTCTCGCCGAGAAATCGCGCCATCGATTGACGCTCGGACGGCAGCGGAGGGATCACCAAGACCTCCCCGACATCAGTCGGAGAGGTAGCCAGAAACAAGGCCGCGACCGTTCTGCCCAGCACGGGCTTGGCAAAGATCAGGTGCCCGTCGGTGAAGTAGAGCTTGACGTCCTCGCGCTCTAGGAAGACGTCGCGCACACGGTAGCAGCGCTCCGGGTCCAATTCGAGGGAGCGGATCTTGCGCAGGTCTGCGGCGCCTTCGGTCGCGCCCAAGCCCAAGGCCGCCAAAATGATCGCTGTTGCCAAGCGTGGAAACATCAGCCGACCCAATTCGCATTGTAAAACTCATGCCAAGAGTTCGCCCGCCGCAACCCGATTCCGGCCTCGCCCGTCTGACTTGACACAGACGCGCGGCACCATCCGCGAAGTACGAGGACCACGATGAAGCGCACACTCCCCAAGACCAGTCTCGCCACGGCATTTCTATTGCTGGCAGCGGCGATCTGCCCGGCCGAGGTGAGCAAGCCGGCGCCGGAAAGCAAACGCCAGCCCAAGAACGACAAGGAGGATGTCTCCAAGATCGGCGACCGCGAAGTCGGCAAGGCTGTCAACTTCTACAGCCTCGAAAAGGAGATCCGGATCGGCAAGCAATTGGCTGCAGACGTCGAGAAGAATGCCAAGATCGTCGACGATCCAGTGATCGCAGAGTACGTCAACCGCATCGGGCAGAACATCGTCAACAGTTCCGATGCCAAGGTGCCGTTCACGATCAAGGTGATCGACTCCGACGAGGTCAACGCGTTCGCGCTGCCCGGCGGCTACTTCTACGTCAACACCGGCCTGATCGAACTGGCCCAGGACGAGGCCGAACTGGCGGGCGTGATGGCCCACGAGATCGCGCACGTGGCGGCGCGCCACGGCACGCGCAGCGCGACGCGGGCGCAATTGATCCAATACGCCAGCATTCCGCTGCTGTTTATCGGCGGCTGGGCGGGCTACGGCATCCAGCAAGCGGCCAACTTCGCCATTCCCATGACGATGCTGAAGTTCTCGCGGGAGTTCGAACACCAAGCCGATTTCCTCGGCGTGCAGTATCTGTACAACGCGGGCTATGACCCGACCGCGATGGTGCAGTTCTTCGAACGGCTCAAGGCGATGCAGAAGAAAAACAAGCACGCGATCGCGAAGGCGTTCAGCTCCCACCCGCTCACCAAGAGCCGCATCAAGGCGGTGCAACAGACGATCGACCAATTGCTGCCGGACCAGCCCGAGTACGCCGTCAGCAGCAGCGAGTTCGACGACGTCAAGGAGCGCGTGGCAAAGCTGCATGCGCGGCGCAAGCCGGCCGAGCAGGACCCTGACCGGCCAACCCTGCGACGCAAGTCGAACGACGAGCCGATTCTGCCCTCCGATATCGAAGACGAGCCGGTGGTAGAGGACGACGAGGACGAGCGGCCCAGACTCACGCGCCGGGCGACATCCTGAAGGGTTGCGATAGCCGCCCCCGGGGTCGCGACCAGGTCACGGCGATCCCGGGTCGCGCCAATCGGCGCGGGTGCGGCTGCCCGCGATTCGCGCCTAGCGCCCTTCTAGCCACTCGGCTGTGTCACGAAGAGCCTCTCCGAAGCGATCCAAGATCTGGTCGATCTCCGCCTCGCTCACAATCAGCGGGGGCGAGAAAGCGATTGTGTCGCCGAGCGCGCGCAGGATCACGCCACGCTCCACAGCTTTGGCCATGCAGCGGGGTCCGACACCGAGCGCCGGATCGAAAGGCTGTCCGGTAGATTTGTCGCGCACCAACTCCACGGCCGCCATCAGCCCGACGCCCCGAATCTCTCCCACCAACGGGTGGTCGGCGTAGCGCTCCCGCAGCCCCTGCTGCAACTTGGGAGCGAGCCTGCGGACGCGCTCGACGACGTCGATCTCTTCGTAGATCTTGAGGCACTCCAGCGCAATCGCCGTGCTGACGGGATGGCCGCTGTACGTAAAGCCGTGTGCGAATGTCCCGATCTCGTCGCTGCCCTGCCGCAGCACGTCGTAGACCCGCTGGTTGACCACCACGGCCGAGATCGGAGCATACGCCGCAGACAGCTGCTTGGCGGTAGTGAGGATGTCCGGCCTGATGCCGAACGTCTGCGACCCCCACAGGTTTCCGGTCCGACCAAAGCCGCAAATCACTTCGTCGGCGATGAACAACATCTCGTACCTGTCAGTGACTTGCTGCACCTTCTCGAAGTAGCCTGCCGGGGGCAGCAGCACTCCGCCGGCGCCCATCACGGGCTCGGCAATCATCGCCGCGACAGTGTCCGGGCCTTCGGCCAGAATCTGCTGTTCTAGCTCGCTGGCCAGGCGGGATGCGTAAGCATCCTCGGACTCGCCGAGACGAGCGCCACGGTAGTAGTGCGGGCGTGAGGCGTGGATGATGTTCGGAATCGGCAGGTCGAACTTGCGGTGATTTCGGAAGATGCCGGTCAGGCTTGCGGCGGCAACCGTAGAGCCATGAAAGCCGTCCCGGCGAGCGATGATCTTTTTCTTTTCGGGTCGTCCGAGAGCGTTGCTGAAGAACCAGATGATCTTCACGACGGTGTCGGCTGCCTCGGAGCCGGAGTTAGCGAAGAATACCTTCGACATCGGAACCGGTGCGAGCTTGAGAATTCGCTCGGCCAGTTCAATAGCCGGAGAGTGGCTGCGCGACCCAAATAGGTGCATGAAAGGCAGCGTCTTGAGCTGCTTGTACGCAGCCTCCGCCAAGCGCGGCTCGTTGAACCCCAAGGACGCGCACCAAAGCCCCGACGCCGCTTCCAAATAGGCCTTGCCCGCTTCGTCGTAGACCCAGACTCCATCGCCCCTAGTGATGACCAGAGCACCCTCCTGCTCGTGGCTGGCCGGATTGGTGAATGGGTGCAGGAGGCTGGCGACGTCCCGGTTCGTGCTGGGTTCAGGCATCTCCTGCGAGTGTAGCGCTCTCAACTCGGTCCGGCTCTAGCGTATGGGTCCGGAATCATGCGAGGAACGAGGCCAGCGGGTCCCGGCGAAGGCCCGCTCGTCGCGCACGCGCTGAAGGCATCCTTGGATTACCTCCACATTGTTCTTGGGGATTGGGTCGTGAGGAAACGCCGCCTGCTGGATCGCTTCAACGTGCTGCAGGGTGGAGATGCCAAGGCGGCGGATGAGGAACTCGATGTCCGGCTCGTCACGCGCGCGAAATGCCTGCACCTTCATGGCGAGCAGGTGCTCGGCGGAAGCGCCGGTGACAACGAGGTGCGGCGAGTCATAGACGACCGCCGCTCGCGCATCGGGACCAGGCGCTGACCACGGGGCTCTACGCACAGCGTCGTTGAGCCAGTCCGGCGGCAGCCGCTGTTCACGTGCGACCTCGCCCGCGACCGCCAGAACCTCTGCGCGATGGTCGAGGGCGAGTGCGTCAACATCCAAGGTGGAACGACTGGCGCGGTGCGCCAGCGCCATCGCCGCCCCGCCCACCACGTAGATGTGTGCCCTGATATCACGTGCCCCGAGATGGCGTGAGAGACTGCGGAAGGCCTGTTCGAGTGCTTGGCGGTCGAGGGCCCGTGGGGTGTCAGGGAATCCACTCATGCTTTTCCCCGCCCCGCGCGTCTAGGTCGAGCGGATCTGGCAGCACGCTATGCCGGATGAATGCCGCCGGAGCGTGCAGAACGGAATCGAAGCCGATCACACGCCCCCACGCGATGACCCACGGGAGGTCAAGGAACCGCTCGGGTTCGTCGACCCATTCCGGCACCGGATGGTCGTGGAGGCGCACAATGCGCTCCACCACCGCCGCCAAGAAGGCATCTCACCGCCCTTCTCCCGTCAGCGTCGGCGGCTCCGCTAGGACTGCCGCTTGGTCTTCATGGCTCAAGGCATGAAATTCCCGAGGAAGTTGGTGGATGAGCCCGAGGTAACGCCCGAATCGTCCAGCGCCTCGGTGATGAGCCGACCGTACCCGTCCAAGCTGAACCATCGGCGCATGCTGTCATCATGCGCTTGTTCAGACCACCCCGAGGTACCCGAATGCCACCGTCATATCGCCTTGGGATGCATTCTTGGGGGTCGTCGCTGCGCACCACCGTCCCAGCCCAGATATCCAATGTGCTCGATAGGGTGAAGATCACGCCTCGGGAGGCGATCCCGTACGACGAACGGTCGTTACTGGGCCCGCGACCTCGCGTGCCTGCCCGGGCGACAAGGCCTCCAAGTTCTTCAAGATTTTGCCGACAAGTGGTCTCAAGTGAGCCATGCGGTTCGGGGGTGCCAATAAATCTGTGACCGCAGGTACCCGGTGAGCGTTAGTTCATTAAGTGGGACAGACGGCGAGCGGCTCTGCCACGAGCAGACAAATTAACGTGCTCAGCCACGTCACTGCGCTGCTCGCGCTGGCCCTGGGACTGGCGGTGGCCAATCCGCCACAGCGGGACCTCTTCCATCCGAAGATCCCGATCGGGTCCACCTTGATCTATGACAGCGAGTTGCTGGAAGTCTCGTAAGGAGAAGGAAAATGAGCCGTAATGCCCGTTCTTGGGCAATCGCCTGCCTGGCTGTGATTGGGACCACGCTGCCGCTCGCGGCGGAAGGGGCGTCCCGCGGCCAGGCAGGCCACATTGACGACCGCGGGAGACGGTTCCCCTTCCGTAGGACGCTGACTCTGGGACTGGTCGGGGGCTTCACCCTGACCCCGGACTACCGCCCGGGGTTTACCGAGATCATCAAGGTGGGGAGCGTTCAATACGATGGCTCGCCCGAGCTGGGACTGCCCCCGCTCGAGGCACACGACGTCTACAGAGCCTCGTATTCGCGGTCGACTCCCTCGCTACCGCTGCTCGGCGTCTTCGCAGAAACAGAACTGACATCCCGGCTCTCGCTGCAGGCCTCCATCCTGCTCCGAGCGCTCTCCGACACAGTCGAAACCATCTGGAGCGAGCCGATCCAGCGCCGGTTCTCCGAATCGGAACGGCGGTTCCACTACGCTGACTTCGAACGTTTCAGGAACAAGGAAACCGACATCTGGGAGATCCCGGTCATGGTGAAGTACCGGTTCGGGACCTCGCAGGGCAAAGCTGCGGGAGTCCGCCCGTTCGTCGGGGCCGGCCCGGCTTTCTGGATCGAGAAAAACCGACGTCCCAACGCGCCCCGGGTGCGGGACCCGCACCACGGCATAGTCGCCGGCATTGGGTTCGACGTGCAATGGCATGGATGGACCCTCTCGCCGCAAGCAAGCTACACGCGATGGGCCACGGACACCGATCCACGCCTGTCCAAGAACCAAGTCCAGATCACGATTGGATTCTCCTTCTAGCCCCCACCGCGTCTGCGAATCACCGGACATCGCGGGGTGAGGCGAACCGCAAGGCCAGCTAGGCATGGGCGGCGTTGTCGCAATGCCTTAGCTCGGGTGGGAACGTTAGCGCATAGCACTCCGGAGTTCTCCATGCACGCTCCCCCTTTGACGGCGCCACTATACTGCGGATCCTGTCTTGGCGTTCTCCCGGCGTCGGCGAAAGACATCCTCACACCCGCGAAGGAGCGCGATGAACAGCGGAATCTTGTCCCGTCCGCGCAGCCTCAAGCTATGCAAGCCGGGCCTGCTGGCCGTCCCTGACGCCTTGGACCTGGCGGACAAGCCGCCCATGGGGACACTCAAGTCGCCCAACCCGCTGACAGCACCTCAGCCTGCTCTAGCACCGTCGGAGTCGCCGACTCCTGCTTGTCCGGCGGATAGCCGTGCTTGCGCAACACGCGCTTCACGTGAACGCGGAGCCTGGCACGAACACTCTCGCGTAGCGTCCAATCGATGGTCACATTGCTCCGCACGGTCTCGACCAGTTCTCGGGCTATGCCACGAAGCGCCTCGTCGCCGAGCGCTTGCACCGCGCTGTCGCTGACACCGAGAGCGTCATAAAACGCTAGCTCGTCTTCTGATAGCCCCAGCGCCTCACCCCGGGAGCTTGCCTCGCGCAGCTCGCGAGCGAGGGAGATTAACTCCTCGATCACCTGTGCCGCCTCGACCGCACGGTTCTGGTAGCGGCGGATGGTCCGCTCCAACATTTCGGCGAACGAGCGTGCTTGAACCACGTTCTTATGGCGCTTCGTTGACAGTATATCCAGCCAAGAGCCTGACTGCCTCGCGGCGCCCGATCTGCCACGCCATCGCCAGAATCTCGTCGTACTCGCATTGCAGACTGTGGCTGGCATCGATTGCGTCCGCCATCGCGCCCCGGAATGCTTCGATCTCTGCCTCCCAGTCCTCCAGGTTCGCCGGCGTCCCGGTCGTGCAGTGCTCAATCGCCAGCACGTACTCCAGCACCCGAGCGCAATTCGGCACCCACGGCTCCCGCCCGGCACGCCCAATCGACTCAATCTCCTCGATCACGTTCTCCCAATCGACGCGCTCGTGATCCCGTCGGCGCAGGGCCGCAGCCTGCTGCTTCGCCCAAGCGTAGCCGTCGCGGCGGTCGAGCTTGGACGCCTCTGAGATTGGGGCGGGCGGCTCGGACGTCAGCGTGGACATTTTCGGCTCCATCCGCATGGTGGCGCAGGCCGATTGCGCACCATCCCTCTCTCCCGCCCACCCCGCTACTCGTTCGCGATCCCGAGCTGCAACCACATCATTCGGCCCCTCCCCCGCAGAAGGCGGAGAGGGTGCCTGAGACCTGCAGGCGTGCAAAGGCTCCTATCCACCGCACTCCCGCCACGTCGGGGCTTGCCAATGCTCGTCCTGCTGCAAGATCAGAGGATGTTCGCCCGTTCAAATCCAGCAAGAGCTTCGCGGTGGCCTCTCGGACCATGGTGCAGTCCTGTAGCGAGACCTGCACCGAGAACCCTCCTCCAGCTAGGACGGTCTTGGCTTCCGCTACATGAGCCGACAAAGGCGAATATGCACTTTCGGTCGGCGCCAATTGCACCGGGTGCGTTGTCGTCGACTCGAACGTCGTGAGGACGTTGGTCACTGATGGGATGCACGCATCCAGCGCAGACATCAAGACCCTCACTGCGGGACTGAACCAGTCCCATAGCGGCCTTCTTGGAGGTCTCCTCCGCGATAAGTCAGCGGCTATTCGGAAACTCCGATCATTGGCTCGCCTCGCTGGACGGGAAGGGCCGGTATTCCACCAGTGCCGATCTGCCGACGATGTCGACGATGGTCACCGACAACTCGACGCCGAACGCGTCCATGAGCCGCATTGGCGTACCGAGGCGAAAGTGCACAGGTTGATGCCGACCCTGTTCAATGGCAACATTGTCCGCGTACAAATACGTTCTGTCAGACGCGTCTCGGATCGGATTTAGCCTTCCCGTAAGTCCAGGGAGATGCCCGGTTTCCTTAGGAAAGATCGTGGAGCCGCCAGCTGTCAGGCGCTCAAGAGCAAGCAGAAGGCCGCCCTCTTGCGGAATCCAGTCGCGCTGAAGCCTCGCGGCGAAGCCCGGAGCGGCGGCATACACAGTCATCGGCAGATGTGTGCTGTGCAGGTCGAATGCTACCTCGCCGGCCTCGTCCGTCTTCCCCTGCTTCCATGTCTTGTTCGGAAAGAGCGCGAGAACATCGATTCCGGGCAGCGGCTCTCCATCCGCATGCACCGCAACGATAGCCTCCGCCGGTGTGAGATCCAACTTCGCCGCAGGAATACTCAAGACAAGATTCGACTCGCCTACTAGGCTGTACTCTGGCTGCATGCCAGCCGTTTCCTGCGTCTCTTTGAAGATGATGGCGACGCCGTCGCCGCGGCGCTCCATCAAGTACGCGCGATGCGCCGACCCAGGCACATCGCCGACCGGGACCCGACCGAACACCGAAGCGATGGTCTCGTTACGTGTTCCTTGACTCGCATGCATGCTTTCAATCGTCATGCCGTTCGGGAGCTGTCCCGGCGTGTCGATCTCCAGCCGATCCGCAAACATCGACAGCCTGATCCGGCGTGAGGATATTGAGTAATCGCGGTGCGCTACGGCATTGACAAGAGCTTCGAAGACTGCAGTTGTGCTGTATTGCGGGATGTTCTCGCGCGCCGGTGACTTGCGGGCGGCAACACGCATGTTTCTGGCGACGAACTTCACCCCGTCGGCGATCTGACTCGGAAGCGGACCTTCGATCTCCTGAGCGTCTAGCTGTTCAGACGCGCGATCCCTGCCACGGTAGTGCGTCGCCGTCATGACGGCATGCGGCAGCCATTCTTGGGGCGCTCTAGCGCAGAGCAGCACACCGGCGACCGTGGCGCGAAGTATGTCGGCCTCATCTCGGGCTAGCAGGCGCATGTTTGTGAGCCCGCGGATCGGGTCGGCGGCCCCAGCAACGCTCAAGAGCGGCTCCCATAGCCGCTCGCTGAGCGTCTCGAACCCGGTATTGGGAACTGTCTGTTTGTCGTACCAGAGATAGCGTGCCTGCGCCCGTCTCTGCACCAAGCGCATGCGTTCGTCAACGGTCAATCGACGCTTGCTTGCTCCGACGCGGATCCAGCTCTGACCACGGCGCTCGTGAAGGGAATCGCCGCGGGGCACCTCGACTACCACGAAGGCCTTACTGTCAAGTTCCCTATGGTTGACGTCGATTCGCAGGGCCGGTTCGATACTGTCAGTGCTTACTTCGACAATCAGATTGCTGAGCGCTGCCATCTGTTCCCGGGACATCCCCTGAAGGAGTCCGGCGTCCGTCACCCCCAACAAGAGAACGCCGCCGCTCGCATTGGCAAACGCGATCATTTCGTCTGCCAGATCATCCCGTGCGGGGCTGGCCGGACGGCTGCCAGCAAACTCGACCTGATTGAACTCCCACCGGCTGTCTTCGCCAAGCGCCAGCCGTTGGCGGATGTCCACTTCCCCCATTGTCACTTGCAGCCTCCTAGACCCCACACCTCCAAGGTCTCACTGATCCTGGCATCGAGCCGTGCTCCCTCGACGTTCTGGGCTTGCAGTTCTGCTACCAATCGCTTCATTATCGCGTCGAACGGTCCGCCGTCGTCGGACTGAAACCCCGGACCGAGGCGCTGGTCTGGAATCGCTTCGTCAAGCCAGCCACAAATTGGCCCTGACCGCCACACCGCAGCCAGCACGTGGTAGTCGGTCCGCGGGTCCTCGGCATCGTGGAGGGCAACAGTCTCGCCAATGTCAGTGGCGAAGCGACACCAAACCTCGACTACAGCAAGATCAACCACGTAGGCCCGGTATTCCACCGGGGCACGATTCAACGCGCGGAGCCGCATCGACGGCCTGCGCGAATCCAAGTCCAAGCCCGACCACCGAGGTCAGATCTAGCAGTCGCTATCATGGTTGAAGCCCGCTCATCATAGGGGTGCGGCGGTCTACGCAACCATCGAATCATGCTCGTCGAAGAACAGATCCAAGCGCGCCAGCAACGCGCCAAAGAGGCAATCAAACAGATCCTGTCTCGGCCGAAGGGCAAGCCCTTCGGCGATTACCAAGTCCTGTCAACCAGCGGCACCGAGTACAGGATTGCGATGCGCGGGCCAGGTCTGTTTGACAACTACTGCTCCTGCCCCGATTTTTCCCGAAATACGTTGGGAACTTGCAAGCACATCGAGAGCATACTTGGGCGACTCCGTGGCCGGTACCGCTCCAAGCTTGCGCACAAGCGCTTCGAGCGCGAGCGCGCGTCGCTCTCTCTGCGCTATGGCGAGAGTCTCGAGGTTCAGTTGAAGCTTCCTGACACACCCGACCCATCGCTGGAGGCGGTCGCTGCCAACTTCTTCGACGAATCAGGCTTCTTGCCGAGAGGGAGCTACGCCGACTTCGCCTCCATTCTGCGAGAACTTCGGCTGGCCGACGGTACCGCGGTTGTCTACAGCGACGTCCTCGACTACGTGGAACGTGTGAACGAACAGGAAGAGGGACTCGCGTGGGAGAGGGAGCAGCTCAAGAAAATTGAGGCGGGCCAATCGATCCTGCGCGGACTGGTGAAGGTCTCGCTTTATCCGTACCAGATGCGCGGGGCACTGTTTGCGGCTAGTCGCGGACGGGTCGTGCTAGCCGACGACATGGGGCTGGGCAAGACCGTCCAAGCTGTCGCAGCAGCCACACTCTTGCAGCGTCGCCGCGGTATCGAGCGCGTCTTGGTAATCTCGCCTGCCTCGGTAAAGTACCAGTGGAAAACCGAGATCGAGAAGTTCTCCGACCTGTCCGTGCAGGTCATCGATGGCGACAAGCGAAATCGGCGCAAGCGGTATGCCAGCCCGCAATTCTTCAACCTCATCAACTACGAACTCGTGCGCTGGGACATGGAGGCGATCCAAGCCCTCGCTCCCGACCTGATCATTCTCGACGAGGCGCAGCGCATCCGGAACTGGGCCACGAAGACCGCGCAAACTGTCAAGCAGCTGAAGAGCCGCTATGCGTTCGTGCTGACTGGCACGCCGCTAGAGAACAAGGTCGAGGAGCTCTACTCCGTTGTCGAGTTCGTCGACGGGCGTGCGCTCGGCCCCGCCTTCCGCTTCCTTCACGACCACATCGAGACCACGGAGACCGGCAAGCTGATCGGCTATCGCGGATTGAAACAGATTCACAGGCAACTGGAGCCGATCCTGCTGCGCCGCAGGCGCGACGAGGTCTTGAAGCAGCTGCCAGAACGAACCGACCAAGTATTCCTGGTTCCGTTGACCGAGGAGCAAGCAGACCCCTACTGGGAGCAGAACGAAATTCTCGGCAGGCTGATGCACAAGTGGTCAAGACAGGGCTGGCTGTCAGAAGTCGACCTCCGCCGGATCACCTGCGCCATTCAGAACATGCGGATGCTCTGCAACTCGACGTTCCTGTTCGACAAGGAGACAAACCACTCTCCTAAGTTGGGAGAATTCAGAGAGATTGTGCGCGAGCTCGCCGTCGAGGAAGGACGCAAGGTCGTTGTCTTCAGCGAGTACGAACGGATGACTCGCCTCGCCGGGGAGGAACTGGCCAAGCTCGGGATCGACTACGTCTCCCTGCACGGCGGTGTTCCGAGCCACAAACGCGGTGCACTGATGGATCGTTTCCGGGAGGATCCTGAATGCATGGTGTTCTTGTCAACGGATGCGGGCGGCGTGGGCCTCAATCTCCAGTCTGCGTCGGCTGTCATCAACTTCGAGCCGCCTTGGAATCCGGCACGGCTGGAGCAGCGAATCGGACGGGTGCACCGGATGGGGCAGGCCCACCCCGTGCAGGTGATTCACATGCTGACCGAAGAAAGCATCGAAGTGCGCGTCTGGGAAACGATGCAGCTCAAGAAGGCGCTGTTTTCTGGGCTGTTCGATTCGACCGCCGATGAGGTGAGCTTCGAGAAGCTCGGCCGGTCGACATTTCTCAATGTCGTCAAGGAGATCGTGGATGGCACCTCTGGGGCCGCGGACGGTGACGAGCCTGCCCCGCCAGCCGCGGACACGGAACCGGACCCCGGTCGGCACGAGCGGCCCGGATCGCCAGACCAGCCGCCCGGTGCGGAAACCCGCTCGGGGTCGGCTCCAAGACCTCCCGATGACGGCTTAAAACGCCAGCCGGGAGGACCTGCCGACCGTCCGTCGGCCGCTCCCGGCATGGAGGAAGCCGTCGCTGGGATTCTAGAAGCGGGTGTGAAATTCCTCGAAGCGCTGGCGACGCCTCCGACCCAACCAGCTGGCCAAGCCGCACAGCGGGCTCCTCAAGGTTCACCTCCAACCGGACAGTCTGTCGTCTCGCGACTCGTTCGGACAGACCCGCAAACGAACCGTCCCGTCATGGCAGTGCCACTGCCAGAAAACTTGGACGCAGCACGAATCGGGCAGGCGCTGGACGGTCTGGCGCGAATGTTATCCGGCGGTGCCTGATTCGCAATTCTGTCAAGGCGGCTGACTTCACAGTCCCGGCGACGTCCGAACGCTCCGCTTGCTCAACTGCCAATCGTCGTGAGGAATCGACATCGAATCGGGCTCTTGCCTGAAATTGCGCTGGCGTTCCTGCGCATGGGCTTGATCGCGTTCGGTGGACCGGCAGCACACTTGGCCCTGCTAGAGGACGAGTTCGTCTCTAGACGAGGGTGGCTGTCAAGGCAGCGCTTCCTCGACCTGATGGGTGCGACGAACCTGATACCGGGCCCCAACTCGACCGAAATGACCATGCATATTGGCTATGAGCGTGGAGGCGCGCTAGGGCTGCTTGTGGCGGGCGCTTCCTTCGTCTTGCCAGCTGCTTTGCTCACCGGAGTGCTGGCTTGGTGCTACGTCGAATTCGGTGCTCTTCCCGCTGCTGCTCCTGTGCTGCAGGGCATCCGGCCTGCAATCTTGGTTGTCATTCTAGGAGCGGTCTGGAAGCTCGGCCGAAAGGCAGTCACGGACTGGCGGCTGGGAGCAATCGCGGCGGGTGTGGCTGGGTTGGTTTGGCTGGGCGTTGGCGAGGTGCCCGCGCTGGTGGTCGGAGGCGTTGTTGGCATGCTCTGCCTGCGCGTTCCGCACTTGCTGACTTTTGCGGTAGGATTCTTGGCATTGCTCTGCATCCCGGCCCGGACGCTGCTGGCAGCGGGAGCTGAGCAGGCGGATCTCACCAAACTCGGGCTGTTCTTCCTCAAGGTCGGTTCTGTGCTCTACGGGTCCGGCTACGTCTTGATTGCGTTCCTCGAAGGTGGCCTGATTGACGACTATGGCTGGGTAACCCGCCAGCAACTTCTCGATGCCGTCGCCGCCGGTCAGTTCACTCCCGGACCGGTGCTTACGACCGCGACGTTTCTCGGCTTCTTGATCGGCGGCCCAGCTGGAGCGGCAATGGCCACTATCGGCATCTTCCTGCCAGCATTCGTCTTTGCGTGGGTGTTGAACCCCCTGGTGCGCCGTCTTCGCCAGTCCCCCACAAGTGCCGCTTTCCTGAATGCGGTGAATGCATCCGCCGTTGGGCTGATGGCCGTGGTCGCGATTGACCTAGGGCTCGCGGCTCTCTCGTCCGGGTTCGCGCTCGCCGTTGCCTTGGCTGCGGCTGTGGCGCTGTTCGTCGCACGGTGGCCGGCGGCTTGGATCGTCGCGGCGGCAGCGTTGCTCGGCTGGGCATCGATGGCCGCTGGCTGGCTCTGAACCCGATTGCGCCAGCCGGGGAGGCGCCGTTCCATCCCGCAATGGCGATCGCCCCGCGGAATAGCATCCCGTTCCCGGGCACCGGCTCGCCGGCGAATCTGGGCCGCGACGGAAACCGAAATGAATCTTCTCCACGATAGGGTTGCGGGATCGGAACGTAGCGGCTCCAAGCCCGAATGCCAACCATCATCGTGTGGTCGGGCGGGCCGTCAGACTCCACTTAGAAGCGGCGTTCGTCCCAACGGGCGGTCACGTTCTCGTGGAACGGCCGGAAGGAGCGTGCCACGGTCTAGGGTGCGAAGACAAACACGTCAGGAGATCTCTCCACAGCCACAGAAACTGGCGATGCCGCGAGAAGGCAGAGCGCTATGTTCAACCGCGTCATCTCTCACGCTCTCGACGGCGCTGTTGCGTCCTCGGTTGGCGGTTGTCTCTGCGCTGCGGACGCTCCCGCCGAGCACGGCTGTCGGCTGTGTCACCGGCTTCTGCGCCCGCCAGTGCAGCCTCGCCGATTCCCGCCCTGAGGTGGTCCATCAGCTCTTGCCGCAGGTTCTTGGCCAAGTCCAGATTTCCAGCCGAGACGTCGCTCGTCTCGCGCATGTCATCGCTCACATCGAACAGGGCGGCGCTTGCGGTTGCCCACGAATAGAGGAGCTTGTACTTCCCCTTGACGATCGCGGCCTGCGGTCCCGGGTCGCGGCCCCCGCCATCGGCGAAGAAGAACACCAATCTGTCTATCGGCCGCTCGACCGGTTGCTCGCACGCGCTCAGGAGGAGCGGCTTCCAACTCCCGCCCTCCGTGCCGGGAGGCGGGACTGCCCCAGGGGCAGCGAAGTCGAGGACCGTGGGGAGCAGATCGTACCCGACCACCGGAGTGTCGCAATACGCGTCCTGCGCGATTCCCGGCCCGCGGACCACAAGGGGAACCCGCAGGCCGCCCTCGGTCACGTTCGTCTTGCCGCCTCGCAGGTCGCGCGTGGGGCCGCCGTTGTCCGACATGTAGATCACGTAGGTGCGGTCTCGGACGCCGAGCTCGTCGATCTTTGCCAGGGTCATTCCGACTGCCCGGTCGAAATCTTCCGCCATGGCGGCTCGAGTCGGGTCGCGGTGACGGCGACCCTTTGTCCGTGGCTGCCAGCGATCCAAGGTCTCCGGCAGCGACTGGTTGCTGCCATGCACCGCGTAGTGCCAGAGCTGCAGGTAGAACGGATGCCCGCCCTTGACGCTGTCCTCGATGAAGCGGTTGCCCTTGTCGGTCAGTTCAAACATGCGCTTGGGGTCGCGCGGGTCCGGGGATTCTCCGTCTTGGTTCTGGGTGATCTTGCCGGCGTCCCTGTCGAACCCGAGTTCGCTCTGGGACCGGACCAACTGCCATTTGCCGAACGTTGCCGTGCGGTAGGCAGGGTTGGCCCGCTTGAGCGCGTTGGCCAGAGACGGGCGAGAATCCGTACGCAGGTGCGCCGCGGTGCGCTTGTCGGGCGCGTTCAAGCTCGCCGTCGTCATGCCGAACATGATGGCGTAGCGCGACGGCTCGCACTTTGGCGCCGGGGCGTAGGCGCGGGAAAAGGTCATGCCCTCGCTCGCGAGACGGTCAATGTTCGGCGTGCGGTGATAGTCGCTGCCGGACTCGGGCATTTCGCGAATCATGCGCTTGGACAGGCCGTTCCATGCTTGGTCGTCAGCCAGGATGAAGACGAAGTTGGGCGGGGCGGCTGCAGCTGCCGACATCGCGGCGAGCAGAAACAGGCAGATTCGAGGAATCACTGACAGTCCTTGGTGCAGTTCGGATCGAGCCGGAACGAGTAAGCGACTCGGCCGTTGCCGTCCGTGCCTGCGAGGCGGGTCTGGACCAGTTCCACCACCGCCGCGCCCGTGGACACCGTGACGCGCACGTGGCCCGGACCGCCGATCACATCGGGGCCGGGGTAACTTTCGCTGATGTCGCGCGGGGCTCCATAGCGGTCCAGCCCCGGCTGAGGTACCAGCAGGTACGCGATTCCGTCGAGTTCTTCCCTCGCGAATACGTGGTCGTGACCATGCAACACCGCAGTCACGCCAGTATCGACCAGCAGGCGGTGAATCGGCCGCCCCCAGCCCGGACGCCGGTCATCGAATTCGTAGGTGCCGTCGAGCCCTCGGCCACCCCATTCGAACAGGCCTGCCGCCGTGACTCCACCCCTGGCCGCCTGGTTCGCTCCGCCGACCAGATGGTGAATGAAGACGAATTTGAACCTCGCCTGGCTGGAGCCCAACGTCGTGGCGAGCCAGCGGTACTGGTCTTCGCCCAGCGTGCGAGCCCAATAGTCGCCTCCCTGCCTCACGCGCTCGGTCGCCCAGAAGGGGTCCAGTGCAACGAACAGGGCATCGCCCCATTCCCACGAATAGTAGTTGCCACGATCCCTGGCACCGTCCGAGGGCGTTGCAAAGTAGGTTTCACGCTGCTCTCTGGCCCACTTGCCCATCGGCCCCCGGCGTATGCCTTCGGCATCGTGATTGCCGGACACCAGAAAGACCGGCGCACTCGTGCCGATCAGGCCGAAGTAGTAGCGCTGCGCCAGATACTGCGGCAAGGCTGCCCGGTGATCAGCGCGCCGCTTGTCCGTCATGAACGTATCGCCGAGATCGATGTGGAAATCAGGATTGGCTGCCTTGGCATTCCGCAACGATGCCTCGTACAGGCGAGGATCGGTCCGCAGGTCCAAGTGCGAGTCCGCCTGCACTGTGAAGACGAACGATTCGCCAGGCGAGCGTCCGGTCCGGAACGTGAATTCTTCCGATGCGTCGCCAGAGTCCGGGGAGCCCGCCGTGACACGCCAACGGTAGAAGTACTGCGAGTTCGGGGAAAGTCCGTCCAGAATTACTTCTGCCGGCACGCCCCGCCCGAGTTGAACACGGTTAGAGCGCCACTGGTAGTTGCCGGAGCGATCCCCGTACTCGAAGTAGCCTGCCAGTCCCGAAGCCGACAAAATGCTGGCAGTGACTGACGTGTCGCTGGGATTGCCGAGAACAATATCGTACGGGCGGTCCGGCACGTCGGTTCGAAACTCCTCTACCTGGCCGCGCTGAACTTGCCTTCCCTGCCGCTCGCCGCGCTGTGCCGCCTCGGCCGTGAGAACAGCGACTGACCCAAGGCGCGCGTCAGTGGGTGCCGACGCGATGTGGGCTAGGAGCCAAACAACGAGAACCAGCAAGACGCGCACAGTGAGGCACGAGGCGGCTCCTGCCAAGCTCGATCCTGTCTGAGTAACGAATTCGTCGGCTCTGGAGCGGCGGCCCGGGCCCTGGTTGGCCGAAGCGCATGCTGGCACCCGCAAACTGCGCATCACCTTGATTGTGGCGCTCGTTGGACGTTCGCACCACCCAAGCAGGCCGCAGCATCAAGCTTTTTCCGAACCCTTTACATGAGCGGAGACTCCGTGCTGCCGACCAAGGGGTGGTGCCGCACAACATCGCCCACTCTTGCAACGCTGGACAGGAGTCTAATACGCCACGACGCAGGGTGGTCCGGAGGGTGCTGACAACTCGCGCACGGATGACCCGACGGCAGCCAGCAGGGACCAGCCCGTGAGAAAGAACGGCATCCATGAGGCAACTATGTCTCATTTGTCTATCGATTCACACCGATTGAGAAACTCTTGCGGCTAAATTATCATGATGATAATATATATATGTTATTGTATTCATATGGAAAATTGTCCTAACTACTCCATCAACCTCAAGCTGCTGGCCGAGCGTACTCGAATCGGCTACCAACAACTCTATCTCGGCCTCGTGCAGCGCAAGCGGGACCTTAAGTTCCGCGATGCGGCGCAGATCGCGGACGCGTTGGGGCTGCCCCTCTGGGAGCTTCGCGAGTGCATCGAAGACGGACGCTTCGTCACAAACAGCAGGCAGGAGCAGTTGCTGACCGGCAATCGACGGGAGGTCGGGGCCGACGAAGGCAAGTTCACCGAGCGCTTTCTTTCGCGCATGGCTCCGCCGAGCATCGCGCCGGCAACCGGTCGCCTAGGTGTTCTCCTGCCAGGGTTGGGCGCGGTAGCAACCACCATGATCGGCGGCACTGCGCTGATCAACAAGGGCTTGGCCAAACCCATCGGCTCGCTGACGCAAATGGGACGAATCCGGCTCAGCAAGCGAACCGACAAACGCAATCCGCTGATTCGCGACTTGCTGGAACTCCATGACGCAAGCAGGCTGGTGTTCGGCGGTTGGGACATCCGAGATCAGGACTGCTACGAGGCGGCCGAGGCGGCGGCCGTAATCGATCACAGCCTGCTGGCAGAGGCGGAAGGCGAGCTCCGAGCTGTTCGCCCCATGCGGGCCGTCTTCGAGCGCGACTACGTGCCGCGCCTCAGCGGTTCGCATGTCAAGCACGGCAGCAACAAGATGGCGCTTGCCGAGGCGCTCGTCCGCGACATCGACGAATTCAAGCGCAGCAATGGCTTGGACCGCGCTGTCATGGTCTGGTGCGGGTCCACCGAGACGCTCTTGCGCCCCAATGAAGTGCATCGCTCGCTCGAGGCGTTCGAGACCGGTCTGCTGGCCAACGATCCCAACATTGCGCCTTCGCAAATCTACGCCTACGCCGCCCTGCAGTGCGGCGTTCCATTCGCTAACGGAGCGCCGAACCTGACCGTCGACATCCCTGCTCTGGAGCAACTCGCGCAGCAGCGGCGAGTGCCCGTGTGTGGGAAGGACTTCAAGACCGGCCAAACATTCATGAAGACACTGATCGCGCCCGGACTCAAGGCCCGCCTTCTGGGCGTGGACGGTTGGTTTTCCACCAATATTCTCGGAAACCGCGACGGCGTCGTCCTAGAGGAGCCAGACACATTCAAGACCAAGGAAGAAAGCAAGCTCGGGGCATTGGATGTGATCCTCCAACCGGAGCAGTACCCGGATCTATATGACGGGTTCTCGCACATGGTGCGGATCAACTACTACCCACCGCGGGGCGACAACAAAGAGGGCTGGGATAACATTGACCTGCAAGGCTGGCTGGGCTATCCGATGCAGCTCAAGGTCAATTTCCTCTGCCGCGACTCGATCCTAGCAGCACCTCTAGTGCTGGACTTGGCGCTATTCCTCGATCTCGCCCAGCGCGCGGGCCTAGCCGGTATTCAGGAATGGCT
>LXNI01000800.1_pt1 | contig 33156 bp, 22 predicted proteins | sample 809091 | NCBI WGS metagenome assembly LXNI01 (sample SAMN04870527, study PRJNA318959) | sponge metagenome | biome: 01000161; feature: marine sponge reef; material: water | host: Sarcotragus foetidus | place: Greece: Milos, Mediterranean Sea | collected 2013-05-29 | depth 5-7 m | reverse complement strand
GCCCCCTTCGAGGGGGAGAGGGTTAGGGTGAGGGGGAAACCTTGAACCGCAAATCCGCAAAAATGGGAATTCCCTAGTCGGGTCCGGACCCTGGAGCAGTTTCCGGCCAAATTGAATCATTTGGCCGGAAACCGCTCTAGCCAAGGTATCTCAGGACCATGCATGTGATGTCGTCGGACTGGGGCGCATCGACGACGAACGCCTCGACCGCGTTCGACACGTTGTCGATAACCGTACGAATCGGCTCCTGTGATCCGGTCTCCAAAACGTCCGCCAAACGGTCCTCGCCGAACTCCTCGTCAGCCTCGTTCATCGCTTCGGAGATACCGTCGGTGTATAGAAACAGCGTATCGTCCCGTTCCATTACGAGCGTTCCCTCGTTGTAGTCGAGACCGGGCATAACACCCACCACGACGCCGCTGGTGGACGGGAGTTCCGTGACCCCGCCGCCCGCACCGACCATAAACGGCGGGTTGTGTCCGGCGTTGGCGTAGTCGAAACGGCCGCTGGCGGGATCGAGAATACCGTAGAACATGGTCACGAAGAGACTGTGGGGATTCTGCGCACAGACGGCTTCGTTGACCTCGCGCATGCATTGGCCCGGGCTGCTGTGCTCATGGGCGGAGGAGCGCATCATGGTTCTGACGACCGCCATGAAGAACGCCGCCGGCACGCCCTTGCCCGACACGTCGGCCATGACGATACCCAGTCTTCCGTCCGGCAACGTGAAACAGTCGTAGAAGTCGCCGCCCAGTTCCTGGGCCGGCGTCATCATGGCGGCGCCGGCGTAGGCCTGATTTTCCGGGATTTCGCGAGGCAGGATCGCGCCTTGCAGGGACCGGGCGATACCGAGCTCCTCATCGACGCGCTTCCGCGCCTTTTCGAGTTCCTCGTTCTTTTGCTGCAGATCCGCCGTGCGTTCGCGCACAAGACCTTCCAGGTGTTGCTCGCGGCTCTGCACATCGCGCGCCATGGTCTGAAACACCCGCACAAGAGTGCCCAACTCGTCCCTCCGGTCGGCAACGACATCGAGCGAGGCCGGCTCGAAACTTCCCCGGTCCATCTCTTCGGCGCCGCGGGTCAGCGCGACCACGGGCCGCGCGATGCGACGGGCCGATACGATGGCGATCACAGAGCCGGCGGCGAAAGCCACGGCGGCGGCGATCGCGCCGAGAACCGTGAGATTCAGCAACAGGCTGTCCAAATGGGTGCGGGGCAAGCGCATCACGACCACGCCTGTGGCGATGCTCCAGCGGCCTAGAATCGGCGCCGCGACATGCAGCGCGTCCTGCCCGATACTCGAAAAGGCCGCCTTGTCGGACGCCCGGTCGATCACGGCCGCGTTGAGGGCGCGTTCAGCGAGTTCCCGTCCGGCCTCCGGAAGATCGGTCCCGCGCGCACTGCCGATGGCCGCGGCCATGACCTCCAGGCGATCGTCAACCACCCAGATCGCCTCGATGCCCTCCTGCTCGGCGAGCGCCTCGGCGAGGCCGGCGGCCGGCACGGTCTCGCCGTCCTCGTCTTCCATGCTGCCGACCAGGACGAACCGGTCGGGACCAAGCCGCACGCTCACGTAGCGCAATGTCCGCTCGAAACCGTCCCGCGGCGTCGACCGCAGCGACACGGCGGAACGATTTCCCGCAAGGAGCGGTATCAATTCACGCCGGTCTATGCCCGCCTCGCCGAGGTCCGCGTCTCGGACGACGGGGACGCCGACACCGTTGACGGCGCGCGCGATCGGGCGACCCGAACCGTCGAGCAGCCAGATGTCGTCGATCACGCTGTCGGCGGTGATCTCGACGAGCGCCATGGTCAAGTCTTCCGGCCGGAGCCTGTCCGCGAGCCGGGCGATGGCGACGGACTGCGCCTCCTTCTCCAACAGGGTCGCGGCATCGATTTCGTGGAGAAACGCCTCGGAGCGATTGGCCTCGGCGGCAATCAGGCCGGCGATCAGCCGCCCACGGCCCTCGGCCTGGTCGAGCAGGGCATCGCGCGCAAGCAGGCCCATAACGATTGCAACACCGACGATGGCCAAACCGACCGACGTCAACACGGTCACCATGAGCCGAAGGGATAGGGTCATGGAATTCCGCCCAGATCTGTCTCATCCGGCCTCCGCCAACCGTGGGTCCGCTGCGTCAACCGGTTGCGCAGAACGTGCATGAACATCGTGAGCAGGATGCTGAAGACCAAGAACCAGATCATGACGTAGAGGTAGGCCCAGATCACGAAACCGGATTGATCAACCGCGCCGATGACCGTTCTTGCGCGATACACCAGTTCCGGGACGCCAATCACCGACGCCGTGCTGGAGGCCATGACGATGATCAGGAAGTAGTTGGTCCAAGACGGTAGGAACAGCAACGCTTCCAGAACATGACCTTTCGCGAAGTGCCGAATCGAAACCAGGGCATTGTCGGAGACGAAACCCGCCACCGCGATGCCGAAAGCGAGCGACGCCTTCAACCAGACCGGCACGTGTACGCTCAACCCGAAAAACTCCAGCTGCTCGGGAATCATATAGGTGAGGTAGAACAGCATCACGAATGTCGGCGCTACGTGCATCGCCGCCGTGAGCACATTGCCTCCACTCTTCGCGCCCCGAACGCTGCTGTCCCTCATGACCGCGAGCAACAGGCCGACCACCGTTCCGATCACCATCGCCGTGAGCGAGACGACGATATTCCACCAGAAGCCCGTCAGCAGGTAGGGCGTCCACGAGGCCAAATGTTTGGCGATCTCGGCGACGGTCATGATGCGGTTACCCTTCGTTCGAGAAGACGAAAGGCTTGGATTACCAGGATGACGAGGACGAAGTAGGCTAGAAGAAGGAGATTCATCATGATGTCGTCATTGCCCTTCTCGGCAATGATCGAGGTGCTGGCGGAGACCAGTTCGGGCAACGCCAGGGTACTCGCCATCCCGGTCGCCTTGACGATATTGACGCAATTGCCCATCAACGCAGCGAAACTTAGGGAAAGCGCGGCGCGGATGTCTCTCGGTCTGAAACGCACCACTCCATTACGCTTCGCGGCGACGTCCGAAGCATGGCAAAAGGCCACGGCATTGCCGGCCGCCGCGTAGAGCGAAAGCACGAACGCGGCGACCGTGAACGCGTCGAGCGTGAAGCCGAGTGCCAACACGACCCCGCCCAGGCCAAAGAACACGATATAGAGCTGCAGCAGCGGCGGCGTCATGCGCAAGACGGCGCAGCCGACCCGCAGAAGCGGCGCGATAACGAGCACACGGCGATGCATCAGCCAGCCGAAAACGATCCCCAGCACGATGCTCAGGACCACGGTGACGATGGAAAGCGCCGCTGTCAGGCCAAGGCCGACAAGAAAGATGCTGCGATCGGTCGGATCGTAAAGCACGCTGGCATCCAGCCCGGTCGTCTCGAGCAAAAGAAGGGCGAGCCCGGAGAGGTCTCGGCGGCCTTCGCTGGTCACCAGCGACGTTTCGCGACAGGACAGCGGCCATCGGCCGGCGTCATCGCGACGGCAGACGTGCTGTTCCGTCACGTCCCGCTTGGTCCACCTCTCCCGTGCGCGCTTGAGATAGGGTGACGGCGGCAACTCCCAGCGACGCTCGAGATCTTGGAGAAAGCCGTCGCGATGCCATCGTGCCAGAAGGTCTCCGAGGAGATTGTCCAGGCGGCCTCCCGCTGCTTCCTTGCGGATTGCAATCGCCCACGGCAGGATGAAGCGCGTCGGCAGCGACACCTCGTAGCCTTCCCATTCGCCGCTCGCCAGCTCGTTGAGCAGATTGACCTCGTCGTAGAGCCAGCCGGAGCAGTGGCCCGCGCGCAACGCCAGTGCCGTTTCGCGCGTCGTGTTGAGCCCGATGGTGTCGATCAGCAGTCGTTCCTCGACAAGCCGGCCCCAGAGCGCGCCCTGAAGGGTGCAAAGCGTCTTGCCGCGCAGATCCGCCCAATCCGAGATGCCCGAGCCGGACGCCAGCAGTACATTCGCACCGTCGCCATAGTAGTGCGGCTCGACCATGTGGACCAGTTCCCGGCGACTCCTCGTGTCGCCCATCGTGGCAACGACGACGTCGATCTCGCCGCGCCGGAGTTTCTGCAGGCGATTGGCGCTGGTCACCGGCACCAGTTCCGCCGGCACGCCGATTCTCTCGGCGAAAGCCCGGGCGATATCGACATCGTAACCGACGAGGTTCCCTTCGGAATTGCGGAATCCGAAAGGCGCATAGTCTTGCTTCACACCCACCACGAGACGCCCGCGCTCGACGATCCTGTCGAAGTCGTCGGCAACCGTCGGGGTGGCCGCAAAGACCGAAATGGCGACCAACACAAAGATGACCGCCGCGCGAATTAAGGAGTTCGTCACAGGCACGACCGTCACAACCCCTCGGTCATCCGTGACCGGGCGACGACGAGAAAGCCGAAGCCACAGGCAGCAGGCAGCGAACGGCACACCATATTGTCCAACCAACTGACGAACGGCGAGGAGACGACCTTCTCCTCGGCCAAGACGCTTTCGGCCTGAATGTGCTCGACATGGAGCCCCGCGGCGTCAAACTCGCGGCGTGCTTCTTCGGGTGTGAACAGATGATAGAACATCGGTATCGTGTTGGCGTTGCGGCCTCGCTGATAAAGCACATCGCCCTCCTCAAGCTCGCCATCCATAACCCGGCGCTGCGCGGCGCGGCGTTCGGCACGAAACCTCCGTGCCCTGTTGGGCAAGCCGACGATCAGGACACCATTCGGTCGCAGCGTCTGACGCAAGATCGACAGCATGTTCTGCCGGTTCGCCCGGCCGCTGACATGCGCAAGCACACCGAATGCCAGAAATACCAAGTCGAACGCGGAACGAAACTCCTCGGACAGCGAGGCCGGGGAGTCGTCGCGGATCATGAGGCGCCCGTCTTTGACAAAGCCATCCAAGCGTTCCGCCATGATCTGGCCCGCGGTGGGGCAGATGTCGTAGGCCACGCCGCTTGCATCGGTCAATTGCAGCAGGGGTTCGGCATAGCGGCCGGTGCCCGCGCCAAAGTCGAGAAAGCGGCCGTCCGCGGGAAGGTGATGCAGCAGCATTCCGAGCGTGCGCATATTCGGCCTCGGATATCTCCGGTCATAGAGCCCCGACGAAATATAACGATCATAGCTGTAGACCATGTCGGGAATATCGTCACACACGATGCGCTCGGTCAGGGGATCAGCTATCATGTCCCGCCACAATTCAGAACTACACGATCCGAAGGTTCAGATCCTCCAGTTCTCCAAAAACGCACACATCTGTGTTACGAAAAGAACTGATTCGATGTTATGGTGTCATACGATGGTTAAGAATTCAATTACACGGGTCTGGCCCCGTCTTATGGGCAGGCCCTTTGTCTTTGGTCCGGCAAACAAAGGGCCAAAACGTCCGCATCTGATGCGGGCGATTAAGCTTTCGGCGCCGGGATTGCGTGATCGACCGGTTCGACCTCTTTCGGTCCTGACGCTTTTGTGCCTGTTGATGACGGGCGGGGACGCCTTGGCCGACAGCGTTCTGGAACGCATCGCCGAGGATGGCGTCATGCGTGCGGGAACCCGAGCCAGCGGAGGCGTCTTCTCTCACGAGGCGGCCGGTGGAGGCTTCAAGGGTTTTTCGGTCGACCTCCTGGAGGAAATCCGGCTTGGCGCGGAACGCCGACTCGGCCGCGATGTCAAGCTCCAGTTGTTCCCGGTGACGCCGTCCGATCGCCTCAACCGCGTCGCCGATCGCGAGCTCGATATCGTATGCGGGCTGACGACACCGACCTGGGAGCGGGAGCAGATGATCGACTTCTCTCTGCCGTTCTTCCGCGACGGCACGCGCATCATGGCATACCGCGAACACGCCAGCCGGATTGCCGACGTCAACGGGCTGGAAATCGGCGTCGTTGAAGGCACCACGACGGTTTCGGTGATCGCGAAACAGCTGCCGCTGGTCACCGTCCGCGCCTACGCCAACATTGGCGAGGCCATGAACGCACTTGTGAAAGGCGATGTGCAAGGTATCTCCAACATCGGCACGGTATTGCTGTCCGAGGCCGAGCGGGTGGAACTGGACCGAAGCGTCGTGCTGTTGCCGCGCACAAACGTTCTGGCGACCGAGCCTCTGGCCTGCATTCTCCCCCAGAACGACAGCCCGTGGCGTGATTTTGTCAACGGTATCTTCGTCGATCTACTCGCCGGGATCGAAAGCCACGCGAGCCGCTACGAGAAAATCCATGATCGCTGGTTCGGCCGCGACGGCTTGCTACACTTCCCCATCGACCGCGAAACACGCAACTATCTGGCGAATGTTTCGATTTGGGTGCAGTGATGCCGGTCACTGATTATAGATCAAATCCGAATAGTTCGGTATCGGCCAAAGACTGGCATCGACGAGAGCCTCAAGACGGTCCGCCACCTCACGGGCGGCCTGCATCGCGGGCTTGATCGTCTCATGGGAATATGACGCGGCGCGCGCGAGATCATCCTCCGGCCAGTCGCCGATAGTCTCCGACAAGGCATCGACGCGCGCCAGCAGTTCAGTGGTCAATTCCTTCTTCTCGTCGAGGAGCGAGGACGAGAATCCGGCCCCATGGCCTGAATCGACGTCCCGCATTGCGGCGGGAGCTATCATGGTCGAGAGAATCCGCAGCAATGCGCGCGCCTCAATCCCGATCTCGGTGACATAGGCGTCCTGAAGAACGCTCTGACGCGCGGCGATCTCCCGCTCGTTAAAAATCCCGAGGCTAGCGAAAAGCGCCACGTTCTTGTCCGAGGTCAACGTCTCGTAAGCCTCCGGGCTACTCTCCAGATGTGTCAGGTTCCACTTGTCGGCATGCTGGTAGAGAGCTTCGGAATAACCGTTTCCGCTGAACAGCACACCTTGGTTTTCCCTGATCGTGTCACGGATAACCTCGTCTATGTCCTTGCCTGCGTCGGCTTCGTCGCACATGGCCTTCAGACTGTCCGCAACCCCCGCGTTGACCATCGTAAGAGGGAACGCGATGTGCTGATTCCCGCCGACCGCGCGAAACTCGAACCTGTTGCCGCACCACGGAAACGGCGCGGTGCGGTTGCGGTCCTCGAGGCTGGCCCTGATGTCGGCCACGGGCGCCGTGATTTCGATCTCCTTGTGCTGCCCTTCGTAGGCGCCGTATGGCCCGCCTTCGGCAACATCCCTGAAGTGCTGCTCCAAGCCCGCGCCCAAATGCACCGTGATGATGGCCGGCGGCGCCTCCTGGGCCCCGAGCCGGTGATCGTTGCCGGCGGTCGATACGCCGCAGCGCAAAAGATCGCCATGCCGGTTGACGCCGCGCAGAAGCGCGGCGGTAAAGGCGACGAACCGCCGGCTTTCGAACTCGGTCTCCCCGGGCACGAAGAGATTGGCGCCCGTATCCGTGTTGAGGCCCCAGTTATTGTGCTTGCCGGTACCATTGATACCGGCGAACGGCTTCTCGTGAAACAGGACCGCCAGATCGTGCTCGTCGGCCAGATCGCGCAATACATCCATGGCCAGGACGTTGGTGTCGGCGGCGAGATTGGCCATATTGAAGATCGGCGAAATCTCATGCTGGGCGGGCGCAACCTCGTTGTGGGTGCACCGGATTGATATCCCGAGGCGCCACATCCGCTCCCGGGCTTCCTCCATGAAACGGTTCACCCGCGGCGTCAGCCTTGCGAAATAGTGGGTCGACAGTTCCTGTCCGCGAAGCGGCGCGGCGCCGAGCAGCGTGCGTCCCGCAGCGATAAGATCCGGGCGCGCCAGATACATGCTCCTGTCGATCAGGAAAAACTCCTGCTCCCAACCGACATTGCACACCACCTCGGATGTTGCCTCGTCCCCGAGATGTTGCAACAGCCTCAGGGCGTGCTCGTTGACGGCCATGTTGGCCCGCAATAGAGGAGTCTTCTGATCCAGCGCTTCGCCGGTCCAGGACACAAAGGCGGACGGAATATAGAGCGTCTTGCGGTAGACGAACGGTGGCGATCCGGTGTCCCAACCGATATAGGCAGCCGCCTCGTGGGTCTCGCGCAACCCGCCGTTGGGGAAGGACGATCCGTCGGTTTCGGTCTGGAAGAGATCCCGGCCCGTCAGCGCGACGATGAGGCGGTCCGCCTCGAAGTCGACGCCAACGAATGTTTCGAGCTTCTCCCCGTGGACCGGCCCCCGCATCGGAGAGAACCAGTGCGAATAGCCGATGCAGCCCTTCGATTGTGCCCACTCCCGGACAGAAACAGCCAGAGCGTCGGCAAACTGTTTTTCCATCGGTACGCCGGTCGCGCGACATTGCACAAAGGAGTAGTAGACTTCCGGATCAACCAGCTTCTTGAGAATGGCGTCGTCCAGCACATCGTCGTTGATCTCCGCCAGTTCAGTCGGCAGGGCGACGGCCTGCGTCGGGGCATCGTGGGTGGAATAGGCCAAGGACATGACTGCTGCTCACGATATGGTGGTTGGAAACAAGGCGGCGCTAGTCGGAAAGCGACGACTGGACTGCGCTGCGGGACGCGTGGATCGCAAAGAGCGTGTCGAAGCCGCTGATCTCGAACACCTTGCGAATGGAGTCGGATAGCGAGCAAAGCACGAGTTCAGCGCCCTTGCCCTTCAAAGTCTTGCCGGTCAGAAGCACGGCACGAAGACCGGCGCTGCTGATGTAACGCAGATTCTCAAGATCCATGATCACGACGCGATCATCATCCTCAATCGCGTCCCTGATCGCATCCTCGAATTCGACCACGTTGGAACCGTCAATGCGCCCGTCCACACAAATGGACAAGATGCCGCCCTGCCGCTCGGTCGTCACTTTCATTGCATCTGTCTCCCGAATTGTTGGCCCTGCCGCAAACCACGCCCGGGCCTGATCGTGTCAAATCCGAACCGGTATCGCGGGACCATGTCGACCTTCCACTCAGTCATCGTCATCGTCATCGTCATCGTCCGGCATGACAATAAACTCGGGGTAGGCCTCGATACCCAGTTCCGCCACATCCTGGCCCATCTCCTCCACGCGCGACGAGACCCGGGCCCCTATGGTCTTCTCGATCACGAACCACACCAGGCCGGACGTGATGAACACGAAGGCGCCGACAGCCAGGATTCCATAAACCTGCACCAGAAGATCGCCACCCGCGGCAAAACCCACGGCGAGGGTCCCCCAAACGCCGGCGAAAAGATGGGCCGGCACCGCGCCCACGACATCGTCGATCCGTAGCCGTTCCAACAACATCGTCCCGGCCACGGCGATGAAACCGCCGACCCCGCCGATCAAGATTGCCCAATAGTGCTCCACCAGATCAGGACCCGCGGTGATCGAAACCAGACCCGCGATCGCTCCGTTCAGGCTGGCGAGAAGATCGACGCGGCCGAGGAGGGGCCGCGACAGGGCGATGGCGGAAATGACGCCGGCGGCGGCGGCAAGGTTCGTGTTGACGATGATGTTGCTTAACGCGACCGCATCCAGGGCCGAGCCCAACGCGAGCTGGGAACCGCCGTTGAAGCCGAACCATCCGAGCCAGAGAATGAAGACGCCGAGGGTCACGGCGGGGACGTTCGAAGGCGGCGTCTGTTTCACCGTGCCGTCGCGCCGAAACTTGCCCTTGCGCGCGCCCACGACAAGCGCACCCGCCAACGCCGCCCAGCCTCCGGTGGAATGGACGATGGTCGACCCCGCGAAGTCCGAAAAACCCAGTTCGCTGAGCCAGCCGCCGCCCCATGTCCAAGCGCCGACCACGGGATAGATCACCGCCGTCAGGACCAGTATGAAGACGAAGAACGACCACAGATGGACCCGTTCGGCCAAAGTGCCGGACACGATCGAAGCGGTTGTCGCGACAAAGACCATTTGGAAAAACCAGTTGGACATCGTCGAATGGCCGCGCTCGACGACGGCCGCCGCGGCCCCGGGCTTGTCCGCCAGCAACGCGATTTCCTCGCCAGTGACACCATGGAACAGCGAAAGCGTACCGAACCAGCCGCCCGGTTCGACGCCGACATACATGATGTTGAAGCCGACGATGTAGAACATGAGGCCGGCAAGGGAATAAAGACCGATGTTCTTGAGACAGATGACCGATGCGTTCTTGGTGCGGACGGAGCCGGCTTCAAGCATCGTGAAACCTGCGCACATCCACATGACCAGCGCGCCCCATATCAGGAACGCAAAGCTGTTCAAAACGAACTTGGCTTCGTTCTCGACCGCGGCGTGGGCGGAAGACGGCAACAGCGCAAGGACGACCGCAACCGCGGAAACCGACAGGCCAACTGTCGTCGCGCACCTAAACATACGGGCTCTTCCTATTGCCATGCGGCGTCCAATCTACTACCGGCTGGAAGTCGATAACCATGCGCGGGCCGCACTGACCGGATCATTCCGATCACGGGCCACCTCACCTAATGGGGCATATGCGACATCGCAATTATGATGGTCCTCTCTATCTCCTCGATCGCGCCGTTCATCTCGCGGCCGATGAGATCAAGCTTACGCAACTGTTCGATCCTCGGGCGCGCTTTCTTGATCTCCTGGACGGAAAAGACGGCGGGCAAGATGCCACAAGCATCCGAGAGGCAGATCAGGGCCGCATCCCGCTGCTCCGGAATGTCGTCGGAGAGCAGAACATCGGCGATGCGCCGCTTGACCGCGCGTTCCTCCCGATCGCCGATGATCGGATGGCGTACCCGCTCAAAGACCCACAAGAACTTCGAACCCGAGCGTTCCAGAATCCCCTGCTCGACCAGACTGTCAAGGGCCATTTCCCGCATGGACCGGGCTTCGTCCGTGGCCAGCACCTCAATCCAGACGGAGGAGGGTTTGGACTCTTCCGACGAGGCGATCAAGGTGAGGGCCCGGTCAAGCAACGCACTTCCGGTCGGCGAAGAATCGATCACCGTCAGGCGTTCAGTGTCCGTATCAATGCGGTTGTCAAAAGCCAGACCCATAAGGGTGGCGCCGGCGATGCTGTAGTCGACGGCGGTTTCGCGCACGGGAATGAAGGAACCCTTTTCGTCGATCATAAGAAGAACGATTTCTTCAACGAGAGTCAGCATGGCTACCCCCCTCGGCCAACCCAATCTTGCTCGGCCGCCAGGGCATCCTCGCGCGTGTCAAAACACTCCAGGAAAGCAAAGAAGCCGCTCACCTCCAGCACCTTCCTGCACTCAGGCTTCAGAGCGCACAGGGCCAGATTTCCGCCATTCTGCTGGCAGGCTCTGGCACCGACGAGCAAGGCGCGAAGTCCCGCGCTGCTGATGTAGTCCATCCCGGAACAGTCAAGCAAAACGTCCTTATCTCCACGCTCCACAATGCCATTAAGATATTGTTCAAACTCCGGCGCGGCGAGCCCGTCTACACGACCGGATACAAGTCCGATCACAACCTCTCCTTGTTTTTGCTCTTCAAATTCCATCCGAGATTTCCCTAATAGCGTCCCAAAACCGATGATTTCCCTACTGGCATCCCGAAACCGATAAAGCACATTCAAGAAAACGTCAACAAGCTAGTGGCCTCCCTGATCGGCGAGCTGATTCTCGTCGCCGGCCGATTTCGGCCGGCTCGGGGTGCGTCGGAGTCTGCCGGGCGGAAAATCGCGCTTTAGGCCGGGTCTGGAAGGGATTGCGGACCGTGATCATGTTCCGTTCGTCAATCCGGCGGGACGTGGACTTGCCCGTGGTGTTCTCGGACGGCCCGACGACGCACCCGGTCATGATCAAGGCCAAGGGCGATACGGTCAGGCGCAACGCACAGCCGGACCGGAAGGCCCGGAGGCTGAACCGGATATTCTCCGGCGAACGTACATTGAGGTAGTCGACCGCGACGCGCTTCGCGTCCATGGCGCGCGGCCGCCAGGAGACGGGCCGTTCGTCGCCCTCGCGGCATCGAGACTCTTGTAATCGCGGGAGAATGCGACGACATCGCCAGGTGAGTAGTTCCCCGCAACCAACTTCTCGGCACTGGTATAGCCGCGGGAGACCATCCGCCCGGCCTCAAAGGCGGGGCCGCGGGCGAGGCCCTCGCGGATGCGGCCGTTACCGCCTGGGCGCATGCAGCTTTCGTGTGCCTCTGTACACGACCGGCAGAGTCGACGGGTCCTCCACGCTGGAGTCCGCGTGGAAATGGATCACGCTGCTGCCCGTGCCGCAGTCTCCGAATTCATCGCAAGCCAGCGTGCCGATCAGGCCCCGAAAGCCCGCAGTGCCGGCCAGCGCATCGCGGAGCGCCGCGCGGTCGATGGAGAGCGTCTCTTCACCGGGCACCGCAACCTGCTTGATCGCGGACAGCAGCAACGTCGTGGCGTCGTAGCCGTGCGCCCAGAATGCCGATGCCGGCGGCCGGCCCAAGGCGGTTTCGATCGCGCGCAGCACGTCGGCGGCGCTCCTGCCCGTCGCCTGGTTGACGTTCCCGGGGTCTCCCGGATCGGGACTCGTGAAGTAGAACCCCTCGGCCTCGGGCAAGGCGAGTAAAGCTCTTGTCAGCATGGCGCTGCCACCGATCATCCTCACGCCTTCCAGGCCGTCGAACCCGGCCGCCTGCCGGATCAGTGACCTGGCTTCCGCCGGAAAGAGCGGGAGCAACACGCCGTCGGGGCCGGCGGCGCCCAACTCGGCGAGAACGGCGGACATGTCGGTCCGCCCTTTGGCAATTTGGGCCACGATCGGAACAAAACCGCCATGCCCACGGAACGCGGCGGCGAACGCGTTGGCGAGCGCGCTGGTATAGGCGTCGCCGTCGTGGACCGCCGCCATCCTGCGCAACCCGAGCTCTTCGTAGCCGAACCTCGCGACGACGCCCGCCATCACGAGGTCGTTGTTCGCCACGCGGAAATAACCCTCGTGATAATCCGGCCCGGCACTGCCGGCGAGGTCGGACGTGAGCCGGGGCGAGGTGTTGGCCGGCGAGATCATCGAGAGGCCGGCCGCGCCGAGGATCGGCGAGGCCTCTACCGCCGCGCCGGAACATAGCGTCCCGATGACGCCAACAACGTTCGCGTCGCCGACGACGGCCTTGGCCGCCGCGCGGCCACCCTCGCCCGAGCACTTTTCATCATGGGTCCGGACGGAAACCGGGCGCCCGTGAATGGGGCCGAACTCCTCAATCGCCAACTCGACGGCGGCTTCGATGACGGGCGAAACTTCCGTCACCACCGAGCCGGAAAGCAGCGCGCGAATCTGGATCGGTTCGCCGCGCCCGATCTCGACCTTGCCGGGCGCCCCGGCGGCGTATGCGTTGCCGCAAGCGAGGACCGCCGCCAGCGCAATGGCCGCCGCCGAGGTCCGAAGCCCGCTCGCCAAAATCGACATGTGATTGTCTCCGAAGTCTTCACGCCCGGAAGTCTTTACGCCTGACGTTCACCGGGGCGCACATGCGCCTCATGGCGAACCATCGCCCATCCCGATTTCAGCGCGCAAGGCAATCCGGCCGCGACAGGGTATAACGGCGGCGCCCCGGCGCGCAACGCCGACGCCGACCGGCCACGGATCGGCTGTCCCGGAGCCCCTCAGGACTTCAAATGGACGGGGGTCTTGACCCGTACGGTCACGATATCGGTGTCGTGATACTGCTGATGACGAACCGACGAGGCAACGTGCCGCAACAGCCTGAGCGATACCTCGTGTTCCGCGGGCGCCTCGGTCGCGCGTTCGCTGAGCAGCGCGAGCTGGTCCTCGAGATTTGCGTCCCCGGTTGAGGCGATGAATTCGAGAACCGCCTCGTCCCGCTCCTTGTGGGCGATCAGCAGCAATCGCCGCTCGGCATCCCCGTCACGGTCTTCGGACCGGTAGCGGTCGAGGAGAGTGAGCAAGGTCTCCTCGCTGGCGCTGTCGAGGCGCTGCGTCATCACCTCGCCCCAGCCGCTGCGCGAGGCGAACACCCCGAGAAATTCCCTGATCTCGGGAAGGACGGAGATCCGGAACGGTACTTCGATTCGCCGGCGCCGGGGCTCCGCGAGTTGGACGAACAGCGTCAGAATTAGGGCGGTCAGTCCTCCCGCCGTCATACCGTTCTGCAGCAACCCGCCCGCGAGGTCCGCGAAGTATTCGGGAAAAATCACGCCGTTCTGAAAGCCGACCCCGACCCAGAACGACACGCCGGCGATCATGCCGTTGCGATAGTCGAGACCGTCCTGGAGCAGGACCTTCATGCCTACCACGAAGAGGATCGCAAGGAGGACGCTGACATACGCGCCGGCAACCGGACTCGGTATCGCCAGGACGACGGCGAGCAGCTTCGGGAAAAAGGCGAGGGCAATGAAAATCGCGCCGGCGGCGATTCCAACCGTGCGCGCGCCGACTCCCGTCAGCTCGGTGACCGAGACGCTTGTGGAGTACGTGGTATTCGGGACCGTGCCGACGCAGCCCGACAGGAGATTGCCCACGCCGTCGGCGGTGACGGCGCCTTGAACCGAGCGGAAGTTCACGGCCCGCGGGCGGCGCCATGAAATCCGCTGGATCGCCACGGAATCGCCGATGGTCTCGATGGCGCCAATCAGCGTTACGAAGACGAAACCCGGCAACAGCGCCCAGAACGTGGGGCCAAAGCTGAGGTCAAAGCCCGGCCAAGCGCTCGCGTCCGGCAATCCGATCCACGGCGCATCGGCGATTCGGGCCGTATCGTAAATGCCGAAATACCCCCCGACCACCGCACCGGCAATGACACCGGCAACCGGGGCCCACAGGCGGAGCATGCCGGTCGCCTTGACGGCGATGCCGACGATGACGAGCAGCGTGACAAGCGCGCTGAGCGGTGCGGCCTCGGCCGGCGTACCGTCCGGCACCTCCGCCAGCAGCTCAAAAATGATCGGCATCACGGTCACGGGAATCAGCATGATCACCGTACCCGCCACGGGCGGTGTGAGTATCCGGCGAAACAACGACAGCCGTCTCGCCAGCCCGAACTGGAACAGCGAGGATATGATGACGAGCGTCGCCAGCATCGCGGGCCCGCCCTCCGCGATGGCGGTGATGCAGATGGCGATGAAGGCGCCGGAGGTGCCCATCAGAAGCACGTAACCCGCGCCAACCCGGCCAACCCTGACCGCCTGGAGGATCGTGCTGATTCCACTGATCAGGACGGCCCCGAAGACGGCCCACATCCTGTACGCATCGGAGCCGCCGGCGGCCTGGACCACGATGAGGGGAGTAAGGACGACCCCGGAAATCGTCAGGATGGCGAGTTGGAGGCCGAGCCCGGCTGCCAGCAGCGCGGGCGGCCGGTCGTCAGGCTCGTAGCGGACGGCGGATTGAAGGTCGGGGGTATCGGCGGCCATTGTCGGATTTATACGCGACCGCCACGGGTACTACAATATCCCCGGATCCCCTGATCAGGGCTATCGCTTTTGAGAATGAGCGGCGGCTCTGATGAGTTTGAGCATGAATTCGTCGTGCCATCCGGCGCGTTTCAATTTTCCCGCACTGATTGCCATTCAGCGCCGGAACATGGCCGCCGTCCGGCGAGATCGATGCACCCGTTAAATCGGCCGTCACCTTCTTACGCCGTACCGCCGGAAGATCGAAGGGCAAGACGGTCCCTTCGGTCGTGGCGGGCGTGGCGCCTTTGCTGCCCGGCCGTTGTGCGCCGGAATACTAACGCCTGGACAACCGCGGCGGCTTGCGCCACGTTTTCCGCTTCATCATCATCCCGTGCGGAATGGACCGGGATGGCGCTAGGCAATGATCCGGGAGAGGGTACCGATGAAGAAGAGGATGCTGATACTCGCAGTTTGCTTTCTCATAGCCGGCAATGCGGCGGCTTCAGGGGCGACGGTTGAAGAAGGCTCATTCAAGGCCACCGGCGATTGCTGGTTCTTCGCCAACGCCTCGGAACTGGAACTCAGCATCAGCAAGTCGCAATGCAACGTCAGGATATCATCAAGTGACGTTCCGTCGCTTGAGAGCGGCAAGGAAGGCAAAAGCGAAGGCTACGTGTTTATCCGGAAGGACCGGAGTCGCCTCGAACTCCATGCGCTGGGCGAGGTGCGATTCGATGATGGCATGTTCATTGCCTATTCGCACAGGAGCGAAGGCGGCACGTCTTCCGGATCGGGGAAACAGGAGATGATTGGCGTCTCCGGATCGCACGAGGGAGGCGTAGCATCCTGCTCTTACACGATCACGGATAGAAAATCCGACGGCACTTGGTTGAAGCTTGACTTCGATTGCAATTGGATTCGCCCGAAGTAATGGGGCCAGGAGAAGACACCATGAAACCATCGTATCGCAAAAGACTGCTGTTGCCGATCACCGCCCTCTTCGCCGTGTGCGCCGCGCAAACCGCCTTCGCCGGGGAGAACGGCAGCTTTGAACTCATCGCGATCCAAATCCACGACTACACCACGCTGGAACACGCAGGGCGAACCGTCACCGCGGGTCCGCTGCAAGGGGCGGCCAGTGTCGTCGCGACCAGCGGCGCCCCATTTTCAGACGGCGCGGATTACCGCGGGACCTGCGTGGTCTACGTCAAGAGACAGGGTGCCAGCATCGATCTGGAGGCGCCGTGCACGATGACGGACGAGGCGGGCGACGTGCTGTACCTGCTGTCCGAGAGGCGAACAGGAAACATTGCCGCTGGAGACGGCGGTACGGGTAATTTCCAGATCCTCGGCGGCACCGGAAAATACGCCGGCATCGTCGGCGACTGCCCGTACACGACGAGCTACCTCCCCGGCAAGTGGGTCGTTACCAGGCCAACATGCACTTGGCGAAAGCCATGACCAGGGGCGGTGACGTTCGCCTCGGGCCATTTCCCGTTTCCGCGGACCCTGCCGGTGCGCGCCGCAACGAGTGGAGCGTTTCGGTGTCGGACAACTGGCGGATCACCTTCGAGGAGCGGGACGGCGGGATCGAGCGAGTGAACCTGGAGGACTACCACTGATGAGCGACGGCGGCATCAAGATGGGGATGACTCCCCCGCATCCCGGAACCTTCATTCGGATCGAAGCGCTTGAGGAGCTGGGGCTGAGCGTTGCGGCGGCGGCGCGAATTCTCGGCGTGCGCCGCGCGACGCTCTCGGACCTGGTGAACGGCAACGCCTCGCTGTCGCCCGAGATGGCGCTGCGGGTCGAGAAGGCGTTCGGCCTCAGCATGGACCTGCTGCTCAGGATGCAGGCATGGCGCGACGCGACGCGGATGCGCGCGCGCCGACGAGATCGACGTTCGCCGCTATCAACCCGCGTGATCGCCTCGCGGCGAATTTATTTCGATCAGGCGCCGGGCGCCGGGGCCTTCACCTGCACGGTCACGATGTCCAGATCGTGGTATTGCTGGTGGCGCACCGAAGAGGCGAGGTGGCGCAGCAGCCGGAGCGAGACTTCCTGCCCGACCGGCGTCTCCTCGCCCCCGGAGGCGAGCACCGCCATCCGTTCCTGCACATTCTCCCTGCCCGGCACGACGACGAATTCGAGCACGGCGCCGCCCTCGCCCTTCGACGCCGACAGCCGCAGGCGGCGCCGGAGATCCGGGGCCTCGCTCTCTTCTTCCGGTCGCAGAAGGGTCAGAAGGGTCTCCTCGGCGGCGGCGACGAGCCGGTCCGCCATGGCGCCGTCCCAGCCGCTGCGCGACGCGAACCGGTTCAGGAATCCCCGGATGTCCGGCAGCGCCGAGACGGCGAACCCGACCTCCATGCGGGCGGACCGGGCCCGGGAAAGACCCACGATCAGGGTCATGAGAATCGACGCGAGGCCGCCGGCGGTGATCCCGTTGGCGAAAATGCCGCCGGCAAAATCGGACACGAGTTCCGGAAAGATCGCGCCGTACTGGAAGCCGACACCGAGCCAGAAGGAAACGCCGACGATCACGCCCTTGCGAAGGTCCATTCCGTCCTGCATCGCCACGCCGATGCCGACCAAGAACAGCAGCGCGACCAGGACCAGGAGATAGGCGCCGACGACGGGGCCCGGGATCGCCAGCACGACCGCCAGCGCCTTGGGCAGGAAGGCGAGAGCGAGGAATACCGCTCCGGTGGCAATCGCCACGGCCCGCGCGGCGACTCCGGTAATCTCGATGAGCGGCGCCGCGAGCGAATAGGTCGTGTTCGGAACGGTTCCGGCCACGCCGCACAGCAGGTTGCTTATCCCGTCGACCGTGACCGTACCCTGTACCGCCCGGAAATCGACCGGCCGCTGCCGGCGCCACGAGACCCGCTGGAGCGCCGTGCTGCTGCTGATCGCCCGGATCGACCCGATCACGGCGGTCAGCAGGAAAGCCGGAAGCAGCGCCCAGAACTCCGGCCCGAATTCGAGGTCGAAGCCGGGAATCGAGATATCCGGCAGCCCGATCCAGGAGGCTGCAGCGATACGGTCCAGATCGTAGAGGCCGAAGACGGCCGCGAGACCCGTACCCAGAACGACACCGATCACCAGCGCCCACAGCCGCAGCATCGCCGCCCCCTTGAGGGAAATGCCGAGGATCGCCAGGAGTGTGACCAGCGCGATCAATGGCGCCGCGTGGGCCGGGCTGCCGTCCAGTACGTCGCCCAGCATGTCAAAAACGATCGGCATCACGGTGACCGGCACCAGCATGATCACGGTTCCGGACACGGCCGGGGTCAGGATCCGGCGGAACAGGGCGAGCCTGGTGGCCAACAGGAACTGGAGAAGCGCCGCGGCGACGACCAGGATTGCCAGCAACGCGGGGCCGCCCTTCGCCACCGCCGTAATGCCGACCCCGATGAATGCCACCGAACTGCCCATGACGAGCACGTGGCCGCCGCCGATCCTGCCGAACCGGGCCGCCTGGAGCGCCGTCGTGACGCCGCTGATCGCGACCGCGGCGAACACTGCCCACGCCAGATGGGAGTCGGCGGCCCCGCCGGCCCGCATCACCGCCGTCGGGATCAGGATCGGCACCGCCGCGGTGATCAGGGCGAGCTGCACGCCGAGGCCCAGGGTAAGCGCCGCGGGCGCGTGCTCATCCGCCTCGTAGCGAAGCCCGGCGCCGCCGTCCGTCCGGCGCCCGCTCATGCCGGCGCGGACTCCGGGCGGATGCCCCGGAACCGGAACGATGCCTGACTGTCCATCTGCTCGCGACCTCCTGTCGACCCCGCGGGGCAGGCCGTCCCGGCGGACCCAGTGCCGCCGGGGCGGCGGCAAACCCGTACGCGCCGCGGCTTGACGGCGCGCCTTGCGCATTCTGACACTTCAAGATTTTCGTTATATAGTCCAGCCTGAACACTGTCGGCGGACGCCGCGCGGCCTTCGGGCAATCGTCGACTTGCGCTCTATCGCGGATCGGAGAAAACAAACCCGAATGATGGACCAAGATATTTCACGTGAAACCTCCGACGGTCCTTCGATCGAAGCGGACGAAGGAGAAGGCGGGCTCGTCGGCCGCGGCGAACCGATCGCTATCGTGGGCATGGCCTGCCGGTTCCCCGGGGCGCCGGACATTTCCGCTTTCTGGCGCCTGCTTGAAGAGGGCGGAAACGCGGTGCAGGAGGGCGTTCCGGGCTCGGGCGTCGGCCGCGTGGGCGCGCTCTTCCCCAACGATACGGGTCAGATCCAGGCCTGCCGCTTCGGCGCCTATCTCGAAGAGATCGAGCAGTTCGATGCCGCCTTCTTCCGCATCTCGCCGGTCGAAGCGCGACTGCTCGACCCCCAACAACGGCTAATCCTGGAGACGAGCTGGCGCGCGCTTGAGGACGCGGGCATCGATCCCGAACTGCTGAAGGAGAGCCGCACGGGCGTCTACGCCGGGATCAGTAACAACGACTACCGGGGGCTGATCCTGGAGGCCGGCGAAAATGCCGGGCCGGCCGAACCCGCGGCCAGCCTTTACGCGGTCACCGGCACGTCCCTCAACACGGCCATCGGCCGGGTTGCGTTCGCGCTCGGCCTTGGGGGGCCGGCGATGGCGGTGGACACCGCCTGCTCGTCATCCCTGGTCGCGACGCACCAGGCGGTCTCCGGCCTGCAGCGGGGTGACGCGGATCTCGCGCTGGCGGGCGGGGTGAACATCATTCTCTCCGGCCGGCTGCTCGAATTTCGCGCCAACGCGGGGATGCTGTCGCCGGACGGCCAGTGCAAGACCTTCGATGCCTCCGCCAACGGATATGTCAGGGGCGAAGGCTGCGGCATTCTGGTCCTGAAGCGACTCGCCGATGCCGAGGCCGACGGCGACCGCATCTGGGGCGTGATCCGGGGTACGGCCCTGAACCAGGACGGCGCGAGCCCGGGACTGACGGTTCCGAACGGCGCGGCGCAGGAACGCGTAATCGAAGCGGCGCTCGAACGGGCCGGGGTCCGGGCCTCGGACATCGACTATCTGGAGGCGCACGGGACCGGCACGGAGGTCGGCGACCCGATCGAGATCGACGCGACGGCGGCGGTCTACGGGCGCGGGCGCGATGCCAGCCACCCGCTGCTGATCGGTTCGGTCAAGACCAACATCGGCCATCTGGAATCCGCGGCCGGATCTGCCGGACTGATCAAGACCGTGCTGGCGATCAATCGGGGACTCATCCCCAGGCATCTGCATTTTCACAACCCGAATCCGGCGATAGATTGGGAGCGGCTGCCCTTGCGCGTCACGGTCGAGCCGACGCCCTGGCCGGCCCGCGCGGACCGCCCGCCGCTGGCGGGTGTGAGCGGGTTCGGATGGTCGGGGACAAACGCACATATCGTGCTGGAGGGATACCCGTTGCCGGACGGCGCCGCGCCGGCCCCCGACGGAGACCGCTGGATCGCCGGCGCCCCGAAGCCGGTCGCCGTATCGTTGCCGGTCTCCGCCACGTCCCCGCCGCCGAAAGACGGGCTGGCCCCGCGGACAACGCGCTTGCTGCCGCTGTCGGCCAAGACGGGCGCGGCGCGGCGCGATGCCGCGGAAGGCTACCTCCAATGGCTCGACCGACAGGACGCGGCGCTCGCGGGCGACGGCGCGGCGTCCGGCGCCCTGCTTTCCGACATGGCGTGGACGGCAAGCATCGGCCGGAGCCACTTCGGCCACCGGACGGGCGTGGTATTCCGGGATGCGGGGTCGCTGCGCGAGGGTTTGCGGGCGATTGCCGAGGCGGACGAGCGGCCGGAGGCGCGCAAGGCGGCGACCGTGGCGTTCGTTTACACCGGGCAGGCCAGCCAGTGGCCGGGCATGGGCGCGGCCCTTTACGACAGCGAGCCGGTGATGCGCGCGGTGCTCGACCGGTGCGACGCCGTGATCGGCGAAGAGCGCGGCGCGTCCCTGCTCGACGTCATGTTCGGCCGTCCCGGCGCCGCGGGAGACCTGGACGATCCGCGGTGGAAACAGCCGGCGATCTACGCCCTCGAATGCGCCCTGACGGCGCTGTGGTCGAGCTTCGGCATCCGGCCGGACGCGGTGCTCGGACACAGTTTGGGAGAGATCGCGGCGGCGCACGCCGCGGGCGTATTCGATCTCGAGGACGGTCTGCGCCTGGCGGCCGTGCGGGGCGCGCTGGTCGGCGCACTGCCCGGCGAGGGGGCGATGGCGGCGGTATTCGCGCCGCGCGCCCGCGTTGCCGAGGCGCTGGACGAACACAATGCGGCTGCGCCGGGTATCGGCCTGTGCATCGCCGCCGACAACGGGGCGCACCAGGCCATCAGCGGCCCGGCGGAGGACATCGCCGCAATAACCGAACGCCTGGAGGCCGCCGGCATCCGGGTCGCGCGGCTGCGCCGGAGTCCCGCCTACCACAGCGCCATGATCGAGCCCGCGCTGGACGATCTGGAGGCCGCCCTCTCGCAGCTCGATTTTGCGCCGCCGTCGCTCCCCTTCGTCAGCAATCTCACCGGACGGTCGGTCGAATCCGGCGAGACGCTGGACGCGGCCTACTGGCGCCGGCAGATGCGCGCGCCGGTGGCGTTCCGCGCCTGCGTCGCGACCCTGGCGGAGCTGGGCGTGGACGCGGTCGTGGAAATCGGACCGCACGCGGTGCTCGGGCCGATGGTCTCACTGGCCTGGCCGGACGCGGGCGGGGCCGCCGAGCCGGCGGTCGTGTCGAGTCTCCAGCGACCGGCGACCGGCGAGGAGCCGCCGGCTCCCGGGTCCGGTGGCGGATTTGTGGAGGCCGTCGCCGGCGCCTACGAGGCCGGGCTGCCGCTGCGCTTCGACGGGCTGTTCGCCGGCGAGGCGCGCCGCCGCATCGCGCTGCCGGGCTACCCGTTCCAGCGCGAGCGCTACTGGGTCGAGGCGCCGAAGCGGCGGCGGCAGGCAAGCGGCCACCCGCTGCTCGGCGGCCGGCACGAGTCCGCCAGCGGCGAGACCGCCTTCGACACGGAGGTCTTCCCGACCGACCCGGCGTGGCTCGCCGACCATCGCGTGTTTGGCCGGCTGATCGCGCCGGGCGCGCTTTACGGCGCCATGGCCGCGGCGGCCTGCCGCGCCGGGGGCGACGACGCGGTTGTCATCGAGGATTTCCGGATGCAGAGCGCCCTGGTCTTCACCGGGGAGGGCACCGGGGAAAACCAGGGCGACGGCGACACAGGCCGGCATATGCAGGTCCTGCTCGATGCCGGCGGGGACGGCCCGTCGCGCCGGGTGCGCGTTCTCAGCAAGAGCGGCGACGACGAGGAATGGACGCTGCATGCGGAGGGGCAGGTTTCGAGCGGCGGCGGCCCGCCCCCGGCCGCGCCGCCGTTCGATGCCGACGGCCTGAAGGCCGGGCTCTCGCCGGTGGACCTGCCCGCCTACTACCGCGCCAAGTCCGCGGTTGGGATCGATCTCGGCCCCGCCTTCCGCACCCTGACCGCGCTCTGGGCGTGGGACGGCGAGGCGCTCGGCGAGGTGGCGCTGCCCGCCGGGCAGGAGCGGGGCGCGCTCGACGTGCATCCGCTCGTGCTCGACGGCTGTTTTCAGATCATGGGGGCGGTGCGCGATCCGGACGGAATCGGGGACGGCACCACCTATTTGCCGTTCGCCTGGGAGCGGCTCTGGATCGGGGACGGGCTGCCGGACCGGCTCTTCTGCCATGTGACGATGCGGGAAAGCCCGCGCGATGCGGCGGCCGATACCGGGAACGCCCGAACGCCGGAGGTTCATGCGGCGGACATGCGCCTCTACGCCGGGAGCGGGGAGCTTTGCGGCGAACTCTCCGGCTTCACCGTCAAACGCGCGACGCGCGCGGCGCTGCTCGCGGCCGTCGAAGGCGTCGAAGACCTGCTCTACGAGGTGGTATGGCGCGATTGCGCCCTGCCGCCGGGCATGCCGGCTGCGGACTTCCTGCCGAGCCCGTCGGCCGCTGCCGCCCGCTCGCATCCCTTCTCCCGGTATCTCGGTGACGAAGGGGTCGAGGTCGCGGCCGAGGTCGACCTGCAAGGGGAAATGGAGCGTGTTTCGTGGTGCTACGCGCTCTCGGCCCTGGAAACCCTGGGCTGGGAGCGCCGGGCAGGCGCGGCCGTGGACCCGGAAGCGCTGCACGAGCGCCTCGGAGTCCTGCACGAGCACACGCATCTGCTCCGCCGGCTCCTGGAAATCCTGGCGCGTTCCGGCGTGGTGCGGGCGACGGACGACGGCTTCGCGGTAGCGGTTGGAGCCGACGACGCGTTGCCGGACGACATGCCAAGCGATGCCGGGGCGTTTCTGGCCGAGGTGACGGAGCGCTTCCCGCACGCGACCAACGAGATCGGGCTGTTCCGGCGCTGCGCCGGCGCCCTGCCCGAAGTCCTCCGCGGCGAGGAGAACCCGCTGTCGTTGCTGTTCGGCGATGTGGAGCCGTCGGCCGGCGGCTTGTATCGGCTGGCGCCGGTCTGGCGGGCGGCGAACCGGATGATCGGCGAGGTGGTCCGGACGCTCGTGGACGACTTGCCGGACGGGCGGCGGCTGCGCGTGCTGGAGGTCGGCGCCGGCATCGGCTCGGCGACCGAATACATCCTGCCCGAGCTTCCGGCCGGGCGGTTCGACTATATGTACACCGATATCTCCGCCGGCTTTTTCGCCGAAGCGGAGTCGCGATTCAACGCGGACGGCGCCTCGATCGATTACCGGATGCTGGATATCGAGAAAGACCCGGTGGACCAAGGCTTCGAGCCCCATGGCTACGACTTGGTCATCGCGGCCAACGTGCTGCACGCCACGCGTTATTTGGACAAGACGCTCGCCCACTGCCGGGCGCTCCTGGCGCCGTCGGGGCTGCTGGTGGCGCTGGAGAACCAGCGCGGCCGGGGCTGGATGGATCTGATTTTCGGCCAACTGGACGGATGGTGGCGCTTCGCCGACCGCTACCGCGCGAACCATGCACTCGCCGGACCCGATGTGTGGCGCGAGGCGCTCGCCGACACGGGATTTACCGAATCCGACGTTCTCGGCGTGGACCGGTCGGAAGCGGCCGGCCTCCCGGATCGCGGGGTGATCGTCGCCCAGGGTCCGGCGAAGATCGACCTGCCGGAGGGCGTCTGGATTCTGGCCGCCGACCGGGGCGGCATGGCGGCGGCGCTAGCGGCGCAGCTCGCCGCACGAAACCAACGGGTGGTGCTGGCGGGCGGCGACCCGGAATGCGCCGGTGCGGCGGCCGGGAGCGAGACCGGAACCGAAACGCGGATTGTCATGACGTCAGTCGAGACGGAGCGGCGCGAATCGTGGCAATCGCTGGTCGAAGGCCTGCCCCCGGATGTGCCCTTCGCCGGCGTCGTGCATCTCGTCGGGCAGGACGGCCACGGGGCCGACGCGACGGCCGCGGACCTGGCGGCGGATGCGAAACGGACGGTGGCAAGCGCGCTCGCGCTCGCGCAGGGGGTCGCGGACGCCGACGCCGTGCCCGAGAAGGGCCTGTGGTTCGTCACCCGCGGCGCGCAGGTGCTGGAACGGGAGCGGACCGGACAACTGGCCGGCGCCGTCCTCTGGGGCCTGGGCAGGGTGGTGCTGCGGGAAGCGCCTCAGCTGCAAGCGCGGATGCTCGATCTCGATCCAGAGGCCGAGAGGCCGGAGACCGTGCTCGCCAACGAACTGCTGTTCCCCGATTCGGAAAGCCACATCGCGCATCGCCGGGAGCGGCGGCGGGCCGCCCGGCTGGTCCGGACGGGCGCCGGCGCGGCGCGTCTCGCCCTGCCGGAGGAGGCGGACTGGGTGCTGGCGCCGGACGAGGGAGGAGCGATCGAGACGTTGCAGGTGCGGCCGCTGGCGACGCACGCCCTGGAACCGAACGAAGTGCGTGTCGCGGTCGACGCCTGCGGGCTCAACTTCCTCGACGTGTTCCGGGCCATGGGCCTTGTCGAGGAGGAAGGGCTGCTCGGCGAGGAATTCTGTGGCCGGATTGTCGAAACCGGTCCGGTCGTAACCGCGGTCTCGGTGGGCGACCGCGTGGCCGGTTTCGCGTTCGGCACCTTCGGGCCGGAGGTCGTGACGCACGAGGACCTTGTCGCGCCCGCGCCGCCGGGCGTGTCGGCGGCGGCGCTCGCCACGGTCCCCTCTGTGTTCGTGACCTGCGTGCTGTCCTACGAGCTTGCCGGGCTGAAGGCCGGAGACCGGGTGCTGATCCACGCCGGCGCGGGCGGCGTCGGGCTTGCCGCCATCCAGCTCGCCCGTGCGACGGGCGCGGAGGTGTTCGCCACGGCGAGCGCACCCAAGCAGGACTATCTCCGCGCGCTCGGAGTCGAGCATGTGTTCGACAGCCGCTCGACCGCGTTCGGCCGGGATATCCTCGACGCGACGGACGGCGCCGGGGTCGACATCGTGCTGAACAGCCTGACCGGCGAGGGCTTTATCGAGGCGAGCCTGTCGTGCCTCGCCGAGGGCGGCCGCTTCGTGGAGCTCGCCCGGCGCGACATCCTGAGCGAAGACGAAATGGCGGCGCTCCGGCCCGACGTTGGCTATTCGATCCTCGATCTCTACGTCCTGAAACAGCAGGACCCGGCGCGGCCGGGCGCGGCCCTGAAAGACGTGCTGGCGCGCATGGCGACGGGCGAGCTTGCGCCGCTCAGGCGCACCAGATGGCCGCTGGCCGAGACGAGCGCCGCGATGGGCTTCATGCGCGCGGCGCGGCATATCGGCAAGATCGTGCTGACGGCGCCGCCCCTCAGGGCCGGACGGCTGCGGCAGGACGGAACCTATCTGGTGACGGGCGGCCTGGGCGGCATCGGCTGCGCGCTCGCCGAGTGGCTTGCCGAGCGCGGCGCGGGAACGGTCGTGCTGAACGGCCGCCGGCCGCCGGATCCGGCGGCGGAAAAGGCGATCGAGGAGTTGCGCGCCCGCGGGTTCCGGATCGAGATGGAGATTGCGGACGTGACGGACACGGCCGCGCTCGATGCGATGCTGGCGCGGATGGACGAGGCCCTGCCGCCGCTCGCCGGCGTGATTCACGGCGTCGGCGTGCTGTCGGACGCCGCCCTCGGGAACCAGAGCTGGGAGAGCTTCGAGACCGTGCTGTGGCCGAAGATGCTGGGGGCCTGGCACCTTCACCGGGCGACGATGGATCGCGATCTCGATCTTTTCGTCCTGTTTTCGAGCGTCGCCGGCGTTCTGGGCAATCCGGGCCAGGCCAACCACGCCGCCGCCAACGCCTTCCTCGACCAGCTTGCCGGCCACCGGCGTGCGCTGGGCCTTCCCGGCCAGGCCATCGCCTGGGGCGCCTGGTCGGAACTGGGCGAGGCGGAGGAACAGCGCGAGCGGATCGCCGGGCGCCGGGAGGCATCCGGCACCGGATGGTTCACGCCGGAGCAGGGCTTCAAGGCGTTCGAGCGCCTGGTGCGCCAGGACGCAACGAACGCGGTGGTGGCGGCTGTGGACTGGCCGGTCTTCGGAGACGCCCTCGGCGGCCGCCCGCCCTTCCTGGAGGATCTGTTCGTCGGCGCGGCGGACGAGGAGGACGGTTCTTCCTCGTCGGAAAACCTGCTCGCGCAGCTCGGCGCGGCCCCTGCGGCGGGACGCGAGGACCTGCTGGTATCCTTCCTTCAGGGGGAGGTCCAGGCCGTGCTGAGGCTGCCCTCGGCGCCGGCGTCCACGGTCGGGTTCTTCGACCTGGGGATGGACTCCCTGATGGCGGTAGAACTGCGCAATCGCCTCAACCGCGCCTTCTCGGATACCTATGTCGCACCGAATACCCTGGTGTTCGACTACCCGACCATCGCCGATCTCGCACGGCATCTGGTGGACGCGCTGGGCGAGCCCGAAGCGGCCCCCGAGGCGGCCCCGGCGGCCAGCCCGGTACCGGCCGCCGAAGCCGCGTCCGGGCCGGCCCCGCAGCAACCGGCCCCGCAACCTGTCGAAGGGCGCCGGGACGACGGTATTGCGATCGTCGGCATGGCGTGCCGGTTCCCCGGCGCGCCGGACCTTGCGGCCTTCTGGCGCCAGCTCGAAACCGGCAGCGATGCGGTGACGAACGGGCGGCAGTACAACGGCTCGTGGACCGGGGTCCAGGGCGACCCCGCGGTCGAGGACGACATTTGGGGCCGGGGCGGGTTCGTCGACGGGATCGACCGCTTCGATGCCGGTTTCTTCGGCATGACGCCGATCGGCGCGCGGATGACGGACCCGCAGCAGCGCCTTCTTCTGGAGACAAGCTGGCGGGCGCTCGAGGACGCGGGGATCGATCCGGAGGGCCTGAGGGGCAGCCGCACAGGGGTGTATGCGGGGATCACGACCAGCGAGTACCGCGATCTTATGACGACGGCGGGCGGCGACGGCCTCAACTATCTCGGCACCGCAAGCGGCATGGCGGTCGGCGGCGTCGCGTTCCGGCTGGGCCTCACGGGGCCGGCGATTCCGGTGATGCTGAACTGCGCGGCATCGCTGGTCACGATGCAGCAGGCGGTCGGCGGCCTGCGGGACGGTGCGGTGGACCTGGCCCTGGTCGGCGGCGTGAGCGCGGTCCTCTCGCCGGGGCTGACCAGGGAGATGGCGGCGCTGGGGATGCTGTCGCAGCAGGGGCTCTGCAAGACCTTCGACGCCGCGGCGGACGGCTTCGTGCGGAGCGAGGGCTGCGGCATGGTCGTCCTGAAGCGGCTGGCGGAGGCCGAGGCCGACGGCGACCGCATCTGGGCGGTAGTCCGGGGCGCGGCGATCAACCAGAACGGGGCGGCGGCGGGGCCGACGGTGCCGAACGGCCTGGCGCAGGAGCGGGTGATCGAGGAGGCGCTGGCGCAAGCCGGCGTTCAGCCGGCGGACGTCGATTACTTGGAGGCGCACGGCGCGGGCTCGGAACTTGGCGACCCGATCGAGGTGCAGGCCGCGGCGGCGGTCTATGGCAGGGCGCGCGACGGCGAACGGCCGCTGCTCATCGGTTCGGTCAAGACCAATCTCGGCCATTTGGAATCGGCGGCCGGGGTCGCCGCGCTGATCAAGGTCGTCCTGGCCATGCGCCACGGCCTGATCCCGAAACACCTGCATTTCCGCGACCCCAACCCGCATCTGGACTGGGACCGGCTGCCGGTGCGCGTGGTGTCGGAAGCGGCGGACTGGCCGTCCGCGCCGGACCGGCCGCCGCTCGCCGGAGTCAGCGCCTTCGGGATATCGGGCGCCAATGCGCATGTCGTCGTGGAGGGCTACGGCAATCCGGGCGACGGGCCGCCCGACCCGGAGGGCGTCCCGCTGCCGGTTGCCGTCCCGCTGCCGGACACCGTTGCGGAACTGCCGCAACCGGGCGACGGCCTTGCCGCACGCGGAACGCGGCTTCTGCCGCTCTCCGGCAAATCCGCGCAGTCGCTTCGGAAGCTGGCGGAGCGGTATCTCGAATGGCTCGACAAACGGGAACCGGCGCTTGCGGCGGACGGCGCGGCGTCCGGTCCGGCCCTCTCGGACATGGCGTGGACCGCCGGCATCGGGCGAAGCCACTTCGATCATCGCGCGGCCGTGTCGTTCGAAGATTGCAAGTCGCTTCGCAAGGGTTTGCAGGCGCTGGCAGCGGCGGCGGACGATGATTCCGGACCCGTGACGCCGGCGACGGTCGCCTTCGCCTACGCCGGCCTCGGCAACGGCCGAACCGGGATGGCCGAAGCACTGTATGCGAGCGAGCCGGCGGTGCGGACGGTTCTCGACCGCTGCGAGGAGGTATTTGGCGAAATACGGGGCGCCTCGCTGCTGGACGCCGTGTTCGGGCGGCGAGGTTCCGCGGGAGACCCCGGCGATCCGCAGTGGGCGCAGCCGGCGGTCTACGCGTTCGAATGCGCGCTTACCGCGCTGTGGTCGACTGTCGGCGTGCGGCCGGGCGCGGCGCTCGGGCTCGGGACGGGGGCGCTTGCGGCCGCCCAGGCCGCCGGCGTGTTCAGCCTGGAGGACGGCCTGCGCCTAGCCGCAACCCTGGACGATCCCGGCGCGGCGCCGGACGAAATCGCGCTGGGTGCGCCGACATTGACGCTGGTCGACACCGTGTCGGGGCTCGCCGTATCGCCCGACGATGTCCGGGACGCGGCCTATTGGCGCCGACTGGCGGCGGGAGTGCCGGAATCCTTCGAGAGTTGCGCCGGGACGCTGGCCGCGGCGGGTATCGGCGCGGTTATCGAGATCGGTCCGGACACGACGTTGGGGACCAAGCTGACCGCGGCGTGGCCGGATACGGCCGGGAATGGCGCCGCCCCGGCCGTCCTGCCGGGCCTCGGGCGGCCGCCCGGTCGCGAGGCAACCCCGAACGGCGGCTTCGCGGACGCGGTCGCCGGGGCCTACGAGGCGGGGCTCGCGGTGTCCTTCGCGGGACTCTTCGCGGGTGAAACCCGCCGCCGGGTGTCGCTGCCGGACTATCCGTTCGACCGCACCCGTCACTGGATCTGATCCGCGAACGGCCGAAAACTGCCCTAGAACAGGTCGCTGCTATCGAGAAATTCGCGGACGGCCGCCACGCATTCCTCCGGCTTTTCGAGTTGGAGAAAGTGCGTCGTCTCGGGAATGAAATCGTAGTCCACCTTCAGGACTTCACTGAATTCGAAGCTCGGCAGATACGACCAGGGCATGGTCGGATCGGCTCCGATGACCTTGATCGGACAGGAAAGCAGGCCCAGATCGATGAGGGGAAAGAAACTCCGCGCATAGTACGCGAGTTGTGCTTCGAATTCGCGCGGGCATCGAAGCTCGTACCCCTCCCCGTTCGGCTTCTCCCGGAGAATCGTCCGCGCCATGAGTTCCCGGACGCCGGGAACGACGCGCTTGAAGGCCGGGACGTAGCGAAGAAAATCGGCGAATTCCTCTCTCGTCTCGAACCGGTGCCCCCGCTGCCGAATCCTGTCGGCCGCCTCTTCGGAGGCCGCATGAAGGTCGGCCAGACTGGCGCCGGGCTTGCACAGAGGCGGATCGAACAGGATCAGCGCGGAATAGGGTTCTGAGAACGACATGAGCGGAATAATCGTGGAAAGGGAATGAAAGACGCCGACCGTCAACTTGTTCCCGTAGACCTTGCCAATCGTGTCGAGCATGAGGTCGTGATCGTGAATCAGGGTCGGAAAATTGTGGTTGTCGGAACTGCCGACGCTGTTCCAGCCATGGTTTCTGATGTCGTAGACGATCAACTCATAATCGTCTGCAAGCAAGGACCAAAAGGGATAGTAAAGATCGACCGCAAGCCCGTTGCCGTGGCTCAGAACCAGCCGCGGGCCCGATGGATTGCCATGCTGCCGCAAGCTGGTGACGGTGCTGTCGACGAGATGTACGTCGTATACCGAAAGCGGCTCGGGTATTTCCCACACGACTTCTGCTGTCATGGTAGTAAGGCCGGTTTCCCTGGGCGTCACTCCTCGATCAGGAATGGAAATCGGCGGTACGGAATTCCATCCCGCGCAGGTATCCCGGCCGCCTCCATTTACTCTCCGTCAGGGAATATCGCAGCAAATGCCCTGGACTGACGGGTCGCTCTCAGCCTGCGTTTGCGTCGATATAGTCCGCAAGCAGACGGAGGGTCTTGAACTGCAGGCATTCCTCGGCCTGCAGCGAGAGGCTGAACCCGTTGTTGACCTCCTTGAAAAACGCGACCGCGTCCACCGAGGACACCCCGGAATCGGCCAGCTGGGCGTCGAAATTCGGATCGGAACCGATGCCCAGATGCTGGTCGGCAAGCTCTTTGAGACGATCTTCTGTAGATGACATGGGCATTTCTTTCTTAAGTGACGTATCGGCCGGCCGGCACGGAAAGCGCCGCATCGAACCGGATGGAAAAAACGGGACGCAACTCCCGAGACATGCGCGAGACCGGGGCCCGCAACGATAAAGCGGCAAAATTATGGTGCGGCTGCCTGACGATGGCAAGCCCGTTTGTCGGGCGCACCGGGCCTGCCCCGGATTGAAGAATACGATCCTGTCCAAGGCAGAATCTTGAATGCCTTCGGGAGACCGGCCGCCGACCGCCGGCGGCAGCGTGCCGGTTGCGTCGGCCGGTCAAATGCCCCGGCGCACCGGGCGGTCTGCCGGATCAACCGGATTTCCGGGCGCTTCCCGGGCGATCGCAGCGGCAAAGCGGGCATTGCTTATATTTTCGAGACGCCACCGAACCTCCGGGGTTTCGGGAAAACTGAAGACCCCCGTCCTCTCGCCTCGAACCATGCCCGGCGGAATCCCGAAGCTGGCGGGATCGATCGACAGGCCGGCGCCGGCTGCCTTGATCGCCGCCTCTTTCAGGGTCCAGAGGCGGTAGAACAGTTCGACCCTCCCCCGGCCGCGCGACTTCTCGAGTGCCGTCCGTTCTTCGGGGGCGAACAGCAGCCGGATATACCCGTCCAGATTGCGCTTTGTCGAACGCTCTTCCACATCCACGCCGATCCGGCCCTTCGGCGCAAGAGCAATCAGGCCGTGCCGGCCGCTATGGCTGACGTTGAAGGCGACCGGCGCCGGAATGCCGCCGACCCGCGCGAACGGCTTGCCGAACTTCGCCGTTTCGAACGAGAGTTCGGCGTTGCCGCAGCCGAGTTCGCGGCAGAGCAGCGACCGGACCGCCGCGCGGCACAGCGTGAATTCGCGGCGCGGCCGGGGATACAGGAATCGGTCGCGGCGCGACCGCTCCGCGGCGTCGAGCCAGCCGAGCGCCTCCGTTTCGCGCGGGGCGTCCGGCGTCAGATCGACGTGAACGACCGCGGCATCGTCCGTTTCATGGATCGGACGCCACGGCGGGGGGGACCCCTCAAGCGCTGGCTGCATCCGCCGAGGGTACCACATGGGCCGGCACGATGGAACGGCGGGACCGGCGGCACAATCCGATCGAGATTGTGGTCGCGGAAACCCTCGACCGGGTGAGCCGCCTCGACGACGACGGCGGCGGCGTAGCCCCGGGTCGAGCCCGGATTTCCCCAGTCCGCGAAACCGTCGACATCGCGAATGTCGTTGGAGAACCGGCCGATGCCGACCGAAAGCCCCGCGTAGCCGCCCGCCCAGAGCGAGACGGGCGTGCTTTCCTCGGCCCCCGCCGGTGCCGCGGAAACGGTAAGCACCAACCAGACAAACACGATCGCCGGAAAATGCCGTCCAACGGTTCCATGATTTCGCCGAGGTAGTTCGCAAGGGTCTCTGGCGGATCGGCGGCCAGATTGACGAAAATGAAACCCTGCCGGACGTCGGTGCGTACCGGGGAGAGACCGTGGCAGGTCTTGTCGAGATCGAAGAAGTTCTCCTCGTCCGGGACATTGATGAGGTCGCCTGTGGCGTCGTAGAGCCAGTGGTGGTACGGGCAGAGGATTTTCGTACCCCGCCGCGCCTTTCCGTCGTCCTGCACCATGCGGGTGCCTCGGTGCGAGCAGACATTGTGGAAGCCGCGAACCTTTCCGTCCGGGCCCCGGACGATCAACACGGATGCTCCGACAGCTGGGATGTCGCGAGCAAAATAACCGCCCGTCTCCGGGAGGTCTTCAACTCGCCCGACGTTGAGCCATGTCCGGCCGAAGACGCGGTCCCGCTCTCGCTCGAAGTGCTCCTCCGAGACGTAGGGTTCGGTGGATAGCGGCCCGGTTCCGAGATCGGGGTATTTTTCGGCCCACTGCCTGTCGCGTGCAGCGGTCCCCATCAACGAAGGTCCTCCCGGCGGTCGCCGACGCTACCATCCCTTGATGGCATTCCCGTGTAAAGGGGTGGTACGGGAATTGTGCTCGGATGGACTCCCGGGTCCGAAAACGGCGCGACATTCCCGATGCCTGGAACCGCCCAGCGCGGCAGAATACGGGATCGCTATGAATCCCCGCATCGTCGTCACCATATGAGCGAACGAACAGCCGAACGACCATTCCCCGATCGGCGAGCTAATTTTTCATGCGGTCGGATTTTGACCTTGGGCAGGTCTGTCAGGGCCTGCCGTGCCATTGATGACGCTGGCGGTAGGCGCTTGAGGCGTGTTGGGGGCGAACCG
>LXNI01000799.1_pt1 | contig 33284 bp, 36 predicted proteins | sample 809091 | NCBI WGS metagenome assembly LXNI01 (sample SAMN04870527, study PRJNA318959) | sponge metagenome | biome: 01000161; feature: marine sponge reef; material: water | host: Sarcotragus foetidus | place: Greece: Milos, Mediterranean Sea | collected 2013-05-29 | depth 5-7 m | reverse complement strand
CGGGTTTTCCCGTGCCTGGAGAAAATTCCGGGAAATTTACCTTGGGCGCCGCCCGATTCTCTCTTTACGCGACTCTGCCTTGGCAGGGGCGTGACCGAAAACGGATACTTCAGGGACGACTAAGTAGTTGTAATAGTGGGGTTTTCTCGAACAGGCTCAGGATCTGTAGGATTGTGTAGAGTTCCGCCTCGATGCCAAGCCGCTTGCGGATGATCGCCACCAGTACGGACACCGAAATCGCGATCCATATCTGCGTCTTCACCGCGTTCTCCGTCGTGCCAAAGAATGACTTGATGCGCAGATGCTGTTTGATCCATTTGAAGAACAGTTCCACCGCCCAGCGGTGGCGATACAGCTCTGCCACCGTCGCCGGTGGCACCTCAAAATGGTTGGTCAGGAAGTTGAACACCTTGCCGGATTTCGGGTCTCGGTACTTGATCCGGCGCAAGGGTTGCGGGTAGTAGTCCGGGGTGTCGGCACCGGTCAGGACGATGGTCTGGTCGCAGAGCCCGCCCGATGCCGGGTCGACCGGTCGGGAGTAACGCCTCCGAAAGCGGGTGTTCTTCTTGGCCCGCAGTACGAAGAAACTGCCCGCCCGATTCAACGCATCCAGGCGCTGGAAGTCGAGGTAGGCTCGGTCCATTACGTAGAAGGCCCCCGGCTCCGGCAGCAGCAGGTCAAGAAGGTTCACGTCGGCAACCTTGCCGTGCGTGAGATGGATAAAGGCCGGAATCGGGCCTTGCAGATCCAACAGGGTGTGTAGCTTGACCGCCGACTTGGTCTTGCGGAACAGTGCCCAGGAGAACATCGACAGGGACAAGTCGATGGTGGAGGCGTCCAGCGCGAACACCGGACTGTCGAGGTCCAGGCCCAGGTCCTCGTCGGCGTACAGCGGACGAGCGATCTGGATCAGTGCTTGGCCGAACTCGGCATAGATCCGCCAATCTCGCTCCTGGTTGGCGTGCGCCAAGGTGGCGCGGGCGACCGGGCGGCGAAAACCCATGTGATAGAGCTTGTGGCCTTGTGCCCGCAAACAGATTTCGAGGTCCCGCAAACTTTCCCGATGGGTCAGTTGTGCGAACGCCATGCTATAGAGCTGCTGGATACAGGAGAAAGATTTGACGTAGCGATGCCCTTCGTAATGGCGAATGCAGCGGTCGAAAGCGCGCATCGGCAGATGTTCCATCACTTGAGAGAATACGAGTTTTCCAGAGTACATGTCCTTTCTCGGTCGATCAAAGCCCGACTATCCTAAGGACTCGTGGTGGCTCAAGTCGTCACCATCGGAAAACAGTCTTTTATTGCATAGCAATCATATACTTATAGGCAGGCAAAAAAAGTTTTATTGGACACTAGTGATATCAACTACCTTGCTATTGATTCTTGATCAGGGAGCTACACACAGATGATCCCATCTAGTATTCGCACACGGTTGACAGTAGCAAAGCCGCCGTGTGCGGCATTTCCCAAGACCCCCACACTGTCATGGGGGTCTTTCTTAAGGATTATCTTGTATATGAACTCCCTTGATCATCAGGTCTTATAGTCCTGCCATTAGGGGTTGCTGACAAGCAGCTTCATCCCACGAATCTGAGAATGTCATAAAATCTTTTACGTGAACGATTCCGGAAGCACTTTAATCCGGAGGGGGTAAATAGGTGAAGGCACTGGCCAGTTGTTCTGCCGTCGAGCAGGATCCCGATAAAGTGAGTGGGGCCTTGGTTTTCCAAGGCACACGTGTTCCCGTCGCAGCACTATTTGAGAATCTCCGCGACGGGGTTACGCTCGAACAGTTTCTGGATTGGTTTCCGGGTGTTGAGCGGTGGCAGGTAGAGAGCGTTCTGGACCACGAAAGTCAAGAGTTGAGGGGATTGGCTTCTTGAAAATATTGTTTGATCAGGGCGTGCCTGTTCCATTGCGCCGACATTTGCCCGAACATCAAGTGGATACTGCGTATGAACAAGGGTGGGCGGAACTCCGCAACGGTGCGTTGCTCGACCGTGCGGAATGAGGAGGGCTACCACCTCATGGTGACTACGGATCAGAATCTTCGTGACCAGCAAAACCTCGAAAGGCGGGAATTGGCAATCGTGGTGTTGCTGGCTGCATCGTGGCCGCGTCTACAGCAGCATGCCGATACTGTTTGTGCCGCCATCGAACAGGCCGAATCAGGCACGTACACTGAGGTAGAGGTCGGATAATGCTTTCCAGAGATTTGATGTGCGCCTGGGACTTTATCGAGGGGCACTAGCGGCTCCACTTTTGTAGCAATCTAATGGCATTCTGAAATTGCCGCCATTCTCATCGAGCCTGCTTGGGTGATTCCGGATGTGTATTTTCCCGCTCTTCGCAATGTTTGGATACTATATTGAGTAAATTTACTCAATACAAATTATATTGTTCGTATCATATTGTTTCTACATGGAATATCTAGGGTAAAAAAGGGGCTTATATACAATCTTACAGAAGGCTATTTTGTTCAGGTTTTGTTTATTCCACCTAAAATAATATCTACGGATTTCCTCAAGCCTATCGGCTTTCTCTTTCAATTCAGCACGGGTAGGTAATTTCTCTCCATCTTTCAGAATAAACTGTAAAACTGGTCCACGCATCGGAAACTCAACATAACAGCAGGCTTGTTGAATAGTTCGCATCCTTTGTCTCCTTGCTCCATGATGGCTTGTTCTTCCGGTCATTTCGGAGTCCAGTAGTTTCCTGCATTGCGCGCCTGTACACGTACAAGGCTATCCGCATTGGATATGTCACTGATAGCGGGTGGCATGACTTTTCCTGTGCAACCAATCAAAGCCGTAGCGATTATGGATAAAGAGTCCGCTCCCGTCCACTGCCGCCGAAAGCCTCCGCTGCGAGGCTGCTTCCCACAATGCCATGAGGGGATTATCTGTTGCGCTTCTTCTTGCGTGATCGCTGTGTTCTAGTCGTCGTTGCAAGGGGTGAAGACATCCCCTCGTAAAGCACAAAAAGATGCTCGACGCGTTCGCGCTCGGAGCCAAACTTCTTTACGCGATATAGCCGGTCCACCGCGCGATCAAGCGCCTGATGCGATCGGCGCAGATTCGGAGGCATCAGGTCCGGATCATAGAGATCGGCCAACGTCACGCCAGGATGTTCAGCCCGGGCATCCAAGACGGCCTGAGCCAAAGGCTCCAATTTGGACAGGTCAGCACCCTTGGGCGGCACCGGAAACGTGTTGTAGACAAGGCCACTGGAATAGCGATAGTCGCTTTTAAGGCGACCACCAACGTGATGCAACCAAGCCATGTGCATGGCGGAGGTCAGTAGTGCAAAAAGAGCTAGGTTTGCGTTTTCAACGACCAACAGTTGATTGCTGGGGATGACCGGGGGCTTCAGATAGCCGATGGGGACATACTCTCGTCGCTCTGAACTCACTTCCGGGATGGCCAAGAAATCTGTTGTTGGCAAAACCGTGACATGAAATGCCGTCGGTTGGTTTGCCAGTGATTTGGCCAACTTGCCTCCTTCGTTTTTCCTGTATGCACTCACCGTTCGTATGCGGTCCATTACATTGGGCATGGACCGGAGAGTGGATGGAGAAACTCCAGATACACATAGCAGCCAGCGCTCCAAGCTATTGATGTATTCCCGCCCACCTAAAAAAGGTAGGAGGAGATTGGCGGCCTTTGGTTCGCGATCTAGGAATTTGTCCCTTTCTGTTCGATCCATGATGTAGTGGCCGCCATCGACAGGTTTCGTGCCGACTCCGATCTTGGGAAGTCCGGAAATAGCTTTTCTTTGGCGGTTTATCACGAGGCGCCAATCGGTCAACCCGCTCGCGTCTTGCAAATATGGGCCAATGTGGTTTGGCTCGATTTCGTTTGGCTCTCCCGTCGTGTCGTCATACAAGAACAAACGATGTTGGGGCGGGGCGGTCTCTTGATCCGACAAGCCGACGATCACAACATGCACATGTGCTACGCCGCGAGCATCGGAACCCCATGCGAATGTTCTGTGCCCCAGAATAATTTCAAGCTTGTACTTTTCGAACAAAGTAGGCCAGAGTTGCGCGACCTGCTCACCCTGGGTGATGGAATTGGTTGCCACAAAGGCAATGCGTGCCGGTTTCCCTGCAAAATATGCACCCGCTTTCAAGAACCACGCGGCCACATAATCCAGCCGTGAGCCGCCCGCCCCAAACCTAGCCATTACAGTTTTAGCCTGCGATTGCTTGTCTGCGTCACGCATGACAAATCCACCGAAGGGTGGATTGCCAAACAGATATGAGCATCGTTCTGGTGGTAAGGTTTCTGACCAATCGACCTCCAGAGCATCTCCGTGATAGATATGGGGGGATTTCTCCAGTGGGATCCGAGTGTAGGTCTGGCCAAACTCTAGGCTCAGTTGGTTGTTCATGATGTGGTCCATCATCCACAGCGCGGTTTCTGCGATGCGGGCCGGGAATTCTCCGATCTCAATGCCGTAGAACTGATCGACATTCACTTTCGACAGATCCGCAGCGAACACTTTCATCTGCCTTTCGCCCTTCGATTTTGGGTATAACTCCCCTAGAACCTCCAGCTCAAGCAATCGCAATTCCCGATACGCGATAATCAGGAAATTTCCGCAGCCGCAGGCCGGGTCGAAGAAAGTCAAGGAGCCGAGTTTTCCTTGGAACTGCTCAAGCCCCGTGCGCCGGCTTCTGGATTTGCGTTTCTTCAGGCGTTCAAATTCGGAACGCAAGCCGTCCATGAATAGCGGTTCGATGACCTTGAGGATGTTTTTCTCGGTCGTGTAATGCGCCCCTTGGGCGCGCCGCTCTGCCGGATCCATAACCGATTGGAACAATGCCCCGAAGATGGCAGGCGAAATCTCCGACCAATCGAACCGGGAAGCATCCAGCAAAGCACTGCGCATGGCCGCATCAAAAGCGGGGATGCGCAATGCTCCTTTGAACAGTTCGCCATTGACGTAGGGGAACCGCGCGAGGTCCTCGTCGAGTGTGTTCTGGCGCCGGTCTTCCGGCGTGTCCAGCACTTGGAAAAGTTGCGACAGCCACAAACCAAGATCTGCTCCGTCTTCGCCGGTACGTTCCTCGATGAAGTCAAGGAAAATGTCACGTGGCTCGAAAATCCCGGTATCATCGGCAAACAGGCAGAACACGATCCGCACGAGGAATTGTTCCAGATCATGCCCCTGGTAGCCTGCATCGTGGAGCGCATCATGCAACCGCCCGACCAGTTCGGCTGCCTTGATGTTGGCAGGGTCCTGATCGCGGAAAGTCCGGCGCTCTCGACCGCAGATAAATCCGAAATCTTCTACATGGGCAGGGAAGTCGGCAAGTGAGAAGGAGACATCTGCACGTTCATCAAGGTCGTGGAGTTCGAAAGTTTGGAAGTCGCTGACCAAGACATAGCGGGGGTGGTCGCGTTCGGGGAGGGCGAGCAGGTAGTCGAGCGCTTGGCCGTAGGCTTTCGTGAGATCGCGTCCGGCGCTCTTCTGTTCCACGACCAGCACGCCGGGCCAAAACAGGTCAATGAAACCCGAGGTGTTGTCCAATTTCGCGACATGTGCTTCATAGGTAGCGACCCTTCGTCGCCGAACGCCGAAGACCTCAAAGAATTCATTGTAGAAACTCTGCGTTTCGCCTTTCTCGTACCGGGCATCCTTCCATTCTTCAGCGAAGGCGGCGGCGCGGGTGCGCATCTCGTTCCATGACAGGTGCATCGGTCTGCGTCTCCTTATCGATCAGTTCGCATTCATCCGGTCCACTCGCCCGGGCCACTCGCACAGGTCGGAAATCCCGCATTCCGGGCACTTCGGGTTGCGCGCGGTACAGGTGTAGCGGCCGTGCAGGATCAGCCAGTGGTGGGCGTCCTTGAGGAATGCCTTGGGGACTTGGCGCATCAGGCCGTCCTCCACCTCGCGCACGGTCCGGCCCGGCGCGATGCCGGTCCGGTTGCTGACCCGGAAGATGTGGGTGTCCACCGCGATGACGGGTTCCCCGAACGCGGTGTTCAGGATGACGTTCGCGGTCTTTCGCCCGACGCCGGGCAGCGCCTGCAGGGCCTCGCGGGTCTGCGGCACCTGGCCGCCGTGCTGCTCGATGAGCGCCTGGCAGGTGGCGATGATGTTGGCGGCCTTGCTGTTGTGCAGGCCGATGGAGCGGATGTAGGGCGTGAGACCGGAGATGCCGAGTGCCAGGATGGATTTCGGGGCGCGGGCGCGGGCGAACAGCTTCTTCGTCGCCTTGTTGACCGCGACGTCCGTGCACTGGGCGGACAGGATGACCGCGACGAGCAGTTCGAATGCGTTGCGGTAGCGCAGCTCGGTGGTCGGCTCCGGGCGCGACTTCCGGAAGCGGCGAAAAATCTTCGCGCACTGGCGCGCGTCCATCAGGAGGGCGTCGCGCGGTCTCGCGCCCGGCCGACGGCATCCCGGATGGCAGTCCGCTGCGCATCGGCGCCGCCGTCTCGGAAGCGGGCGTGGGCGTCTTGCAGTTGCCGCTCGTGCGTGCCGCGCAGCACCGCCAGGCGCCGCAGGCGCTGCTGAGCCCGGCCGCGTGCCCGGAGACGGTAGTCGTGATTACGGGGCGGGTGATCCGGATCCGGCCGCAGGGAGATGCAGTCGACCGGGCAGGCCGGCAGGCACAGGGCGCATTCCGTGCACAGGTCCGGAAGCACGCAGTGGGTCTTCTGCGCGAGGCCGGCGATGGCGTCGAACGGACAGGCCTCGATGCACAGGGTGCAGCCCACGCACTGCGGGCGGGCGATCCAGGCGACCCGGGCGGTGCTCACCGGATCTTCATGCCCGGCTGCGCGCCCTCGTCCAGCGTCAGCAGCCACGTGCCCTCGTCGTCCCCCGCGGCCAGGATCATGCCCTCGGAGGTGCCGAAGCGCATTTTGCGCGGCTCTAGGTTGGCGACCATCACGACCAGCCGGCCCTGCAGCTGCTCCGGCGTGTAGGCGGCGCGGATGCCGGCGAAGACCTGGCGCTGCTCGTCGCCGAGGTCCAGGGTCAGCGCCAGCAGCCGGTCGGCGCCCTCGACCAAGCGGGCCTCCACGACCCGGGCGACCCGGAGGACGACCTTGGCGAAGTCTTCGTAGGGAATGGTGTCGGACTGCGCAGGCTCGGGCGGCGGCGCATTGGCGGATTTGGTTTCTTCGATCATGGCATTGACGGATTTCGGGTCGATTCGGGTGGAAAGCGGGGTGAACGGTTGGATCGGGCAGTCCAGTTGCGGCGTCAGGCGGGCGTCCCAGTCCAGCGGGCCGGAGTCGAGGAAGGCCTCGCTCTTGGCCGCCAGCACGGGCAGTACCGGCTTCAGGTAGATGACCAGCACCCGGAACAGGTTGAGGCCCTGGGTGCAGGCCGCCCAGGCCTGCTCGCGGGTGGCGTCGTCGCGCACCGTCTCCCAGGGTTTCTCCTGGCTCAGGTATTGGTTGGCGCGATCGGCCAGCGCCATGATGTCGCGCATGGCCTGGGAGAAGCGCCGCGCCTCGTAGTGCTCGGCCAGGCCGGCGGCGGCTGCGGCGAAATCCTCGAACATTGAGGGTTCCGGCAGCTGCTTCGCAAGCCGCCCGCCGAACTGCTTCTCGATGAAGCCGGCGCAGCGGCTGGCGATGTTCACCACCTTGCCGACTAGGTCGCTGTTGACGCGGGCGACGAAGTCGTCCAGGTTGAGGTTGATGTCGCTGATGTCGGGCGACAGTTTGGCGGCGAAATAGTAGCGCAGGTGCTCCGGGTCGAGGTGGCGCAGGTAGGTGCGGGCCTCGATGAAGGTGCCGGTGGACTTCGACATCTTCTCGCCGTTGATGGTGAGGAAGCCGTGGCACCACACCGCGTTCGGCGTCCGGTACCCGGCGCCGTGCAGCAGGGCGGGCCAGAACAGGGTATGGAAGTAGGCGATGTCCTTGCCGATGAAGTGGTACAGCTCGACCTCGCTGTCGGCGGCCCAGTAGTCGTCGAATTCGAGCCCGCGCTCCCGGCACAGGTTCAGGTGGCTGGCCATGTAGCCGATCGGCGCGTCCAGCCAGACGTAGAAGTAATGGTTCGGATGGCCGGGGATCTCGAAGCCGAAATACGGCGCGTCGCGGCTGATGTCCCAGTCGCGCAGCCCGGCCTCGAACCATTCGTCGAGCTTGTTCTTGATCTCCGGCTGCACGCCGCCGTGTGCGGCCCACTGTTGGAGGAAATCGGTGAAGTCGCCGAGCCGGAAGAACAGGTGCTCCGTCTCCCGCAACTCCGGGGCCGTGTCGCTGAGCGTCGAGCGCGGGTTGACGAGTTCGCTCGACTCGTAGGTGGCGCCGCACTGCTCGCAGGCGTCCCCGTACTGGTCTTCGGCGCCGCAGCGCGGGCAGGTGCCCCGCAGGTAGCGGTCGGAGAGGAACATCCCGGCGACGGGGTCGAAGTAGCGCGAGATCGTCTTGCGGTGGATGTGGCCGGCCTCGGACAGGGCTTCGAAGATGCCGCAGGACAACTGGCGGTTCTCCTCGCTGTGCGTGCTGTGGTAGCGGTCGAACTCGATCAGGAAGTCGGCGAAGTCCTCGCGGTGCTGCCGGCCGATCTCCTCGATCAGCTGCTCGGGGCTGATGCCGCGTTGCTGCGCGAGCAGCATGATCGGCGTGCCGTGCGCGTCGTCGGCGCAGACGTAGGTACAGTCCTCGCCGCGCAGGCGCTGGTAGCGCGCCCAGATGTCGGTCTGCAGGTATTCCACCAGGTGGCCCAGGTGGATCGGCCCGTTGGCGTAGGGCAGGGCGCTGGTGACCAGGATGCGGCGCGGGGAAGACATCGGATGGGGGAACGGGTTCGCTGCGCCATTGTAAATGGGACGGGCACATCTGCGCATCTGCGGGCCGCCCCGCCCGTATAATGGACGGTCGCAGGATGCGGAACAGACATTAAATAAGGGAGAGATCGGCCGATGACCGTAAGCAGGGAGCAAATCGAGAACGCGCTCAAGGACGTGCAGGACCCTGGGACCGGTCAGGACTTGGTGGCGGCCCGGGCGATCAAGGATGTGGCGGTGGAGGGCGATGCGGCCCGGGTTGAGATCCTGCTGGGCTATCCGGCCAAGGGAATCCAGGACGAGCTGGCGCAGGCCGTCGAGACGCGCCTCGCGCAACTGGACGATGGAACCCGCTTCGAGGTCGAGGTGAACTGGGAGATCCAGGCGCACTCGGTGCAGAAGAACCTCAAGCCGATGGAGAACATCAAGAACGTGCTGGCGGTCGCCTCCGGCAAGGGCGGCGTGGGCAAGTCCACCACGGCGATCAACCTGGCGCTGGCGCTGTCCGAGGAGGGCGCCACCGTCGGCATGCTGGACGCGGACATCTACGGCCCGAGCCAACCGCGCATGCTGGGCATTTCCGGGCAGCCCGAGTCGCCGGACGGCAAGAGCCTGGAGCCGATGAGGAGCCATGACCTGCAGGCCATGTCGATCGGGTTTCTGATCGACGAGGAGACGCCGATGATCTGGCGCGGCCCGATGGTGACCCAGGCGCTGGAGCAGCTGCTCGGGGACACCCGCTGGCGCGGCCTGGACTACCTGGTGGTGGACCTGCCGCCGGGCACCGGCGACGTGCAGTTGACGCTGGCGCAGAAGATCCCGGTCAGCGGCGCGATCATCGTGACCACGCCGCAGGACATCGCCCTGCTGGACGCGCGGAAGGGGCTGAAGATGTTTCGCAAGGTCGAGGTGCCGGTGTTGGGCGTGGTGGAGAACATGAGCCTGCACATCTGCAGCCAGTGCGGGCACGAGGAGCCGATCTTCGGCGAGGGCGGCGGCGAGAGCCTGGCCCGCGAGAACGACGTGGAGCTGCTCGGCCAGCTGCCGCTGGACCGGCGCATCCGGGAGGAGACCGACAGCGGCACGCCGACCGTGGTGGCGGACCCGGACAGCCGGATCAGCCAGATTTACCGGGACATCGCCCGTCGCGCGGCCGCCCGGCTGGCGGCGCAGGCGAAGGACTACAGCGCCAAGTTCCCGCGAATCGTCATCCAGAACGACTGACCGTGGGCGTCAAGTCGGATCGCTGGATTCGGCGGATGGCCGAACGGGAGGGCCTGATCGAGCCGTTCGAGCCGAACCAGATCAGCAGCGCGGAGGGCGACCGGGTCATCTCCTACGGCACCTCCAGCTACGGTTACGATGTCCGTTGCTCCACGCACTTCAAGATCTTCACCAACATCAACTCCGCGGTGGTGGACCCGAAGCGGTTCGCGGAAGAGAGCTTCGTGGACTACGAGGGCGACGTGTGCATCATCCCGCCGAACTCGTTCGCCCTGGCCAGTACCGTCGAGTACCTGCGGGTGCCGCGTTCGGTGCTGGTGGTCTGCCTCGGCAAGTCCACTTATGCGCGCTGCGGCATCATCGTCAACGTGACGCCTCTGGAACCGGAGTGGGAGGGGCACATCACGCTGGAATTCTCCAATACGACGCCGCTGCCGGCCAAGGTCTACGCCAACGAGGGGGTGGCGCAGCTGGTGTTCTTCGAGACCGACGAGCCCTGCGAAACCTCGTACGCGGACCGCGGCGGCAAGTACCAGAAGCAAACCGGTGTCACCCTGCCCCGGGCCTGAGAGATGAAAGTCCCGACGCCGATTCGGCGCGTGGTCGTGCTGATCGTCGGCGGCGCAATATTGCTGACTGGACTGGTCATGCTGGTCACGCCGGGACCGGGGCTGGTAGTCATCCTGGTCGGGCTGGCGACGCTGGCCAGCGAATTTTCCTGGGCGCGCAAGCTGCTGACCCGCGTCCGCGAGGAAGCGGGCACCCGGGGCCGGCAGGCCGGCGGCTGGTGGCGCCGCCTGCGGAACCGGGGCTCGGGGCGGTCGTGAGCGGCAGGCCTCCCTTCGGTACAATGCGGCGGCGGGTTACCCGCAACGCGACGGATCGCTAATTCCCCATGTCTGAGATCACTGCTGTTCACGCCCGCGAAATCATCGACTCGAGGGGCAACCCCACGGTCGAGGCCGAACTGTCCCTGTCGACCGGCACGTCGGGTCGCGCGGCCGTGCCGTCCGGCGCTTCGACCGGTGCCCGCGAGGCGCTCGAACTCCGCGATGGCGAGGCGGACCGCTTCGGCGGGAAAGGCGTGCGCACGGCGGTGGCACATATTAATGAAGAACTGCAGCAGGCCCTGCTCGGCATGGACGCGGACGACCAGGAGGCCGTGGACCGACGGATGATCGAGCTGGACGGCACCGCCAACAAGGGCCGTCTCGGCGCCAATGCGATCCTGGCCGTGTCGCTGGCCTGCGCTCACGCGGTGGCGCGCGACCAGGCAATCCCCCTGTACCGGCGGCTCGGCGGTCCGGGCCCGTACCGGCTGCCGGTGCCGATGATCAACGTGCTCAACGGGGGCTCCCACGCAGACAACAGCGTGGACATGCAGGAGTTCATGCTGATGCCGGTCGGCGCGCCCGACATGGCCGAGGCGGTGCGCTGGGGTGCGGAGATCTTCCATCGGTTGGCGCACGACCTGAAGGCGCGGGGACTCAATACGGCGGTGGGCGACGAGGGCGGCTTTGCACCGAATCTCGAGAGCAACGAACAGGCGGTCGAAATCGTGCTGGAGGCGATCCGAGGCGGCGGCTTCGAGCCGGGCCGCGACGTGTACCTCGGCCTGGACATCGCCAGTTCCGAGCTGTACCGCGACGGGCGTTACCACCTGGAGTCGGAAGGCCGCAGCCTCTCCTCGGAGGAATTCGCCGATCTGCTCGAGGGCTGGGTCGACCGCTACCCCATCCTGTCGATCGAGGACGGCATGGCGGAGGACGACTGGGACGGCTGGAAGCTGCTGACCGAGCGACTGTCCGAACGTGTCCAATTGGTCGGCGACGACGTGTTCGTCACCAACACCGAGATCTTCCGGCAGGGGATCGACCAGGGCATCGCCAATGCGATCCTGATTAAGCTCAACCAGATCGGGACCGTCACCGAGACCCTGGAGGCGATCCGGATGGCCCAGGAATCGGACTACCGGGTGGTCATCTCCCACCGCTCCGGCGAGACCGAGGACACCTCCATCGCGGACCTGGCCGTGGCGGTCAGCGCCGGGCAGATCAAGACCGGCTCCCTGTCCCGCTCGGACCGGGTCGCCAAGTACAATCAATTGCTGCGAATCACCGAGGAACTGGGCGAGCAGGGAAGCTACGCGGGAGCCGGAGCGTTTGCGGCATTGAATTCCTCCTCCTGACGTATCGGGTCTCCCGCGATGCGCGTGTGGATCTGGCTGATGACGGCGCTGCTGGGCGGGTTGCTGTACTTGCTGGTGGCGGGTGACGGGGGCTTGCTGAGCCTGTGGGACCAGGCAGGCGAGGTCCAGCGCCTGAAAGAAGAAAACATGAAACTCTCCGAGCGCAACCGCGTCCTGTCGGCGGAGCTGGAGGAGTTGCGTTCCGGGCTGGAAGGGATCGAGGGCCTGGCGCGCGACCGCCTCGGAATGATTCGCGAGGACGAGGAATTCTATCAACTGGTGGGCCCCGAGGTCGGCGGGCGTCCGCCCGAGCCGGTCTCCCCCGAGCCGGTTCCCGAGACCCCGTGAGGATGCCGATGGACGACACGAGAGAAGTGCACGCGATCGTGGCGGGGGGCGGTTCCGGGGAGCGTTTCGGCCGGGCCAAATGGGACGCGCCGCTTAGGCAGCGGCGCATGTTGGACTACGCGCTGCGGCCTTTGGCGATGTGCCACCCGGCGGTGCGGAGCATCACCCTGCTGCTGCCGGAGTCGGCACTCGGTGGCGAGCCGCCGCCGCTTCCGGCGGAGGTGGCGTTCCAGGAATTGCCCGGCGGGGAGACCCGGGCCGACACCGTCCTGCGCGGCCTGGAGGCCGTGCGCCGGCATGCCGGGGAGGACGCCTGGGTGCTGGTGCATGATGTCGCGCGGCCCTGCGTGTGGCGGTCGGAGATCGAGAAACTGCTGCGCGAGTCCGATGCGGACGGGGGCCTGCTTGCGGTCCCGGTGACGGACAGCGTCAAGCGCGCCGGGGAAGGGCGGGTCGCCGCGAGCGAGGATCGGCAGGGATTGTGGCGGGCGCAGACGCCGCAGTTGTTCGAGCTGTCCACATTGGAATGCTGCCTGCGCCAGGCGCTGGAGGACGGCGTGGAGGTGACCGACGAGTCGCGGGCGATGGAGCACGGCGGCTACCGGCCGTGCCTGGTCGCCGGACGCGAGGATAATATAAAGGTGACGTGGCCCGAGGATATCGCCCGGGCCGAGTCGATTTTGCAACAGGATCCGGATTATGCGTATTGGACACGGCTATGACGTTCACGCCTTCACCGATGGGGACGGCCTCTGGCTCGGCGGCGTGCGCATCGAACACGATCAGGGCGTGGCGGCCCATTCCGACGGCGACGTGGTGCTGCATGCACTGATGGACGCCCTGCTCGGCGCGGCGGGGCTGGGAGACATCGGACAACATTTCCCGAACAGCGACGCCCGCTACCGCGACGCCGCGAGCGGAGACCTTCTGCAGGACGTGCTGGAGAAGATCCGGGCACAGAACCTGCGCGTGGTGAATGTCGACGTCACGGTGATCGCGCAGGCGCCCCAACTGGGGCCACACCGCGAAGCCATGATCCGCGCGATGGCGCAACTGCTGCAACTGGACGAGGGGCGGGTCAACCTCAAGGCGACCACGCACGAAGGTCTCGGCGCGCTGGGCAGGGGCGAAGGCATCGCCGTGCATGCCGTGGCGCTGCTCGACGACGCCGGCTGACCGTGTCGACCCCGGAATTCGATGCGGAAATCTGTTTCGGCCGCGACGGGCAGTTGGCCCGGGAGGTCCCCGGCTACCACCCGCGCGAGGAACAGGGCGCCATGGCGGCGGCCGTATGGGACGCCCTGCGCCGGGAGCGCACGCTGGCCGTAGAGGCGGGCACCGGGGTCGGCAAGACGTTCGCCTACCTGATGCCGGTGCTGGCGTCCGGACGCAAGACCCTGGTCGCGACCGGCACTCGCCATCTGCAGGACCAGTTGTTCCGAAAGGACCTGCCGGTTGCGCTCAAATCGATCCACGGCGCCGCCGGCAGCCGGGTCTGCCTTCTGAAAGGCCGTGCCAACTACCTGTGCCTTCACCGCTATCAGGCCCATGTGGCCAACGACCTCGGCCGCAGCCCGGATGAACAGGTTCAGAAGCTGCAAGCGTGGGCGGACGATACCGAGACCGGCGATCTGGCGGAACTCGACTGCCCCGAGGACGATCCGATCGTTCCGGCAATCACCTCGACGCTGGAGAACTGCCTCGGGAAGAAGTGCCCGGAGTACGAGGACTGCTTCGTGGTCCGGGCCCGCGAGCGGGCGAGGCGGGCGGACCTGGTGATCGCCAACCACCACCTGTTCGCAGCGGACCTGGCATTGCGCGAGGATTCGCTCGGCGAACTGTTGCCGGAGTTCGAGGTGCTGGTGTTCGACGAGGCGCACAAGCTGGCGGAAGTGCTGGAGGTGTTCTGGAGCAGCCAGTTGAGTACCGCCAAGGTACAGCAGTTATGCCGCGACACGGAAACGGTGGCACAGCGAGAACCGGACGGAAATCAGGCACTGATCCTGTGCGCGCGCATGGTGCGGCAGGCCGTGAAGCAAGTGACGGCACAGTTGCGGACAGTGCTGAAAGGAACGGAGCCGGGCGACCGGATTCCGCCGCCGGAGAGGTTTTCCGAATGGGTACGGCCGTTGGTCTCCGCGCTGGAGGCGTTGCTGAAGGAGGCCGAAGAGCGTCGGCAAGACAGTTCGGATATCGAGAACCTGACAGAGCGCTGCGCGCGACTGGCGGAAGAGCTGGCGGGTTGGCCGAGCGGAGAAGAAGACTGCTGCGAATACCTGAACCTCTCCCGCCAGGGGTTCACCCTGCACCAGGTGCCGATCGACATCAGCGGCATCTTTGCGCAGGCGCGCACCCGGTACGCGCCCCGCTGGGTCTTCACGTCCGCGACCCTGTCCGTCGGCGGGAATTTCGACTACTTCCTCCGAAAACTGGGCCTCGGTGCGGAGACCGACACCCTGCAACTCGACAGCCCGTTCGACTTCCAGGCGCAGACGCTGCTGTACCTGCCGCCGGGGCTGCCGGACCCGCGCACTCCGGAGTACAACGAGACCATGCTCGAGGCCGTGCTTCCGCTGCTCGAGCAACTGCGGGGCCGGACGTTTCTGCTGTTCACCAGCCTGCGTGCGATGGAGGCGGCGGGGCAGTGGCTCGAGGAGCGTCTCGACTGTACGTTGCTCAAGCAAGGGGGCGCGCCACGGAGACAGCTGCTCAAGCACTTCACCGAACGGCCGGACGCCGTGCTGCTCGGCTCGGTCGGGTTCTGGGAGGGCGTGGACATTCGCGGCCCCGCGCTCAGTTGCGTGATCATCGACAAGATTCCGTTCGTCTCGCATACCGACCTGCTCTACCAGGCCCGGATGAATGCGATTCGGGAGGCGGGCGGCGACCCGTTCCGGCAGTTGCAGCTGCCGCGGGCCGCGCTGATGCTGAAGCAGGGCGTGGGGCGGCTGATCCGCAGCGTGACGGATCAGGGCGTGGCCGTGATCGCCGACCCGCGGTTGCAGAGCCAATGGTACGGGCGCCATCTCACGGCGGGCTTGCCGGACATGCCGGTCAGCACCGACCTTGGCCAGACGCTGGAATTCCTGCAGGAGCGGGTCGCATGAAAGACGCTCCCGTGGTGCTGGCGCTGGAGACCTCCACCGAGAACTGCTCGGCGGCACTGGCCGCAGGCGGGAAGATCGAGGCGCACACCCTGGCCGTGCCGCGGGAGCACACCCGGCACATCCTGGGGCAGGTGGACGAATTGCTTGGCAAGGCGGGACTGACGGCCGCCGACTTGGAGGCGGTGGCGTTCGGTCGGGGCCCGGGAACATTTACCGGCATACGGGTGGCAACCGCGCTGGCGCAGGGGCTGGCGGTCGCCCACGGCCTGCCCTTGCTGCCGGTCTCTTCGCTGGCCGCGCTGGCTTGGAAAGCTTGGAGCGAACACCAGGTCTCGCCGGTGCTCGCGGCGATGGATGCGCGGCTGGAAGAAGTCTACTGGGCGATGTTCGAAGTCAGTGCCGAAGACCTTTCGATCCTGCATCCGGAATCGTTGTCGCCACCGGCGGAGTTGCTCGCGCAGCTGCCCTCGCTGCCCGGCGGCTGGCAGGGTGCCGGGTCCGGTTGGGCCCTGCCCGAAATGCAACCGGCCACTGAGACGGGGGCGGGCGTGGAGCCCGGCCTGCGGCCTGATGCCCGAGCGGTACTGGAACTTGCAATGCGGGATTTTCGCGCCGGTCGAATGGCGGACTTCGAGCAGGCCCAACCGACCTACCTCCGGCATCCGGTGCGATCGTGATCGATTCGCGCCCGCGCTTTCACCTCGCGATCGCGGTCGACGACCTGTCCGCGGCGGAAGCCTTCTACGCCGGAGTCCTGCAGTGCCGTATCGGGCGCGCGTCCGAGAAATGGATCGACTTCGACCTGATGGGGCATCAGGTCACGGTGCACCGCTGCGACGCGGTTCGGAAAGAGGCCCGCAATCCGGTTGACGGGGAGTCCATCGCGGTGCCTCATTTCGGGTTGATCCTGGAATGGGAGCAATGGGAGGCCTTGACGGAACGCCTGCGCGCCTGCGGCGCGGCATTCGATCTGGAGCCGACGGTTCGCTTTCGGGGAGAGGTCGGCGAGCAGGCGACCGCGTTCGTGCGCGACCCGGCCGGCAACATGCTGGAGTTCAAGGCATTCCGCAATCCGGATCAGGTTTTCACCCGGCAGGCAGGCTCCGATTGACGGGCTTCCAGACACGCGGATTCGACCTTCGATCTGCTGTTATGATGCGAAAACCGAAACGGTGAGGCACGTCGTTTAGAAAGAATGACCATCAAGAAACTTAGCGCGGGCCTGGTCAATCAGATCACGGCCGGAGAGGTCATCGAACGCCCGGCTTCCGTAGTCAAGGAACTGGTGGAGAACAGCCTGGACGCCGGTGCGCGTCATATCCGGGTGCAGGTGGAGGAAGGCGGCCGGCGGCGCCTGGCGGTGATCGATGACGGTTGCGGCATTGCCCGGAAGGAACTGCGGCTGGCGCTCGCACGACATGCGACATCCAAGCTGAATGAGATCGATGATCTATGGCAATTGCAGACCCTGGGATTCCGCGGCGAAGCGTTGCCGAGCATTGCTTCTGTCTCGCGCCTGACGCTGACTTCCGCAGTGGAGGGGGAAGAGCACGGCTGGCAGCTTGAGGGCGACGCCAGTGGGGAGGCTCGTGCGCATCCGCATCCGCGCGGGACCACGGTGGAGATCTGCGATCTCTTCTACAACACGCCGGCGCGGCGCAAGTTCCTGCGCGCCCCCGCAACCGAATGGAAACACATCGCCACAATCCTGCGCAGCCTGGCGCTCGGGCATCTCACGGTGACGTTCGAGGCCAGCCACGACGGGCGTTGCCTGCTACACTACCCGGGCGTCGGCGACGGCGTGGTGGAACGGGAGAGGTTGGAGGCCGTGCTCGGCAGCGATTTCGCCGAGCAGTCCACGTTCTTTGAGGAGTCCAGGGGGGAGGTGCGGGTGTTCGGCTGGATTGGGCTGCCGACGTACTCGCGCAGCCAGCCGGACCAGCAATACTTCCACGTCAACGGGCGCCACGTGCGCGACAAGGTTGCGATGCATGCGATCCGGCAGGCGTATGCCGACGTGCTTTACGGCCAGCGCCATCCCTGCTACGTGGTCTACCTGGAGGTCCCGCCCGGGGAGGTCGACGTCAACGTGCACCCTTCCAAGATGGAAGTGCGCTTCCGGGAATCCCGCCAGGTGCACCAGATTCTCACGCACGGCGTGGGCGAAGCGATCGGCACGGTGCGCCCCGGAGAGGTCGGGCATGACGTGGCGAGCTTCAGGACTCTGGTCAACGAGAATCCGCAAGCGCAACAATCCTCGATGCCACTGCCTGCCGCGTCCGATGGCGGCGGGGCCTCGCTGCGGGCGGCGACGGGTTCACCCGCTGTTTCTTCCGGAGCTGTGCCGCCGCTAGGGTTCGCCCGGGCGCAACTGCACGGGATCTACATCCTGGCGGAGAACACCGAAGGGATGATTCTGGTCGACATGCACGCCGCGCACGAACGCATCACCTACGAACGCCTGAAGTCCTCGCGCGATGGGCAGGGGGTGCGCATGCAGCCGTTGCTCGTGCCGCAGGGCTTGAGCTTGAGCGAATCCGAAGTCGCTTGCGTGGAGGAACAGCAGGAACTTCTGCAGAGCTTGGGCATCGAGGTGGACGTGACCGGACCGACCCGGTTGCGGATCCGCGCCGTGCCCACGTTGCTGTCGCGGGCTGATCCGTCGGCACTGGTGCGCGACATGGTGGCGGACTTGGTGGAACACGGGCAGAGCGAGCGGGTACGGGAGAAGGAGAACGAGTTGCTGTCTTCGATGGCCTGCCATGCCGCGGTCCGGGCCGGACGGCAACTGTCCCTGGACGAGATGAACGTGCTGTTGCGCGACATGGAAGAGACCGAACGGTCCGGGCAGTGCAACCACGGGCGCCCGACCTGGGTGCAACTGAGCATCGACCAGCTCGACAAGTTGTTCATGCGCGGGCAGTGAGCGAACAGAAAATCGAGGCACTGGCCCTGATGGGTCCGACCGCTACGGGCAAGACCGACTGCGCGGTGGAACTGGTTCGTCGCTGGCCGTTCGAGATCATCAGCGTCGACTCCGCAATGGTCTATCGCGGGATGGACATCGGCAGTGCCAAGCCGGACCCGGAGGTTCTGGCCATCGCACCGCACCGCATGATCGACATCCTGGATCCGTCGGAAGGATTCTCCGCCCACGAATACGCCCGGCAGGCGCGCCAACACATCGAAGAGGTCCATGCCGCTGGTCGCATCCCGTTGCTGGTCGGCGGTGCGCGCCTGTACTTTCTCGCCTTGATGCAGGGACTTTCGCATATCCCGGAGGCGGGTGCGGAAGTGCGGCAGCGCCTGCGCCAGGAACTGGAGGCGCAGGGAGCTTCCGCCTTGCACGAGCGACTGTCCCGGTGTGACCCGCCGATGGCCCAGCGGCTCGAGCCGGGCGACAGCCAGCGCATCGTGCGCGCGTTGGAAGTGTTCGAGTCGAGCGGCCGGCCGATGAGCGCATGGATTGCGGAGCCGCCGCTGGCACCGGGAAACATCGCCTACCATCAGCTGGCGCTCTGGCCGAAGGACCGCGCCGATTTGCAGAAGCGGATCGGCGAACGCTTCGATCGCATGCTGGAAGGGGGTCTGATCGAAGAAGTTCGGCATCTCCATGCACGCAAAGACCTGAATTTGAACTGCCCCTCGATGCGTTGCGTGGGCTATCGGCAGGTGTGGCGGCACCTGGACGGAGCCTGCACCCGCGAGCAGATGTGGGAGCAGGCGGTGGCGGCCACCCGGCAGCTGGCGAAACGGCAATTGAGTTGGCTGCGGCATGCGCCGGACGTGATACACTGTGCGACGGACTGTCTGCGCCCCGATAATGTGGTTGCGGCGGTGGCCCGCTGGCGGTTTTCAGAGACCTGAAACCGGGGTGGAGCCTAAATAATAAAAAGAATAAATTCCGCTGCAGGTGGGGTAATGGCTAAAGGACAAACGATTCAAGAACCGTTTCTCAACCAACTGCGAAAGCACCATGTTCCCGTCTCCATCTATCTGGTCAACGGGATCAAATTGCAGGGGCAGGTGCATTCGTTCGACCAGTTCGTCGTCGTGCTGAAGAACTCCGTCAATCAGGTGATCTATAAGCATGCGATCTCCACGATCGTCCCGTCGCGTCCAGTGGACCTGGAACAGATGACGGGCGAGGAGCCGGTCGATTAGCTGCGGACGAGGCCTCCCGCTTGTTTGAGCGGGTATCCGTCGACCCCGCATGCGTGCTGGTGCACGTGGCGATCGGCGCGAAAACGCAGTCCGAAGACTCCGAACGCGAGGAATTTACCGACCTGGCTCGAAGTGCCGGATTGAAGCCGCAGGCCCAGCTGGACTTCCGCCGCCGCAGTCCGCACCCCCGTTTCTATTTTGGTCGCGGCCAGGCTGAACAGGTCCAACAAAGCTGCGTCCAGCACGATGTTCAGCTGGTGGTCGTCAACACGGATTTAAGCCCGAGCCAGGAGCGCAACCTGGAAGCGGAACTGGAATGTCGGGTGCTGGGGCGCACTGGCTTGATCCTGGATATTTTCGCGCAGCGTGCCCGGTCGCACGAAGGCAAGCTGCAGGTCGAACTCGCGCAGTTGAATTACTTGTCGACCCGGTTGGTTCGCGGGTGGAGCCACTTGGAGCGGCAGAAGGGCGGCATCGGTTTGCGCGGGCCGGGTGAAACCCAGTTGGAGTTGGATCGCCGATTGTTGATGTGCCGGGTTCAGACCCTGCGCCGACGCTTGGCGCTGGTGGAACGCCAGCGAAACCAGAGCCGCGTGCGTCGCCGCCGTGCACGACTTTTCCATGTGGCCCTGGTCGGTTATACCAATGCCGGGAAGTCCACGCTGTTCAACCGCTTGACCGGCAGCGACGTGCCGACGGCGGATCAATTATTCGCGACGTTGGATCCCACGCACCGCCGCCTTCACCTGAGCAAGGGAAGGGAAGCGGTGCTGTCCGACACCGTGGGCTTCATTCGGGACCTCCCGGTGGAGTTGGTACGCGCGTTCCATTCGACACTGGAAGAATTGCGCGAATGCGACCTCTTGTTGCACGTGATTGATAGCAGCGATGAAAGAAGCGCGGAGCATGCAGCACAGGTGAGAGGGGTGCTGGCACAGATCGGCGCGGAAAAAGTTCCGGTGGTCGAGGTTTACAACAAGATGGATTGTCTGACACCGGAAATGCAGATCCCGGAATCGCCCGACCGCGTATGGTTGTCGGCCCGCACGGGCACGGGAGTGGAAACGCTGTGCGCGCGACTGCTGCAACAGGTTCAAGCTGATGAATCCGAAATACTTCTTCGGTTGCCGGTTTCGGCCTATCCGCTTCGAGCGGAACTGCATCGGATCGGGCAGGTCGAGGAAGAGAAGTTTACGGAGCAGGGGGAATGCGAAATGCGGTTGTGGCTGCCGTCGCCGTATCTAGCGCGTTTTGAAAGATTCCGGTCTGACGCTAGAGAACCGCCTATATTACATAGTAAACTATAGTTATATCAATATCTTATATCTTCTGCGTAAGGTGGACATAGGCTTATCCGGCGAAGCCGTCTGGGAGAGGACTAGCTTGGACAGGGAGGCGAAAAAGCCTCCAGCGCGATCGGCGCTTCCAAGATGCCGACATTAATAAGTGAGAGATGAAAGCAAGCGCGAGAGCATGGGGTATGAAATCTCAGTTGGGGTGATGGTGTTGGAACGGTGCGTGTCTCCGATGGTCATATTTAATCTCCTTTGCTAGAATAGTCATCCGCATCCTGATTCGGAACTTTCATGGCTTGGAACGACAACGGTGGGAACCCGTGGCAGCGCAATGCGCGGCAGGGACCGCCGGACCTGGATGACCTGTTCGGCAAACTGTTCCGACGCCTGTTCGGTTCAGGCCGCAAGGGCGGCGGAGGCGGGAGCGGCCGAAAATGGTCGATCGGCACCGGCAGCGTCCTGCTCGTCTTCCTGATCCTGTGGCTGCTGTCCGGCTTCTATATCGTTGACGCCAGCGAGCGTGGCGTCGTGCTCCGTTTCGGCAAGCACGAACGAACCACCATGCCGGGACCGGGCTGGCACATCCCGTATCCGATCGAAAGCGTCGAGGTGGTCAACGTAACCGGCAACCGAAGCGTGGAGAAACGGACCACCATGCTGACGCAGGACGAGAACATCGTCGAACTCAAGTTCTCGGTGCAGTACCGACTCAAGAATGCCGAGGACTATCTGTTCAACGTCGAGAACCCGGACATCGCATTTGACCGTGCCTGCCGCTTCAAGAGCACGATTTGCGGCGTGCTCGACAGTGCCATCCGCACCGTGGTGGGTCGCAACAATATGGACTTCATCCTGCGCGAAGGTCGCGCGGAAATCGCCGACCGGACCATGACGCTGATGCAGGAAATCCTCGACACCTACGGAACCGGGATCGAGATTCTGACCGTTAATCTGGAGGACTCGCAGCCTCCGAACGCGGTGCAGGATGCTTTCCAGGATGCGACCAAGGCGCGTGAGGACATGGAGCGCTTCAAGAACGAGGCGCAGGCCTACTCCAACGAGATCCTGCCGCAGGCGCGCGGAGAAGCCGCGCGGATAATGGAGGACGCCAAGGCTTACCGTGCCCAGGTGATTGCCAATGCTGAAGGTGAGGCGTCCCGCTTCACCCAATTGCTGACCGAATACCGCAAGGCGCCGGAGGTAACCCGCCAGCGCATGTACCTGCAGGCGGTAGAGTCGGTCCTGTCCAATTCTTCCAAGGTGGTGATCGATGTCGACAAGGGGAGCAACATGCTGTTCCTGCCGCTGGACCGGATCTTGGAACAACGCGGTTCGGTTCGATCACCGAGGTCTTCATCCCCGGAGCGGCAAGGAGGAAGTTCCTCAGGCTCTGGAAGCCTCGCGCCGCGCCTGAGAGAGGGACGCTGAGATGAACATGCAAGTACGCCTGATTTTGGCAGCCGTCGTGCTGGTGCTCGTGTGGTCCTCCACGTTCTACGTCCGCCAGACCGAGACGGCGATCGTGTTCCAGCTCGGCGACATTCGGCGCACCAACCTGGAGCCGGGGTTGCACTTCCAGATGCCGTTCATCAACAACGTGCAGAAATTCGACGCCCGGGTGCTGTCGCTGGATTCCAAGCCGGAGCTGTTCCTGACCAGTGAGAAGAAGAACGTCTCGGTGGACTTCTTCGTCAAGTGGCGGATCGAGAACGTCAGCCAATACTTCCGTGCCACCCAGGGCGATCGTTTGCGCGCCGAGGGGCGGTTGACCCAGATCGTCAAGGATGGACTCAAGAACCAGTTTGGCGTACGCACCATCCAGCAGGCGATCTCTGGCGAGCGGCGCGAAATCATGGACGTGATGCTGGTGCAGTCCAGCAACAACGCGAGCGAGCTTGGCATCATGGTGGTGGATGTCCGCATTAGCCGCATCGAACTGCCGGATGAGGTCAGCGAGTCGGTCTACCGGCGAATGAGGGCGGAGCGAAGCCGCACCGCCAAGGATTTCCGTGCCCGCGGCCAGGAGACAGCGGAGCGCATCCGCGCCGACGCCGACCGCCAGCGGACGGTGATCCAGGCCGAGGCGTATCGCGATTCCGAGAAGATCCGCGGTGAGGGCGATGCCCAGTCGACCGAGATCTATGCCGAAGCCTACAATCAGGATCCCGAGTTCTTCGCGTTCACCCGAAGCCTGAACGCCTACACCAATACGTTCCGCGACAAGAGCGACGTGTTGATCGTGGAGCCGGACTCGGAATTTTTCCAGTACTTCAAGCAACTCAAGAAGTAATATTTGGTTCCCCGCCATGCAGTGGGAATTTGTCCTGGCGGCCATCGCCCTGGTGCTCATACTGGAAGGCCTCGTCGCTCTTCTGGGTCCGGATTTGGCGCGCCGCATGATGCTGCGCATGGTGGAACTGCCGACCGTGCAGTTCCGCATGATGGGGTTGATCGTGGTCACGCTCGGCGTACTGCTTCTGTATTTCATGCGGTGGCTGGTATGAAGCCGCTGACCCCGGACCAGCTCCCCGAAGGCATCGAGGAAGCCCTGCCGAAACAGGCCCGGATGCTGGAGGCATACCGGCGGCAGTTGCTGGATTGTTTCGAAGGCTGGGGCTACGCCCTGGTGTCTCCGCCGCTGGTGGAATTCCGCGATGCGCTGGTGACGGGCGAGGACGCCTTGGACCGGCAGACCTTTCGGCTGACGGACCCGTTGTCCGGGCGCACGCTGGGCGTACGCACCGACATTACACCGCAGGTCGCCCGGATCGACCGGCAGCAGATGCCGCAGGATCAGGTCGTGCGTTTGTGTTATGCGGGTTCCGTGCTTCGCGCGCACCCCGAGATCCTCGGTGGAGGGCGCAACCCGATTCAGGTGGGTGCGGAACTGTACGGACATGAGGGCATGCAGAGTGATGCCGAGATTGTTCTGCTGCTGTGCGCCGCGTTGCGGGCTGCAGGATGCGCCCGCTGGTGCTTGGATATGGGACATGCCGGCGTGTTCAGGGCGCTGGTGGAACAGACGGATTGGACCGCGCAGGAATGCGGCGAATTGTTCGAGTTGATCCAGCGCAAGGCGCATGCCGACCTCGGCGCGTGGCTGGATGCCCGTTCCGCGAATACTCCGGCGGTCGAGATGATCCGGATGCTTCCGGACTTGTCGGGACCGGATGAAGAGGTGCTGGATCGTGCGGTACAGGAAATGGAAGGGGCCCGGGAACAGATTCAGCCGGCCCTGGAGACGCTGTGTGCAGTGGCGGCCCAGGTTCGCAACGCCTACCCGGAAGTCCAGCTCCATTTCGATCTGGGGGAGGCCAGCGGCTTTCATTATGAAAGTGGCTTGGTGTTTGCCGCCTACATGGAAGGGCAGGGTCAGGAAATCGCCCGCGGTGGGCGTTACGGCGCCCAAGGTGAGCGCCCGGCGACCGGCTTCAGCCTGGACTTGCGCACGCTGGCTCGTTGCGGGTCCCTGGATGCAGGCGAGTGCCGCCGGATCTATGCGGCAGCGGATGAGAGCCCGGCCTTGCAGGATGCGATCGCCGAATTGCGTGCACAGGGCCATACCGTCGTCTGCGAACTGGGCCCGGAGGATTCCGCGGAAAGATTCCGGTGCCCGGAGCAGTTGGTGAACGAAGACGGTGCTTGGGTGGTGCGCCCGGTCGCGTCATGAACCAGAGTGTTGTTATCGTTGGCGCGCAGTGGGGCGACGAGGGGAAAGGCAAGATCGTCGATCTCCTGGCGGCCGATGCCAATGCGGTGATTCGGTTTCAGGGAGGCCACAACGCCGGACACACCTTGGTGGTCGACGGTGAGAAGACGGTCCTGCACCTGATTCCCTCCGGCATCCTCAACTCCGGCGTCGAATGCCTGATCGGGAACGGCGTGGTGCTGTCACTCGAAGCGCTGTTCGAGGAAATCGACTTTCTCTTGGGCAAGGGTCTCCCGGTACTGGAGCAACTGAAAGTCTCCGCCGCCTGCCCCTTGCTTCTGCCGTCTCACGTGGCGCTCGACCAGGCGCGTGAAAAGGCCCGGGGCGGCTCGGCAATCGGAACGACGTTGCGCGGAATCGGCCCGGCCTACGAGGACAAGGCCGCTCGCCGGGGTTTGCGGGTCGCCGATCTCTACCAGTCGGAATCCCGTGACGAAAAACTGCTAGAACTTGTTGAATATCATAATTTTATACTGCAAAACTACTATAAGACCGAGCCTTTGGACGCGACGCAGATGGCAGAAGGGCTATGGGCCCTCGCCGATCGCTTGGAGTCCTGTGTCGCGGATGTTTCGGAGCGTTGCGCGGAGTTGCGTGCGACTGGAAAGAATCTTCTGTTCGAAGGAGCCCAGGGAACCCTGCTGGACATAGATCACGGCACCTATCCCTATGTCACGTCCAGCAACACGGTGGCTGGCGGCGCGTGCGTGGGGGCGGGCATCGGGCCGCGGCAGATCGACGCGGTGCTTGGGATCGTCAAGGTGTATACCACTCGGGTCGGCTCCGGGCCGTTCCCGACGGAATTGCACGACGAGACCGGCACGCAACTGGCACAGCTTGGCGCGGAAATCGGAGCGACCACCGGTCGGGCCCGGCGCTGCGGCTGGCTCGACGTGGTGGCATTGCGCCGGGCCATGCATGCCAATGGCGTCAGCAGCGTGTGCCTGACCAAGCTGGACGTGCTGGACTCGTTCCCGGCGATTCGCATGTGCACTGGCTACGACGAGGTCGGCCAGGCGGCGGAATACGAGGATTACCCCGGGTGGCAGAGTGCCACCACGAAAGCCCGGACATTCGATGATCTGCCGGCTCAGGCCCGGGACTATATCGCCGCGGTCGAGCGGCATTTGGATGTGCCGGTCGATCTGATTTCCACCGGTTCCGGCCGTGACGACATCATCGTGCGAAAGCCGCTCTTCGGCTGAACCGCAGGCGCACTTCCAGGCGGCCGACTTCGATTACGACCTGCCGCCCGAACGGATCGCGAAACACCCTCTGCCGGATCGGGGCGCCAGCCGCCTGCTGGTGATGGATCGTGCCACCGGCGAACTCAGTGACCGGGGAATCCGCGACCTTCCGGACCTGCTGGCCCCCGACGACCTGCTGGTGCTCAACGACACCCGCGTGATCCCGGCCCGCCTGTTCGGCCGCAAGCCGACGGGCGGCAAGGTCGAAGTATTGATCGAGCGCCTGCTTCCGAAACAGCGAATCCTGGCGCAACTGCGTTTCAGTCGCCCGCCCGCACCCGGCAGCGAACTGACCTTCTCCGAAGAGGTGCGGGCCGAAGTCGAGGGACGGGACGGGAGGTTCTGGATCCTGAAGTTCCCGGACGAGACGGGGGTCGCGGATTTTCTGGAACGGCATGGCCAGGTGCCGCTGCCGCCGTACATCGACCGTGCCCCGGAACCGCGGGATCGGGATCGCTACCAGACCGTATACGCGCATCATCCCGGCGCGGTGGCCGCACCGACGGCGGGGTTGCACTTCGACGAGCCCCTTTTGGCCCGCCTGGAGGAGAAGGGCATCGGGAGGGTTTTCGTGACGCTGCATGTGGGCGCGGGGACTTTCCAGCCCATCGAATCCGAAGACATCCGCGATCACCGTATCCATGCCGAACGTCTGTCGATCAGCGCTGAGGCGTGTGCTCGAATCGAGCAGGCTCGCGAACGGGGAGGGCGGGTGATCGCGGTCGGAACCACCTCCGCGCGGGCGCTGGAATCCGCGGCGCAATCCGGTCGCCTGCAACCCTTCGAAGGCGAGACCCGCCTGTATCTCTATCCGGGCTGCACGTTCGCCGCGACCGACGGGCTGATCACGAACTTCCATCTGCCCCGCTCCTCGCTGCTGGTCATGATCTGCGCGTTCGCGGGGCACGCCGAGACCCTTGGCGCCTACCGTCATGCCGTCGACCGAGGCTACCGCTTCTACAGCTACGGCGACGCCATGCTGATCCTTTGAGCGCGATGAAGTTCCAGGTCACCCATGCCGACGGCGCCGCGCGACGCGGGGTGCTGGAGTTTGAACGCGGCATCGTGCAGACCCCGGCGTTCATGCCGGTCGGGACGCACGGCGCGGTGCGCTCGGTCACGCCGGAGGAGTTGCGGGCCTGCGGCACGGAGATGATCTTGGGCAACACCTTCCACCTGATGCTGCGGCCCGGGACGGAAGTGATCGAACAACACGGCGGGCTGCACCGCTTCATGCACTGGCCGGGGCCGATCCTGACGGACTCCGGTGGCTATCAGGTCTTCAGCCTGGCGCCGTGGCGGGAGATTAGTGAGGCCGGGGTCCGGTTCCGCTCGCCGGTTGACGGCGACGAGGTGTTCCTGGACCCGGAACGGTCCGTTTCCGTACAGCATGCATTGGATTCCGATGTGGTGATGGTGTTCGACGAGTGCACGCCACATCCTGCGACCGAAGAGCAGGCCCGGACCTCCATGGAGCTGTCGCTGCGCTGGGCCGAGCGGAGCAGGCAGACGCACGGCGAGCACCCGGCCGCCCTGTTTGGCATCGGGCAGGGTGGGTTGTATCCGGAGTTGCGGCTGGAGTGCCAGCAGCGCCTGGAGGAGATCGGCTTTGACGGCTATGCGGTCGGGGGGCTGTCCGTGGGAGAGAGTTTCGATGAGCGGCGCATGGTGCTGGAGGCCCTGGGCCCGCATCTGCCGGTGGGGCAGCCGCGCTACCTGATGGGCGTCGGGCGTCCGGTCGACATCGTGGATGCGGTTCGCTCAGGCATGGACCTGTTCGACTGCGTGATTCCGACCCGGCATGCCCGCAACGGATACTTGTTCACCCGGAGCGGGGTCCTGCGCATCCGGAACCGGCGGCATGCCGGGGCGACCGAGCCGATAGAGGAAGGATGTGCCTGCTATACCTGCCAGAACTACTCACGTGCTTATCTGAGGCACCTGGACCAGGGCCGGGAGATCCTGTTCTCGAGGCTGGCGACGCTGCACAATCTCCACTACTACCAGCAGCTCATGCGCGAAATCCGCATCGCGATCGAAGCGGGCGAATTAAGTGCGCTCGCGGATCGGTTGTCGGAAGCCTACCGGGAGGAAGAGGCGGAGGATTGACCCGGCGAGGGGAGATTCTGGACCTGGTCTCCGGCTTTGATGCCGAGTTTCCGGGTCACTCCGGCACGCAGTTCCAGCACGTACAGGATGTCGCGTGGGCTGATGATCGTGACCGCTGACCTTGGGACCGTGTCGTGCACGATGCGGCGGATGATCCCGTCTGAATCAAGGAACAGCATGTCGAGCGAGAGGGGGGTGTCTTTCATCCACATGGTTCGCACGTCCGGGCGGTCGTAGACGAACAGCATGCCGGCATCGTCGGCCAAGTCTTCGCGGAACATGAGTCCCTGCACATGTGCTTGCGGGGTGAGCGCCAGTTCCACGGCAAAACGGTGCATGCCGCTCGTGCTGTTGATGGTCAGGGGCCAGGTGTCGGGCGGGTTCTCCCCGGGAGTCCAGTAGATCAGGATCGCGGCTGCTGCAGCCAGCGACAGCAAGGCAGGGGCCCATCGGGTGCGGAAGCGCTTCATGTGATGAAGAGGTTGACATCCATTTTAGGGCAGGGGAGACCCCGGCCAGCGCTCCTACAGCGAGTTCAGGAAGGCGAGCAAGGCCGCACGCTCTTCTTTCGTCATGTCGACGACGCGCTGTTTCGCGGCTTCCGCCTCGCCGCCATGCCAGAGGATGGCTTCGAGCAAATTGCGCGCCCGGCCGTCGTGCAGGAACAGGGTGTGGCCGCTGACCATTTCGGTCAGGCCGATGCCCCACAGCGGCGGCGTGCGCCATTCGCGCCCGGACGCCATGCCTTCCGGGCGGTCGTCGGCCAGCCCTTCGCCCATGTCGTGCAGCAACAGGTCCGTGTAGGGCCAGATCAACTGGAAGGATTGCTCTTCGCTGATGGAGTCCCGCCGGGTCACGAACTTGGGCCGGTGGCAGCCGGTGCAGTGGGCTTCGTAGAACAGGCGCTTCCCTTTGAGTACCTGCGCATCGCCGATGAGGCGGCGGGCCGGGACGGCAAGGTTGCGGTTGTAGAAGACGAGGAAGTCGAACAGCTTTTGGCCAGCTTCGGCAGGTTCCGATTCGGACACGCCATGATGGGCCTCGCGGCATTTCTTCTGCTTCGGGGTGCAGTCGCCGTGCGGCTCAGGATAGAGCGGGGTCGAGATGCCGATGTCCTTGCGGAAAGCGGCTGCCGCCTGCTGGGCGACGGTGGGTTGCCCGGCCTTCCAGCCGAAGCGGCCCAGCATCGTCTGTCCGCGCTCGTCACTCCATACCCGGTGTGCTCGTCCTGAAATGCCATCGCCGTCACGGTCGTCCGGGTCGGTGTTGGCCAGGATGTCGGCTTCCGGGATGGCTTCCAGCAGGCCCATGCCGATGACGGGCGGGGCGACCCGCGGCGACAGCATCGTGTTGGGGTGAAGCGGACCGTATCGAAGATCCTTGATGCCGTAGCTCGGTGCGCGCAGGCTGGCCGTCTCACCGTCGGCCAGGGTAACTGGAATCTCGCGGTAGGTAATCGTCATCTCTCCTTCGCCCGGCACGGCCTGGACGGAATAGTTCTGCAATTGGTCGCCGTAGGTCGGCTCCGGGATGCTGGCCAGCCGGTGTTCCCTGAGCGCGGTTTCTTCCTGCTCGTTACGGGGCGGGATCGAGAGATGGAGCAGCATGGATTCGGGGCGCTCGCCCGCGAGGGGAGGGCGGCCACGACCGTCCTTGCGATGGCAGCGCTGGCAGGAGCGCGCGTTGAATAAGGGGCCTAGGCCGTCCGAGGACATGGTCGAACTCGGCGAGGAAACCCAGAGCTTCTTGAAGATGCCGTCGCCGACATGGAAGTCGAGTTGGCGTTCGGGCGGCATGTTGGCGGAGTGATGGGAGAAGGCACTGCGGTTGAGAATTTTGAAAACCGTCGCCGCGCCGCCGGGGCGGCGCTCGTAGGCTTCAGGTTGGGAGAAATCGCTCGTTGGCTGTGTAACGGCGGCGATACGTGCCCGTTCGCTATCGGTTTCCGCGGGGAGGGGCGGGGAGAGTACGGCGAAAGCGCAAGCGGCGGCAGGAAACAGTGGCGTGAAGCAGGGTTTCACCCACCGGCTTGAAAAAGACGCTTTTAGCATGGATGTCATTCTGCTGCGACAGGGCTTGACAAAGCAAATTATATATCAATAATGATTCTCACTATGCGAATGAATCTCATTATTGCTCTTTCCGCGGGGAAGGCCTGGGAGCTGCGTTCGGGACCTTCGGGTTCATCCAAGGACCAGGCGCCTGTGCCTCTGGAGGGAGATATGGCGACGGACTACGGCGAGCGGATCGACCGTTCCCTGCGCCGCTGCTCCTGGCAGGTGCATGCCTGTGCGGCGGAGAGCGGATGAAACTTAAATCGCTGACTGCGGCAAGCCTCGCCGCATGTATCTGCCAGACGCCTGTCTTGGTGGATGGATCCGACAGTGTTGAGATCGCCGGCCTGGTCGAAGTGGAAGCTGGCCATGCGGAGCCTTATGAGGGAGACAGCGAGTCGGATGTGATCCTGGCGACGGTCGAACTTGGGGTCGCGGCGCAGATCACCGACTGGGTTCGCGGCGAAGTCCTGTTCCTGTTCGAGGAGGGTGAGAACGACAATGTCACCGACATCGATATCGGGACCTTGACAATTGCACCGCCGGACGGCTCTTGGTTCATCGCGGGGGGGCGGATGTACCTGCCGTTCGGCATGTACGAGACCACGATGATCTCCGACCCGCTGACGCTGGAATTCGGCGAGATCCGTGAGACCGCGCTGATGTTTGGTGTCGAGGGCAAGAACCTGTACGGCGCCGCTTTCCTCTACAACGGTGACAATGGCAAGGACGACGACAACCGGATCGACCACTTTGGTGCTGTGATCGGCTATGCGATGGAAAGCAACGGCGTGGAATTCGGATGGGATCTGGCCTACATCGACGATACCGGCGACACTGACACCCTGCAGGATGCGGTGGCCGGCAACCTCGAGGCGGCTGGCGAAGCGCGGGGCGAGCCGGGACAGGGAACCTATGACGACCATATTTCCGGCTTCGCCGCGAGTGCCCGCTTGCGTCAAGGTGACGTTGCATTCATGGCCGAATACCTCGGTGCGACCGAACGCTTCCAGAGTATCGCTCTGGCGTACGGCGGTTCCGTGGTCGATGGCGCGTACGTCAACCGCGGTGCCAAGCCGTCGAGTTGGATGGTCGAGGCGGCCTACGATTTCATGATCGGTAGCCGACCCGCGACGATCGCGGTCGGCTACCAGGGAACTGACGATGCGGTCGGCCTGGAACTGCCGGAATCCCGCTTCATGATCGGCGGCTCGGTCGAGTTGATGGACTCGGTCGCCCTTGGCGTCGAGTGGGCGCATGACAAGGACTACGACACGGATGAATGGTCGGATTGTGTGCTGGCGGATGTCGAGATCGTGGAGTGCGCCTTCGCCGGGACCGACGAGAACGCCGACACCATCACGGTTCAGCTTGCGGCCGAATTCTGATGAATCGCTTTTCCGTTTTGAAGAGGACCCTTCTGGCCGCGGCCAGCCTGACGCTCCTGATCACGCCCGGATTCGCCGGAGAACAGGAACGTGCAGTGCTGGTTCACTACGCCGACCTGGCCCAGGCCGTGTACGGGGACTCCCTGTCCGCCGCGCGCGATCTGCAGGCCGCGGTCGACCGGCTGATCGCCAAGCCGACCGAGGACAACCTGGATGCCGCCCGGATGGCGTGGCGGGCATCGCGGGTTCCCTACCAGCAGAGCGAGGTCTACCGCTTCGGCAACGCGATCGTCGATGACTGGGAAGGCAAGGTGAACGCCTGGCCGCTCGACGAAGGCCTGATCGACTATGTCGCGGCCAGTTACGGAGCGGAATCCGAGGAGAACCCGGGTTACCGGGCCAACGTCATCGCGAGTGCGAGTTTCGAATTCGGCGGGCAGACCGTCGACGCGGAACAGATCACCAAGGCACTGCTCTCGGACACGCTGCATGAGATCGGAGGCGTCGAGGCGAACGTGGCGACCGGCTATCATGCCATCGAGTTCCTGCTCTGGGGCCAGGACCTGAACGGTACGGACCCGGGTGCCGGCGCCCGCCCGGCAACCGATTTCGATCCGGACAACTGCTCCTGGGGGAGTTGCGAACGTCGGGTGGCTTACCTGAAGGCGGCCACCGACCTGCTGATCGATGATCTCGCTTGGATGCATGCGCAGTGGGGGGTGAACGGCGAAGCCCGGAAGGGACTGCTAGGCGGTGCGGTCGAGCAGGGCCTGGCGACCATCGTCACGGGCATGGGCAGTCTCTCCTACGGCGAACTCGCTGGCGAACGCATGCAGTTGGGCCTGCTGCTGCATGACCCGGAAGAGGAGCACGATTGCTTCAGCGACAACACGCATTATTCGCATTATTACGATGCGCTGGGCATCCGAAATATCTATCTCGGAGAATACAAGCGCGTGGATGGCTCGATGTTGAAGGGCCCCGGAATCTCGTCCTTGGTCGCGGCGGTTTCGCCCGAGGCGGATGCGACGCTGCGCAGCCAGCTGGACGTCACCATGGCGGCGATGGAGAAACTCGTGGCCAGCGCGAAAGGCGGCGAGGCGTACGATCAGATGATCGGCCCCGACAACAATCCGGGCAATGCCCGGGTGCAGGCGGCCATCGATGCATTGCGGGTCCAGACGAGCGGCATCGAAAAGGCGGCTTCCACCTTGAATCTGGACATGATCGAGTTCGAAGGCTCGGACAGCCTCGACAATCCCGAGGCGGTGTTCCAGTAAGCGAGACCCTCTCGGCAGTTGAAAGATCGGGGATATTGACGGGTGTACCGCTATGCGGTACACTTTGTTATGATTCGAAGTTTTCGCCACCGCGGCCTGAGGCGAATATACGAGCGCGGCGATCCGAGTCGAGTGAGTTCCGACCTGGCAGGTCGCGTCGCACTTGCGCTGGCAGATCTTGACGAGGCCCGAAAACCCGATGATCTGGACTTGCCCGGCTATCGCCTCCACCCGTTGAAAGGCGGCCTGAGAGGGTTCTGGAGCATTTCGATTTCCGGCAACTGGCGGATGGTCTTTCGCTTCGACGACGGCGAGGTCTACGACGTTGACCTGATCGACTATCACTAACAGGAGCAGCAACATGGCAATGAGCAATCCACCGCATCCGGGACGCAGCATCCGGGAGA
>LXNI01000798.1_pt1 | contig 33379 bp, 26 predicted proteins | sample 809091 | NCBI WGS metagenome assembly LXNI01 (sample SAMN04870527, study PRJNA318959) | sponge metagenome | biome: 01000161; feature: marine sponge reef; material: water | host: Sarcotragus foetidus | place: Greece: Milos, Mediterranean Sea | collected 2013-05-29 | depth 5-7 m | reverse complement strand
GCGCGCGGCTACACCGAGAGCTTCAATGTCTACGGCGAAAGGGCTACATTCGAGTGGGAGCAGATTGAAGAGGAACCGCCGGTCGTCTTTCGTATGAAGCCCGTGGTCACCCATTGGGGACGCGGCAACGACATCACGACGGAGCGCATCGACGTACGCGATCGGCAGGATTTGCTGCCGAGAGAAATCGCGCGCTTTACGCAACGTGGCGTCTATGACGAAACGCAGGCGCACTTGTCGTTCTTGCAGGGTGGCGGTCATGGCGGCTCACATCCGCATCTTGTGCACGAATTCGTCAGTAGCATCATCGAAGAGCGCAAGCCCTGGCCCGACGCGCTCACCACGGCCGCCTGGACCGCCGCCGGCATCTGCGCCCATGAATCCGCCATGAATGGCGGCGCGCGGATCGAGATTCCGCAGTTCTGCCACAGGAACTGACCGGGGATCTCTTCTGCTGCCGAGTACACCGAGGGCACAGGTTTTCTGTTTGCTTGCGTGTAGTCGGGATTTACTTGTTCTCCAGTTTCGAGGCGGTGGTCAAGGATGAGGGCATAGGTTAACCTATGCTCACTGTCTGACCTTCCTCTTGCGGAGAAGCCCATGCTCGAAGGCATCGCCCCGATTCTATTCACGCCCTTTGACGAAAGCGGCGACATCGACGCGGACGGCTTGCGCAATATCGTGCGCTTCGAAGTGGACGGCGGCGTCCACGCCATCGGCATCAACGGTTTCGCCAGCGAAGCCTACAAAATGACCGACGGCGAGCGCTTGCGGAATGTCGAGATTGTCGCCGGCGAACTGACCAACGCGCTGCCGCTCATCATAGGCATCGCGCCTGCGAGCCTCGAAGCGGCTATAAAGCAAGCGCGGCAGCTGGCGCCATATCGACCGGCCGCCCTGATGACGCTGCCGCCAGCGACCATGGACAATGGCGTCCAGGCTCTAGTCGACTTCTACATCGACTTTGGCCGCGCCAGCGAAGTGCCGATCATCATTCAGCAAGCGCCGCATATTCCGATGTATGCCCACACGGAGCTGCCCGCGGCCGCCTTGGCCGAGATTGCCGATCAAGCGCCTGCCGTGAAATACTTCAAGATCGAAGGTCCCGGCTCGGCGGCCAAGATGAGAGCGCTTGCGCCCTTGCTCGAGGGCGGCACGCTTATGTTCGGCGGCGGCGGCGGCATCACCGCGCTCGACGAATTGCGCAGCGGCGCTGGCGGCTTGATCCCCGGCGTCGGCTTTAACGAGATATTCCTGGCCGCCTGGGGCAAGTGGACGGGGGGCGAAACTGACGCGGTCGCCAAAATCATCAGCGACGGCGATCCCTTGATCAGAGCGGTCTCAGGCAGGGGCCATGAATACTCGCTGCACATGCGCAAGCAGTTGATGAAACGCTACGGCGCCATCAGTTGCGCCTATGTGCGCCGCCCGACCCCGCTCTTCGACGAATGTGATTTGCCCGCCTTCTTTGCTATAGTGGACCGGCTTGAACTGCGCGTTTCTATGACCTGACAATTGTAGGGACGAGCCGACGGGTCGCCCAGAAACAGATAGGAGATCAATCCATGCAACTGACTGGCCGCAACTATATCGCTGGCGCTACATCCGCAAAGGGCGCCGATACCTTTTTCAGCGTCGATCCGCGCAACAAGACGGCCGGCGACCTGCCTTTCCACAACGCCACCCGCGGCGAAGTTGACCGCGCCGTCGCCGCCGCTGTCGCCGCCTTCGCGCAGATCCGCCGTTATCCCTCGAGCAAGATCGCTGATTTCCTCGACGAAGTCGCCGCGCAGATCGAAGCGCTGGGCGACGACCTGCTGCACACAGCCGACCGCGAGACCGGGCTGGGCTTGCCGCGCTTGACCGGCGAACGCGGGCGCACGACCGGGCAAATTCGATCATTCGCCGCATTGCTGCGTGACGGCGCCTATGCGCGCGCCATCATCAATAGCGAGGCGCCCGGCCAGCCCGCCATCAAGCAGATGCAATTCCCGCTGGGGCCGGTGGCGATTTTCGCCGCCAGCAACTTCCCCTTCGCATTCGCCGTAGCCGGTGGCGATAGCGCCTCGGCTTTGGCGGCCGGCTGCCCCATCGTCGTCAAGGCGCACCCGGGCCATCCGGCTACTTCCGAGATCTTCGCGCAGGCGATTTCCGCAGCCGTCGAAACGCAAGGCTTTCCCGCGGGAACCTTCTCCATGCTGCAGGGCAGCGGCATAGATGTCGGCGGCTGGCTGGCGGAGCATGATGGCATTGAAGCGGTCGGTTTCACCGGCAGCTTGCGCGGCGGCCGCGCCATCCACGATATCGCCGCTCGCCGGCCCCGCCCCATCCCTGTCTACGCCGAAATGGGCAGCGTCAATCCGGTTGTCATCACTCAAGCCGCCCTGGCCGAACGCGCCGACGACATCGCCGAGGGACTGGTCGCTTCGGTGACGATGGGCACGGGGCAATTCTGCACCAATCCCGGCTTGATCTTGCTGGAAGACAGCGGCGCCTCGCGCGAGTTCATCGCTTCCGTGACCGAACAGATGGCTGCAGCGCCCGAGGACGTCTTGCTCAACGAGGCGGTCGCGAGCGGTTTGAATGCCGCGGTCAGCCGGACATCGGCGAATCCGCAGATTGATGTCTTGACTGGCGCCGAAGCCAGCGCCGCCGATGACGCCTTCTGCTACAGCAATACCGTCATGCAGACTAGCGCGTCAGCCATCCGCGCCGACGACCGGCTGCAAGTCGAGCACTTTGGGCCGGTTACGCTCTTCGTGCTCTGCGATGACCGCGACGATCTGCGCGCGACGGTCGACGCCCTCGAGGGCAATTTGACCACCACCGTGCACGCCGAAGACAGCGAGCTGGCGGATATCGGTGAGCTGCTGCATCAGCTGCGCGAGAAGGCCGGCCGCGTGATCTGGAACGGCTTCCCCACTGGCGTCGCTGTCGTGCACGCCATGCAGCACGGCGGGCCTTATCCCGCCACGACTGCGCCGGGCACGACTTCCGTGGGCATGAACGCGATCTACCGCTTCATGCGCCCCATCGCCTTCCAGAATGTGCCGGACGCGCTGCTGCCGCCGGCGCTGCAAGACGCCAACCCGCTGGGGATTCTGCGGCTGGTGGACGATGTGTATACGGACTCGGGCTTCTAAAGCAGGCGCCGATAGGCCGAGGAGGGCACTTGTCCCAGCTGCTTTACGCCCACAACGTCAGCCAGGACGAATTCGACGATCAGGACTACGAGGCGCTCTACAGCTCAAAACGCCGTGACTCCAATTTTGCCGCGGCGGTTCAGGTCGGGGACAAGATTCACGCCTTACGCGATCACTTGGGCATTGCGCCGCTCTACTATCGTTACAGCGATTCAGGCCTTAGCTTCTCCAATCAACTGAGCGACCTGGTTCGATCTTCCGACACGCTGAATGTCGCTGGCGTCCGCGCGCTGGTCAAGCTGGGCACGCCGCGCCTGCTTCCGCTCTTTGACGAGATTCACACTGTCCCGCCCGCGACCGTCCTCGAGATTGATCCCGCGCAGCGAAGCAGCAGAATCGTCTATGCCTATGCCTTGCGCCCGCATTCCATCTCTCGGCGACGACCGTGGCGCGAACTCGTTGATGAATTTGAGCAGATGATGACGCGCGCAATCGAGCAGTCTCTACAAAGCGATGAAGTCGGCCTGTATCTCAGCGGCGGCATCGATTCGGCCATGATCGGGATCATTCTGAAAGAATTGGGTATAAATGTGCGCGCCTTCACCTCGGGCCCTTGGGGTGAGAGCAGTTCGGATATCATCTACGCCAAACGCAATGCCGCGATCATCGGCGTCGACAGTCACGAGCTTCACTTGCTGCAGACTGAAGATTACGAATCAGCCATGGCGGCTTTACCGCAGGTCTACGGAATCCCCCACGGTACGCCGACAGCGCTGGGCCTGATAAAATTGCGCCAGCAAACGTCGGCCAGCGAGCAAAAACAGATTTTCTATGGACAAAACTCCGACACCGTCATGGCCGCTATGCGTGGCCAGTATTTGAGCTATCTGTTGAATCCGCTGCCGCGCTCGCTGCGCCGGCGCCTGCATCCGGCGTTCTCAAACGAATCGGCCAGCGAAGACTACGTGCAGCTTGCGCGCAACTATTCCGGCGATCTCCACGCGCTTGCTATACCCGCGACGCCGCCGCAATTCACTCGATTGCATAAGATCACCGCCACCGGCATGTATATCGCGCAGACGCCCCACGACAGTGAAGTCTATTCCCAGCCCTCATTTGTTGAGGGACAAAGCCTCACCAGCCCCTATCACCATATGGACCTTGTCGAGTTCGCTATGGGCCTGCCTCTGTCGAAACGCTTGTCGCTGGATGCGAACCGACTGCCGATCCTAGAGAAACACCTTATTCAGAAGCTGGCGCTGCGCTATTTGCCTCGCGACATTGTGTACCGCAAGAAAGCATTTGTCGGTCCTTTGAACGTGATGAGCGCACGCAGGCGCTGTACGAGAAGCTGCCGCGGCAGATTTGCGGCATCGCGCTCAAGCAGCCACACGAGCGGTTCGGCGCCGCAATGCTCCTGCGCTGGCTTGAACATTGCGGGATCCCGGCGCCGGATGGACGCCTAAAATAAAACAGCCTCACGAGTTGTAAGGCTGTTGCTAGGCGAATGTAGCTCCTAATCCCCCAGCGGCTGACCCAGAGCCTGCGCCTTGAGCACCCGCCGCATGATCTTGCCGCTGCGAGTCTTGGGCAAGTTGTCCACAAACTCAATCTGCGCCGGCACGGCAAGACGCCAGCCCGCTCGGCATTCTGCGGCTGGTGGATGATGTGTATACGGATGGTGCTGGGTAGATTCGCTCACTGATGCGGCGTACACGTCGGAGTGAAAGCTAGATCGCGTTCAGCCGGTCGGGACTCCAGATTTGCTCGCAGATTTGGCGGTATAGTTCTTGGCGCTTACGGATTTCAGTTGTCTCGAATCTCTCCAAAGGTTCAAATGGTAGGCCGCTTCTGTTTACAAACTTGGTGAAGTTTGGGTTCTTCTCGTAGGTTTCGGGATGCAAGGAGGCTGCTAAGAGGTTCTGCTTAATGTAGTGTTTTACTTTGTCTTCGTACTTTGACGCTCCAAAGCTTTGGTTCGTACCTTGCTGCAAAAGGACGAGTGCTCCAAAATATTGCCGTGTCCAATAGTCAATGCCGCTACGGTAACTCGCGATATGTTCGATCTGAAACGACTTTCCTGGCCCGCCCATATAGGTGTTGAAGTCGGTGTTCATCCCACATTGCTGCTCGATCCATGCAGTTATGCGCGCCAACAAGTAGCGAATATAACTCGGTGTAAACTGGTTAAGCACGAAAGTTCCGTTGTCACCGTAATGAATTCCATCAAATGTATCGCTCATATTGGCTAGTTTCCCACTCAGCACATCCTTTAATTCTGAAATTTCCAAGTCTCGAATGTCTCTTGCAAGGTTGAAAATCGCGTCGTGAATCGAATTAAATGTCAGTCTTCGAGAATTCACCATGCGGCGCGCAATGTAAATGTCTAGAAAGGTCGTCGCTAGACGAATTTTTTCGTCGGCTGTTTCAATGTCGTCTTCCGCACGAATAGGCGCAAGGGCAACCATGTATTGCAGCGTGAAATTTCTGTTGGCGTTGTAATAGATCTCTTCAAAACCCGGGGTAAGTGCAACCGATGCTTGGCGCATTCGAATGTAATGCTCGGCAAAGCGGTCGAATCGCGCAGTAATGAAGTCGTAGAAATCCTGCGAGCGAATCAGACCTAGAGCGGTTTCGTTGTCACGCACCCAGCGATGGAAGTCCACAATGTTCTCAAAATCTTGATTGGTTGCGCCCTTCCTGCCTTTTCGAATTGAAGTAGCATATTTGCCACGTAACCACGCAATTATGAAGCGCTGATCTTCGTCTTCCTGTTCTCTAAACATATATAGCTCTCGTATACGGTGACGCCAGCACGTCTCGGCTTTGGCTTTTGTCTCATGTGCCCATCGCATTTCTTCATGCTTAATGCGGGACAGAAGGTATCCTTTGAGCAAATCAGTGGGATTTAGACCGAGACCTCTATCGTTCATCGTTTCAAAAATGGTAAAGGCATCATAACCGCTATATGCTTCAATCTCGACAAATTCCACGTTTTGTATCAGCCAGTCTACAAAGTATGGCAGTGTGCCCCCCTTTAGGGACTCTGGGAAACCTTCATCTATATCGTGGTAGCGGTTTACTAGATTTCGTACGGATAGGTCTGCATGGTCGGGAAGATCATAGTGCCCAGTGTCGAAAAGCGAGAGCATGCAGGTTTTCCGTTCTTCGACGTTAATGTTGAAAGACTGTTTTCCAAAACTTGAAGAGCGAATCATTAAGCTAACATCTTCAATCTCTTGGTCTCCATGCAATGCTACATGGTGTAAGTATATAAGTAATAGAGTTAGCGAAGTCAGCCGCTGCTGGCCATCAACAATGTATTTCTGCGAATTTTCGGTTGCAGTGATTATCGTACCCAAAAAATAATGAGGGTAGTGCCTTACTTCCACTCGTTCATGATCGTGCTGATAACTGGTGGAGAAAGCTTCGGTGAGATCACGCAGCAATTCCAGAACGTGACTCCGCTTCCAGGCAAATTCGCGTTGATAGAAATCAATGCTGTATTCCACATTAGATAGAATCGTGCGAACCGATTTTTTCCCTGCGTTTATTGTACTCATCCCATTCCCTCACTTTTGTAAGCAGTTGTCACTACTCACCACGCGCGAGCAGTGACCTAAGCTATCCCAGACTGCATTTCATCGTGATTTGGATTCAATCCTCCAGCGTGCTCAAATCTCCCAGTGGCTGACCCAGAGCCTGCGCCTTGAGCACCCGCCGCATGATCTTGCCGCTGCGTGTCTTGGGCAAATTGTCCACAAACTCGATCTGCGCCGGCACCGCAATCGGCCCCACCTCGTGCCGCACATGCGCCTTGAGCTCCGCTTCCAGCGCTGCTGAGCCGTCCACGCCTTCCACCAGAATGCAGTAAGCGAAAATCTTGTTGCCGCGCAATTCGTCCGGTATGCCGATCACCGCTGACTCCGCCACCGCGCTGTGGCTGACCAGGCCCGACTCCACTTCTGCCGTGCCCAGGCGATAACCGCTGACCTTGAGCACATCGTCGTTGCGGCCAATGACCCACAGGTAGCCGTCTTCATCACGCCGCGCCGTGTCGCCCGCCAGATACCAGCCTTGATCGCGATACTTCTCCCAATACTGGCTGATGAAACGCTCGTCATCGCCGTAGACCGTGCGGATCATGCTGGGCCAGGGCGACTTGATGACCAGGTTGCCGTCTTCGTTGGCGCCAACCGGGACGCCGTCGTCATCGACGATATCGACGTCAATGCCGGGGAAGGGGCGGGTGGCGCTGCCGGGTTTCAAGTCCATGGACGGCAGCGGCGTGATCATGAAGCCGCCGGTCTCCGTCTGCCACCAGGTATCGATGATGGGGCACTGTTCCGCCCCGATGACGCGGTGATACCAGCGCCAGGCTTCCGGATTGATCGGCTCGCCGACTGAACCCAGCAAGCGCAGGCTGCTCAAGTCATGCCGCGCGGGCCAAGCCTCGCCGAAGCGCATCAAGCCGCGGATGGCGGTCGGCGCCGTGTATAGTATCGACACGCCATAATCGGCCACGATCTTCCACCAGCGGTCGGGGTAGGGGAAGGTCGGCGCGCCTTCATAGATGATGCTGGTCGCGCCCAGAATCAGCGGCGCATAGACGATGTAACTATGCCCGGTGATCCAGCCCGGATCAGCCGCGCACCACCAGCGGTCTTCTTCTTTGAGGTCAAAAGCCCATTCGAGCGTGGTCGAGGTGTAGACCTGGTAGCCGCCGTGCGTATGCAGCACGCCCTTGGGCTTGCCGGTTGTGCCGCTGGTATACAAAATGAAGAGCGGGTCTTCGGCATCCATGACCTCGGTTTCGGCGCGAGTCGAGGCGATGGGCAGGGCCATCAGATCGTGATACCAGTAGTCGCGGCCCGGCTCCATGGTGATGTCGTGGCCCGTGCGCTTGACGACGATGACCGTCTCCACCACTGGCGAGCGCTGCACCGCCTCGTCGACCGTATCCTTGAGCCGCACGATCTTGCCGCGCAGCCAGGCGCCGTCGCAGGTGATCAGGACCTTGCTCTGCGCATCCTCGATTCGGCTGGCCAGCGCCTGCTCCGAGAAACCGCCGTAGACCACGCTGTGCGGCGCGCCGACTTTGGCGCAAGCCAGCATGGCGATGGCGATCTCTGGCACGCGGCCCATGTAGATCGTGACGCGGTCGCCTTTCTGCACACCCATGCTGCGCAGCACATTGGCGAATTTGTTGACCTCTTGCCACAGCCGCCAATACGACAGCGAGACTTTTTCGCCGTCTTCGCCCTCCCAGATGATCGCCAGCTTGTTGCGCCGCCAAGTCGTCACATGCCGGTCCAGCGCATTCAGGACCATATTGGTCTTGCCGCCGACAAACCACTTGTAGAAGGGCTTCTTGCTGTCATCGAGGACTTTGTCCCATTTTTGGTACCAGTCCAGCGTCTCGGCGCGCTCCGCCCAAAAGGCCGTCAAGTCCTGGCGCGCCAAGTCATACACAGCGTCATAATCCGGCACCTTCGACTGGGCGACCATGTCCGCCGACGGGCGATACCATTCGCTGGTTGGAGGGGTAAAACCTTGCTCAGCCATTAACTGCTCCTCATCGAATTCGTTGTCTTGGCGCAGGACTGCCTGCCAGGCGCCAACGTCACTTGCAGCGCCCTATTATAGACGAAAGGCTGAATAATTCGACACCCGCGCGGGCGGCGCTTGCAACCGTTTTTTGCAACATCCTTGCGCCGCGCTATAATCGTGTGGGTATGTAAATCGAAAAGAATCCTATAAGGAGAACTCTTATGTCCAAGCGAATATCACGCCGTGACTTTTTGCGGTACACAGGCATGGGCAGCGCCGCCGCCTTTGCCGCCGCCTACGGTATGCCGCTCGGCACTGCCCTGGCGCAGGCGCCTCCGGGCGATACCGAGGGCCACCTGGTCATTTACAACTTCGGCGGCGCTCAGCAGCAAGCTATGTACAACAACGCCATCGGCCGCTTCAACGAGCGTTATCCCAACGTGGTCGTCGAAGACCTTTACATTCCATGGCCGGAAGGCTGGGGACACTATATCACCAACTTGAAGCTTCGCGCCGCCAGCGGTTTGCCCGTTGACATCATCGCCATCGCCATAGAAGGCACGCGTGAGACGATCTTTGAAGACCTCGTTTTGCCAATGGATGATGCCATTGCCGCGGACGAAGACTTGCAGGCGATCGTCGATGAAGTTGAGCCAGTGCTGCACGACGCGCTCAAGGGACCCGACGGCACGACCTATTACTTCACCCGCGAGTGGAACAATATGATCATCCACTACAACCCGGTCAAATTTGAAGAAGCGGGTCTGGATCCGCCAGCTACCGACTGGACTTGGGAGGACTTCCTCGAAACAGCCCTGACGCTGACGCACGGCGAAGGCGGCGACAAGCAGTTCGGTTTCGCTTTACCCTTCTTCAACTTCGGCTTGACGCCCTGGTGGCACACCAATGGCACGGCGACCCTCACCGAAGACTGGTCGGATTCCAACCTGGATGATCCCAAGATGCTGGAATCGGTCAAATTCGTGCATTCGCTGGTGCACGAGCATGGAGTAGCCCCAGCGGTTGAAGGCGTCAACCCGTACGAGCTCTTCCCGGCGGGCACTGTCGCCATGACCGGCGCCGGTCGCTGGCCCTTCGCCAATTACGTCTCCACCGATTATCGCGATGTAGACATTACGCCTTGGCCGCGTAAAGCAGCCGGCACAACCGTCTTCGGTTCCGGCGGCTGGGCCGTCTCCAAGTCGGCGAATAACGTCCCGCTGGCGATTGAGCTGATCAAGGATTTGGCGGCATTTGCGACCGACGAAGAAGCAGTCGCCATCGGCACCTCCTTGCCCGCGCGCCGCAGCGCCACTGAGAACGAAGTCTTCAACAGCTTCCCGGCCAACGCCCATCGTTTCTTCGGCAGCCTGGAAGACATCAAGCCAGTGCCGTCACCGGCCAACTTCGCCGAGGTCGAGAGCATTTTCATGCGCCACATGAGCCAAATCATGGCCAATTCCGTCACACCCGAGCAAGGCCTGGAAGCTGCCCATGCCGAGCTCAGCGCAGCCATGCAGAAGCTGGCTGAAAGAATGGCGGGCTAGGACACCTGACGGCGTCCGGCAGTCCGGGCAATCAACCAAAGCAGTTCTGTGTGGGCGGCTCAGCGAGTCGCCCACTATTCGCCTGAGTAACGGAATCGATATGCGAAAAGGCAAGGCTAACAGCCGCGGCTTGCTGCCCGAGATGACGCCGAGGCATCGCGAAGCGTTTGTGGGCTACCTCTTCATCTTGCCCACCTACGTCGGCTTCATCATTTTCATTCTCTACCCGCTGATCGAATCCATGCGCATCAGCTTTTTGGACTTCAGCATTCTGCGCGGTTCCACCTACATCGGTTTGGACAACTATATGCAGATGCTGCAGGATCCGCGCCTGCGCATCGTATATGCTAACACCATTGTCTTCACGCTCTTCGCCGTCTTCTTCAACGCCGGCATCGGTCTGATCCTGGCGGTCATGCTCAATCGGCGCTTGCCGATATTGATGCGCAACCTGTACCGCTCGATTTTCTTTTTTCCGGTCCTGATCGCGCATACCTATATCGCCGTGATCTGGGAATTTCTCTATGCGCAAGATACCGGGGTCATCAACTATTACCTGAGCTTCCTGGGCATTGAACCCATACCCTGGCTGAGCAATGTGCACTGGGCGATGGCGGCCATCATCATCCTTGATGTATGGAAAAATACCGGCTTCGCCATGCTGGTTTTTCTGGCCGGTTTACAGAGCATCCCCAACGAGTATTACGAGGCGGCACAGCTCGACGGCGCCAATGAGCGGCAACTGTTCTTCCGTATTACCATTCCTATGCTCAGCCCAACCATCTTCTTCATCCTCGTCATTTTCATGATCGGCGCCTTGCAGGTATTCGACACCATCATCGTGCTCACGGCGGGCGGACCGGGCGACGCCACCCGCAGCGTCGTGCTCTACATTTACGAAATTGCTTTCCGCACCTTTAACATGGGTTATGCAGCGGCCGTATCAATGACCTTATTCGCCATCATACTGGTATTGACCGCCTGTCAATTCTGGATCAGCCGCCGCTGGGTCCATTACGAATAAGCCGACGGCGCCGATGGGCGCAAGCGCGAGGCGAAGCGAAAACATGCAGCGTAAACGCAGAAAACCGATCAAGTTTGGAGACATCCTGTCCTTCGGCATCTTGACCATCGCGGCCATCCTGGTCATGATGCCGCTGCTTTGGATGTTTTCTACCTCGCTGCGACCCACAACCGAGAGCTTTCAGCTGCCGCCGCAATGGCTGCCGACGCAATTCCGCATCGAGAATTACATCGCGCCATTTGAGTCGAGCGTGCCCTTCGTCGGTTTGTTCATCAACAGCATGCGAATCACTGTGGCGGTAACCCTGGGCCAGCTGATCTCGTGTTCGCTGGCCGGCTATGCCTTCGCCCGTCTGCGCTTTCCCGGGCGCGAGCTGCTTTTTCTGCTGCTGCTGGCGTCGCTGATGGTGCCGGGCCAGGTGACCATCATCCCCATCTTCCTGCTGATGCGCGACCTGGGTTTGATCGACAACCCGCTGGCGATCATCTTGCCCGGTCTCATCAGCGCCTTCGGCGTCTTCTTGATGCGTCAGTTTTTCAAGCAGATGCCCCAGGAGCTCTTCGACGCGGCGCGGGTGGATGGCGCCGGGCACATCCGTTCCTTCATACAGATCGCGTTGCCGCTGGCCGGGCCGGCTATGGCGACGCTTGCTATCATCACCTTCAACGCCACCTGGAACAGCTATTTCCTGCCACTGATCTTCCTCAATTCCTGGCATAAGATGACCCTGCCGCAAGGCATCGCCCTATTGACCGGCTATATGGGCGCCGGCAATCCATCGGTTGTTATGGCGGCCGTTACCATGGCCATCGTGCCTGTGCTGATCGTTTTCATCGCCCTGCAGCGCTGGATTATTGAAGCCTTGACGCGTTCCGGTATTAAGGGCTAATTCGTCAATTAAGTACATAATCAGGAAAGAACATGACCCTTTCAAACGGCAGCAGCTTCCCCGCGCTCAAATCTTACGATCAAGACCACCTGCGGCAGATCGGCTTGCCTCTGGGCGGCATCGGTACTGGCGTCGTCTCGTTAGGCGGCCGCGGCAACCTGCACGACTGGGAAATCGTCAACCGCCCGGCCAAAGGCTTCGATATCGAGCAAACTTTCTTCGCACTCTACACGCGCGCTAACGACGGCGCCGCCACCGCGCACGCTCTGGAAGGCGTCATTCCGCCGGCTGATTACGAAGGCGCTCGCGGCGCCGCCATCCCTAACCACGGCCTGCCGCGCTTCCGCCAATGCAGCTTTGAAGCGGCATATCCCTTCGGCAAGGTTTCGCTCAGCGACCCCGACGTCCCGCTGCGCGCCGAGCTGCAAGCCTTCAACCCGCTCATCCCGGCTGACAGCGACAACAGCGGCATCCCGGTCGCCATCCTGCGCTTTGTGCTCAGCAATGAGGGCGATAGTGACATTGAAGCCGCCGTCTGCGGCAGCCTGCAAAACTTCATCGGCGCTGACGGAACCAGTGGCGCAGCCAGGGACAACTTCAACAGCTATCGCGAAGCGGACGGACTGACCGGCTTATTCATGCAATCGGCCGGTGTTGATCCCCAAGCGCCGCAGTGGGGCACACTCGCCCTGGCCACGCCGCAGCGCGCCGGCATTACCCATCGCCGGGCCTGGGCCAATTACAGCTGGGGCGATTCCCTGCTCGATTTCTGGGATGACTTCAGCGAGGACGGCCAACTCGACGAGCGCGAGCGCGACGGCAAAGACAACCCAACCGGCTCGCTGTCAGTATCAGTCAGCGTCCCCGCCGGCGGAACAGCTGACATAACCTTCTTCCTCAGCTGGCATTTTCCCAATCGCATCACCTGGAAGGAAGCCGGCTTGAATCACCCGCAGAGTCCGGTCCAGGACGGGACGCGCATCGGCAACTTCTACACCACCCAGTACGCCGACGCCTGGGAAGCGGCCGCATACACGGCGCAAAATCTCGACATGCTGGAGACCGAGACGCGCGCCTTCGTGGACGCCGTCTGCGCGGCCGATCTGCCGCCGGTGGTCAAGGAAGCGGCGCTCTTCAATCTCAGTACGCTGCGCTCGCAGACCGTCTTCCGCACGCCCGACGGCTTTATGTTCGGCTGGGAGGGCTGCGACGATACCGCCGGCTGCTGCTTCGGCTCTTGCACGCACGTCTGGAATTACGAGCAGGCGACGGCCTTTCTCTTCGGCGGGCTGGCGCTGGGCATGCGCGAGGTCGAATTCAACTACGCCACCCGCGCCGACGGCGGCATGAGCTTCCGCGTCGATCTGCCGCTGCAGCACGCGCAGTCCTGGTCCCTCGCTGCCGCAGATGGGCAGATGGGCTGCATCATGAAACTCTACCGCGACTGGCAACTTTCAGGCGATAGCGAGGCGCTGCGGGGAATGTGGCCTAAGGCGCGCAAAGCGCTGGAATTCTGCTGGCTGCCCGGCGGCTGGGATGCCGATAAAGACGGCGTCATGGAAGGCTGCCAGCACAACACGATGGATGTGGAATATTACGGACCCAATCCGCAGATGGGCATCTGGTATCTGGGCGCGCTGCGGGCCATGGAGGAGATGGCGCGCCATCTCGGCGAGGACGACTTCGCCGCGGAGTGCCGTCGGCTCTTTGAGAGCGGCAGCCGCTACATCGACGAGCGCCTCTTCAACGGCGACTATTACGAGCACTTGATTCAGCCGGCCGCGGGGCGCGACGCTGTTCTGGGCATGCTCATCCACAGCAGTATGGGCGCGGCCGACCCCAGCGAACCGGTTCTGCAATTAGGCGCCGGCTGCCTGGTCGATCAACTGGTCGGGCAATTGCTGGCCCACGTCTCCGGCTTGGGTTATCTGACCGAGGAGGAAAATGTCAAGCGGACGCTAAGCAGCATCAAGCGCTACAACTTCAAAGAGAACATGTACGGGCACTTCAACCACATGCGCTCCTACGTGCTCAACGAGGAGTCGGCGCTGTTGATGGCGACCTATCCGCGCGGGGGGCGTCCGGCGCGTCCCTTCCCTTACTACAACGAAGTGATGACCGGCTTCGAATACACAGCGGCCATCGGCATGCTCTACGAAGGCGATATCGAAAACGGGCTGCGCTGCATACAAGCCATCCGCGATCGCTACGACGGGCGCAAGCGCAACCCCTTCGACGAAGCCGAATGCGGGCATCACTACGCGCGAGCGATGGTGGCCTGGGCGGCCGTCCTGGCGCTCAGCGGCTTCCAGTACTCCGCTGTAGATCAGACGATCGGCTTCACCGCGCCTAAGGAGGATTGCCGTCACTTCTGGTCGACCGGCTACGCTTGGGGCAGCTGCGCGCTCAGCCCGAATGGCGCCAGCTGCGAGGTAGAACTCACCGTCTTGGGCGGCAGCGTGCAATTCGCCGAGCTGACGCTGACCGGTCTCGGCGCTGCGCGATTTGACCAGCCGCAAGCGCTATCGAAGGGCGATACGCTGCGCTGCAAGGTAACCGCCTAAGATCCAACAACTGTTGTACGCGATTGTAAGGCTCGTCCGGTACTGTGACGCCACCGCTCGCTCGACTTGTGCGAAGTTTCGACATCTTTGCCACCGAGTACACCGAGTTAGATAGAGGACACAGAGGAAAGGCATCATGCTTACTACAAAGACAGAATCGGCGAAGATGCGGGCTATCCTTGACTCGACCTGCCTCCATATCTCCCGGTATCCCTCTCTGTGCCCTCATATTTACTCGGTGCCCTCGGTGGCAAAAGTGTCATGAACCCGTACAAGCGCGGCGCCGGCCTCGCCCAACCGTATCGACATCGGATTCTGAGTAGCGGACAAGTCTTGTAGGGGCGTCTTTTGAAGTCGCCCGTTTCTTTTTCCGACGCGGCTTAATCTGTTAGAATCGCGGCGGTACTGCCTACTTCCTGGCGCGGCGCCATCGAGGGAATAGAAGCATGATCATCATCGCCAGCCACAACGGCGCAATCGGCATCGCCGACGCTGTGCGGACTCTTAAGAGCGGCGGCAGCGCCATGGACGCTGTCGAGATCGGCATCCGCGCGGTCGAAGCGGATCCCGACGACCACAGCGTTGGCTACAACGGCTATCCCAATATCCTCGGCGAATTGGAGCTCGACGCCAGCATCATGGACGGCAGGACGCTCAATTCAGGCGCGGTCGCCTTGATGCGCGGCTTTCCCTACGCCATCTCGGTCGCGCGCCAGGTCCTGGAGCGCAAGCTGCCGCATGTGCTGCTGGCGGGTGAAGGCGCGGAGCGTTTCGCCCGCGAGATCGACGCCGAGCGCTGGGACGATATGCTGACCGACGAAATCCGCGAGGTTTGGCGGCGGCGTCTGGCCGCCAGTGGCAGTTCCGGCGATACTCCTGAGTTGGCTGCCGACACGTCCCTGCTCGATTGGGTCAAACTGGCGACCGATCCCGAACGCGTCGCCGGCACGGTGAATTTCATCGCCATCGACGGCGTGGGCGATATCGCCTCGGGCGTCAGCACTAGCGGCTGGGCCTGGAAATACCCGGGGCGCATCGGCGATTCGCCCATCATCGGCGCCGGCAACTATGCCGACAATCGCTACGGCGCTTGCGCTTGCACCGGCATGGGCGAAATGGCCATCCGCGCGAGCACGGCGCGCAGCCTGGCGCTCTACTTGCAGATGGGCATGTCGCTGCGCGAGGCGGGTCGGCGCGCCATGAGCGATCTGCGTGACCTCGGCGGCGACTATATCGGCGGCATGAACCTGATCGCGCTGGATCGAGATGGCGAGCACGTCGGCCTGTCGTCTGAAGCCGGGCGGACCTACATCTATCAGCACGCGGATATGGCGGAATATGAGTCGGTTGAGCGCGAGGCGGTGGAGATTCCGGCGCGCTGGGCGGGGATCGTGCGGGAGTGATGGCGCTGGAAACTCTCTCGGATTGAGTGCTTAATTCAATTGAGAGTGCGGGCCAACCAGCGGCTAAGACTCAAGCTCATCAAGTAAAAGTATCGGAAACTCCTGTATGCGCATCATGTCGCGGTCATTGGTGAGCATGGCATCGCAATGCGCGGCGACCGCGCTGGCGACATGAAGTGAATCCGGTGTGCCTAGACCATATCGCGCTCGAATTTCGGCTGCCGAAACAGCAATCTCGGGCGTGACAGCGATGAGCTCATAGTCGTCGCCTGATAATAGTACTTCTCGATATGCCTGGACTAACTGTTGGTCACGCTGCTTGAACGGCAAAACCAGGACTTCCGCCAATGTCAGCACAGAACTGTATGCAAGCAGATCGGTCTGATCTATTATTCTTATGATTTTACGCATCTTATCCAGATAAGCTGCGTTCTCTTCCACATAGTAGATGAGTGGCGCTGAATCAACGTACAAGCGCTTTACATTTTCCAGTTCCGCTTCAATTCGCTTCAACGCCGCTTATCCTACTTGCCGCGCAGTTCGTTTATGTATTCTTGCGCATCCACGCCTTGCCAGATCTCTTTTCCCAAGCCCTGCAGTTCGGTCAGGCTGCGCTTGGGCTTTGATGGCTGATTGGCCAAATGGTCAACCAGAAGCATGATCAACTCTTTCTGCTGGGATTGGTTGAGCTTCTTGGCTTCCTCTAGCAATTCGTAAACGGTCATCTTACGCTTCTCTCTCTAATCACTCAGCCAATTATAACATCTTCGACTGGCGTCATTCCAGCTTGCTCTTGATGTACAGTCAACCTAAATGTACATCATGAGTTGGCAATACGCGGCAAATTCGTTGCGCTCGCCAATTTACGTTACAATACGCGCCACTAATCCGAAGTACAGGTATCGGCGATGACAGCCCGACCGACTGTAATAGCCATCTTCGGCGTGACGGGTGACCTGGCCCGGCGCAAATTGATCCCCTCGCTCTTCAGCAATTTCATCAAGGGGCGCCTGCCCAAGCGCCTGCGCATCGTCGGCGTCGGTCGGCGGGAATGGACCGACGAGACTCTCATCAACCACGCGCATCAATCGCTGAAGAATTACGCTGCTGCCATCTACGACGAACGCGCCTGGGAGCGCTTCCGTGAGACGCTTTCCTACAGCAAGGTCAACCTGCCGCAGCCGGAAACTTACCAGACGCTCAGAGACGACCTCAATGCGCTGGACGGCGGCGAGTGCAACAGGCTCTATTATTTGTCAATCGCGCCCGAATTTTACGCCGACGTAATCTGCAATTTAGGCGCGCTGGATATGGCGCGCGAGAATGGAGGCTGGCGGCGCATCGTCATCGAAAAGCCCTTCGGCTACGACTTGAGCACGGCGCAATCGCTGAATGGAATCGTGCACTCCGTCTTCAACGAGTCGCAGGTCTATCGCATAGATCATTACCTGGGCAAAGAGACGGCGCAGAATATCCTCTTTATGCGCTTCGCCAATACGATCTTCGAGCCGATTTGGAATCGCAGTCATATCAGTAATGTGCAGGTGACGGTGGCGGAAACGGTGGATGTCGGCACGCGGGCCGGCTATTACGACAGCTCAGGCGTCATGCGCGACATGATGCAAAACCACCTTCTGCAGCTGCTTTCGCTCATCGCCATGGAGCCGCCCTCGGCCTTTGACGCCGACGCCCTGCGCAACGAAAAGGTCAAAGTGCTGCAAGCCGCGCGGCCGATCAAGCTGGCGGACACGGTGCGCGGCCAATACCAAGGCTATCGCGCTGCCGAGGGCGTCGCGCCCGATTCCTCCACGCCGACCTATGCAGCGCTGAAGCTCTTCATCGACAATTGGCGCTGGAAAGACATCCCCTTCTATCTGCGCTCCGGCAAGGCCATCGGGCAGAAGACCACACAAGTCAACATACAATTCAAGCGCCCGCCCAACAGCATATTCGAGTTGACCGAAAGCGGCGACTATTCGCGCAATATGCTCTCGATCTGCATCCAGCCCGATGAAGGCATCCACCTGACCATCGAAGCCAAGATCCCCGACCAGCTGATCGCCAAGTCAGTCGATATGGAGCTGCACTACAAGAACGCCTTCATCGCCGACAACTTGCCCGATGCTTACGAGCGCTTGATCCTCGATGCCATAAACGGCGATGCCCAGCTCTTCATCCGCAGCGATGAGATTGAAAGCGCCTGGAAGATCGTCGACCCGGTCATTGAGGGCTGGCGCAGTGACCCGGCCGCGCCGCCGATGCAGCGCTACCAGGTCGGCAGCTGGGGGCCTGAGGCCGCGGATGAATTGCTGGCGCGGGATGAGCATGTCTGGCGCGTCAGCTGCCTGCACGAGAAAGCCGGATGCAACGGCGACAGCTAGGGGCAAACTGGTGGCTCGCCCAATTTGGCGGCGAAAACCTACTCGACCCAGGGGTCGGCCTTCGCCAACTGCAAAATGTAAAAGAGCGCGCCGGCAGGATCGGCAACGACAGACCACCTGCTGCCGTCTGCGTCAACGTGCCTATCGATGTGGATCGCGCCGCCGAGCTCTTTGACGCGGCTGATGGCGGCGTCAACATCGGCGACGTGGAAGTGCGGCAGCCAGATTGGCTCGACATCGTCGAGCTGCAGCATGCCGCCGTTGAAGCGACCGCGATTGAAAATCCGCGTGAAGATGCCATCAAAAGTGTATTCCCAGCCAAAGAGGGCATGATAGAAGTCTTTCGCCAGCGCGACATCGGCTGTCCAAAGCTCGTTCAAGCTCATGGCGCCAACCGTATTGACGATGCCGGCGCCGATGCTGCTGTACGGCTGCCAAAGATTCAGCAGCGCGCCGGTAGGATCCTGGATGTGCAGCATGCGACCGCTGTCGAATACATCTTCCGGACCATAAATTACCCTGCCGTCATTGGCCGTCACCACATCAACAAGCGCATCCACATCGTCCACGGTGACAAAGTTATTCCATTGCGACTGGATGCCCGCCTGCAGTTGATCCGGCGACATGCCGCTCAGCGCCGCGCAGTCCTCGCCCTCCAGCTGAAATACGGTGTAGGTCATGCCACCGCCGATGGGGTGTTCCATTTTGCGCCAGCCGAGGAGATTCATGTAAAAGGCTTTTGCCGTTTCAGGATCGGTCGAACTGTTATCCGCCCAGCTAAAAGTCCCGTGCGGATATTCCCTGACCGTGTACATCGCTTTGCTCCTGGTTACATACGGAAAGACGGTCTGCCTTTCTTCGGAGACGGACCGTCTGTTATTCAATCAAGGGCAAGCTATACGCCAGTATTGGCGGGCTTGTGTCGGCAAGTAATATCAAACGGAATGTCTAAGCTTGCCAGGGATCTGCCTTGACCAGTTGCATGATGTAGAAGACGGCGCCGGCCGGATCTTCGATCACGGTGAACCAGCCGGTGTCGGGCGCTTCCATCTTCTGTGTGACCACCTTGCCGCCCAGCGATTCGACCCGCTTCATCGCCGCGTCAATATCCTCGACGTGGAAATAGACCATCCAGCAAGGCGGCATCTCGCCGAAGTTCTCGCCCATCTCCATCATGCCGCCGTTGTTGCGTCCGCGATTGCTGATGTGAATGTAATGTTCGTCGCCGTAAAATTCCCAGCCCAGTACGGCCGAATAGAAAGCTTTGGCTGCCTCGGCATCGCGCGTGAGCAGCTCATTCCAGCACATGGCGCCGACGGTATTGACGATGCCCGCGCCGATGTGATTCTTGGGCTGCCACAAGCCCAGCTGCGCGCCTGTCGGGTCCATGAACTGCAGCATGCGCCCGCTGTCGAAGATGTCCATGGGCCCGAAGAGTATCGTCCCGCCGTTGGCCTTGATCGGCTCCACCATGGCGTCTACATCGTCAACTGACACATAGTTGGTCCAGTGGGACGGGATGCCCTGCGCTTGCATATCGGGCATCATCGCGGCGAAACCGGCGGCGTGTTCGCCTTCATGCTGGAACATCGTATAGAACATGTCAGGGCCCATAGGCACATCGAAATTGCCCCAGCCGAACAGATCCATATAGAAGACTTTGGCCGCCTCGGCGTTGGTTGAAGTGTTGTCCACCCAGCTGAATGTGCCGTGCGGGTATTTCGTTACTTTGTACATGAAATTCCTCCTGTTAGCGCGGGCGACTCACCGAGTCGCCCATACAAAATTTACGCGTTGGCTATTCTTCCCAAGGCTCGGCCTGGATCAACTGAATGATATAGAAGAAGGCGCCCGCCGGATCGCGCAGATAGGCAAAATGGCCCGCGCCCGGCGCTTCTGTCTTGGGAATGATGACCGCGCCGCCTAATTCCGAGGCTTTGCTAATCGACTCGTCGATGTCGGCCACGGTGAAGTAAGGCTGCCACATCGAGGGCATATCGCCCATGCTCGCGTCTATCTGCATCATGGCGCCATTGTTGCGCCCTTTATTCAGGATGCGAATGTAGCTGTTTTCATCCTCGCAGAACTCCCAGCCGAACAAAGCCCCGTAGAAGGCTTGGGCAGCGGCGGCGTCCCGCGTGAGCAGTTCATTCCAGCACATGGCGCCGACGGTGTTGACGATGCCCGCGCCGATGTGGTTGCGCGCCTGCCACAAGCCCAGCGGCGCGCCGGTCGGGTCCATGATGAAGGCCATACGTCCGCTGTCAAAGACATCCATGGGACCGAAGATGATTTGCGCGCCATTTGCTGTGGCGACGGGCAGAAGCGCATCGACATCATCGACCGATACATAACATGACCAGTGCGACGGTATATTCTGCTCAAGCGCCTCGGGCGTCGCTTCGCTGAGCGCGGCGACATTTTGGCCCTCAAGCTGGAACATGGTGTAGGTCATGCCGTCGCCGATGGGGATGTCGTAATTGCCCCAGCCGAAGAGACCCATATAAAATTGCTTGGACGCCGCCGAGTCGGTCGAACTGGTATCCGCCCAACTGAAAGTCCCGTGAGGATATTTCGTTACTATGTACATTTAGCTCGCTCCTTGCGCTGCTTATGGCTGCATATAGAAAATCTGTTCAATTCGCGTATGCTAAGAGCAAGCGGCTGGCTTGTCAATGGCGAGGGCGCAATTGTCGCGGTCGCCGCTGGCCCCGCCAAGACCAAACTAGCGAATAATCAAAGCGACGGCTCACTTTGTTTTATCCAGTGAATGAGACCGAAGGCGACAGGCACGAGCATCAAACCGGCAATTGAACCGAGCAAAGGAACCGTCCCTAATGTAGAGAAACCCAAGGCGAAAATGACAATGGCGACGAAGAAAATCACGATTTGATTCATCCGATGCGCTTGCGCATAATTCGCTCGCGGTTCAAGCGAGTGAATCATCAGCGCGATGCCGGCTAGCACCATGCCAATCGCGCAGACCAAGAGCCAGCGGACTTCAACCGGCAACGGCTCGGTCGCGTGTTCGACGACATTCACTATCGCAGCCCCAACCATGGCGATGCCGGCGGTTACCGGCAAATGCGCGTATGACCACAAATAGACCCAAATCGCGCCGCGACGCGGAATGCGATGGGATACAAAGTCAAAATACAGCCACCAAGCGCCGAAGGCGATTACCATGCTCAATGCGCTAATGCCGCCTATTTGCAAATTTAAGTCATGGTAGCCAGCCAGTCCTTGAACAACGCCAACAATGACCTCGCCAAGCACAATGATGGTAAAAAGCCCAAATCGCTCCACCAATGACGCGGTTGCCGTCGTGACCAATTCAATCTGCGCTTGAACATCGGGGATTTTGCGGCCAACGCGGAAAACATATAGCGGCAACACAATGGATATCAAGGTAGCGGCAATCCAAATGTAGAATCTGTGAGGCGGCTCAATAAAGACAGATGCGGCAAATAATAGCGTGTTGATGAGAAAGGCCAGCGCATACGGGCGCGATAAGGGACGATGATCAGGATCATGGACGCCGGTTCGCCACCATAGGAAAGTTAAGATGAGTTGAAAGCCGGCATAAGACAAAGCAAATCCCGACGAAGTCTCTCCAAGCGCGTCATGAGCAAAGACCGCCATTGCCGCCACGGTGAACATTTGCAGAAAGGTGAATATACGGGTGCGGATGTCATTATTGCCATGAAGGTCGTGATAAGCCGTCCCGTTTGTCCAAGCCCACCAGGTAATGACGAACAGAAACGAGAATTCCGCGATATGCCGCAGATCAATATGAGCGGCGAGCGCGTGGGTCAATTCGGCAATCAATACCACATAAACAAGATCGTAAAACAACTCCAAAAACGAGACCTGCCGATGTTCAGAGCGCTCGCCGATATTGCGCGGTTTCTGCCACCACTTGCGGAAACTTCTCAACAAGATAGTCATTGCGCCATCTCTTTATCAAATGAACAAAATCGCTGTCAACAAAACTCTGCGATCAATATAACGCTTGACGCAGCGAAATGTCCATTCAGCGCGTATTTCAAGTTTGGCTTAGGCTTGCCCGCTTGAACAAGGCTGAGATCGGCGAAGGCTCAAAATCATCTTGGCAGCACCCGCTGTCCCCTCCCCGCCACCAAGCGATCTCAGTGCTGCGCCATCTCCTTGCGTCGCAGCGATTCCTGAATCTCGAAAATGGAGCCGGCGTTTTCCGGCTTGGGCAGGGGGATGATGACCGGCGCGACAGCCACGCGCGGGCGCACACTCGGCTCGCCACGCAAGATTGAGGCGCAGTAGTCGTCAAATGAAGCGCCGAGCAGCGGCCAGGAATCGAGCGAGCAGTATTCGAAGAGCAGCAGGCGCCGCGGATTGGACGAGTGATTTGGCGTGGACGCGTGCAAGGTGCGGGCATGATGGATGGTGATGCCGCCGGCTCTGACCAGGCATTTGGCTGTTTCGCCCGGCTCGAAGTCCGGATCGCTAACCGCGCCGACGAAGACGCCGCTTTCATGGTGGCTGTACAAGTCGCCTTTGTGCGAGCCCGGAACCATCAACATACAGCCGTTTTCTTCGGTCATATCATCAATGCAAACGCCGACCGCCAGCACATCGTCATTGGTATGCGGATAGAAGGCCCAATCCTGATGCCATTCCACCGCGCTGCCGTGGTCGGGTTCTTTCATATTGAGCTTGGTATTCTGCCGCCGAAGGCCGGGGCCGATCAGCTGCTCGACGCGGTCCAGGATACCCGGGTGACGCAGGGTCTGGTCATATACTTCGTGCTGCGCGATGGGGTTCTTGATGCGGCGCAGGCGCGGACGCTCCGCGCTGTGATTGGGCTCGAGATCGAAGACCTCGTTGTGCTGGCTGATATGGCGTGAGCGCTCGACGAATTCGTCGGTCACCCGCTGCAGGGCAGCCAACTCGTCCGCGCTCAGCACGTCCTCAACGACCAGATAGCCGTTCTCGTGATAAAAGTCGATTTGTTCCTGGCTCAGCATTAGTGGATTCTCCTGAAGTTCAATTGCGCCAGAGTATGCTTTGCAAGTGGCGGACTGTCAATGTATTTAGGCATTCATGCAGGGTGAAGTTCGCGCTTCTTTTGCCACAGAGTACACCGAGTTCAATTGAGTACACCGAGGAAAAGCTCAAAAACTGAAATGGTTATTCCGCTGTAACCAAGAGAAACTCTGTGTACTCAAAATCCTCTGTGTCCTCGGTGGCAAGGTTCTAATCCGCGCTGGCTGCAACGCGGGCTGAATATGCGTTTTACCATAGCCACTCTGCCCCGCGTTTGCGCGCTTCAATCTGATCGCGCAACCGCTCCATCAAGTCGACGTCCATTTGCCGGAACAAGTCGATCATATCGATTGGCACCCAATTCTCGATCAGGAAGTCGCCCTCGCGTTTCCACCAGTCGAAGTCGCGCAGCGTCAGCAGCTTGCCGCTGGCCGGCACACCCACGTACGTGCCGTTGTGTCGCGAATAAGCCGTATCCCAAATGCCGCCGGCGCAGTACAGACCTTCGCCGATCCGCCCCATGCGTCGACCGCTGCCCTCGCGGCTGATATTGCGATCGCCGAAGCCTTCCAGCCAGGGGCGCTGGTGAAAATCTTCATATTCTTCTTTGCTGAAACAGGCGCCGATGCCGCTGGGGCCATACCACTTCATGTCTGGATGCCAGTATTTGTCTTGCTCCATCGAGCGCAGGTCGCCGCCGTCGCGCCCTCGTTGGTAGCGGCGCATGCCCTTGCCCATGGCTTGCACTAGTTGAAGGCTCTTGCGCGATTCCAGCGGGTCTTGCTCGGTAAGCAAGATGCCGTCCTTCGCCAGAGGGCCCGGGATCTTGCCGCCCTCAGCGCCGGGCGCCGGCGGCAGCGCTTGATAACCCGCCTGCCGCATGACCGCCAGGATATCCAGCTGCAGATAGGTTTCGGCGACCTTGCCCTCGCGCAGCACATAAAAGACGCCGAAAAAGATATTCGTCTTTTTGCGGGTCGCCGGGATGCCCAGCCAGTCCTTGACGAAGGTACCGGTCATATAGCCGCAGCCACTGACCCATTCCTCGCCGCCAGCAGTTGCGTACAGCTGCGAGCTGGCGTCGATGCCGCCCATGAAGACATAAGGCGCGCGTTTGAGATCGGGGAAGGAATCCAACAGCGGCAGCCAGAAATCAGCGATGACGGCGTCTACGCCCAGGAGCTGGTCGATCGGCGCGGAGACATTCCAACTTACGTCGCTGTGGACAGCCGCGCGCAGCAGATCGGGGACTTGATCGCGGGTGGCGTAGTTCAGCCGCTGCCACAGATCCCAGACCGCTTCTTTGTTGGCGTGGTTGAGTTGAGTCAAGCGTCTGATCCGTTCTCCGAATGCCGGTCGGCTACGACCTCGAGCCCGGCTTGCAGCGCTTCCGTGATTTTGTCCACGTCATAGACGCTGCCCGCCCAGACGCCGCCGCTGGCAGCTTGCAGCGCCGCCCACAAGCGCGTATCCGCCGGCAGGTCCGGGTGCGGCTGCAAATTCGGATGCGGCTCGCGCGCATCGAGCAGCGCTTGCGCTTCGTCTGGAGTAATCTCGCCTGCCGCCGTGCCTACCAGATGCACCGAGCCGCTCAAGCTGATCCGGTCGATTTCGATCTCGATCAGATCGCCATCGCGCAGCTTGCCGATGGGTCCGCCGGCCAGCGCCTCCGGTCCCACATGGCCGATGCAAGCGCCGGTCGATACGCCGGAGAATCGCGCGTCGGTGATGATCGGCGCCTGCTTGCCCCAGGGAATGAACTTGAGCGCGGACGTCAGTTGGTAGGTCTCTTCCATGCCGGTGCCCATCGGCCCGACGCCGGCTAATACCAGCACATTGCCCGGTTTAATCTTCTCGCCTTCCAAGCCCTTGAGCGCGCGAATAGCGTCCCGCTCCGAGGTGAAGACGCGCGCCGCCCCGCGATGACGATAGACGCCGTCCGCGCCGACCACCGAGGGGTCGATGGCGGTGGCTTTGATGACCGAGCCCTCCGGCGCGATGTTGCCGATTGGGAAGACGACCGTGCTGGTCAGGCCGCGGGCGCGCGCCTGATCGGGCGACATGATGACGTCGTCGCTATCAATGCCGTCGCTTTCGCGCAGGCGTTCGCGAGCCAGCCGGCGCCGATCGCTGGCCTCCCACCAATCCAGCACGGTATCCAACGCGTCGCCGGTTACCGTCAGCACATCGGTATTGAGTAAGCCGCGCGCGCGCAGGCGCAGCATGACTTCGGGCACGCCGCCGGCCATATACACCTGCACGGTGGGGTGGTTGCGCGGCCCGTTGGGCAGGGCGTCAACCAGGCGCGAAGTGCTGCGGTTGATGCGAATCCAGTCAGCGACCGTCGGCGTTTTTAATCCGGCTGCATGGGCGATGGCCGGTATATGCAGCAGCAAGTTGGTCGAGCCGCCGAAAGCCGAATGCACCAGCATAGCGTTCTCCAGCGCGGCCGGCGTGATGATATTGGCCAGGGTGGTACCGGCCGCTTTCAAGTTAAGCAGCGCCAGCGCCGAACGCCGCGCATTGTCCAGCCAGACCGCTTCGCCCGAGGGCGCCAACGCGCTGTGGGGCAAGCTCATGCCGAGCGCTTCCGCCACCACTTGCGAGGTGGCCGCCGTGCCCAAAAACTGGCAGCCGCCGCCGGACGATCCGCAGGCTTTGCAGCCCATCTCAGCGGCGTAATCCAGGCTGATCATGCCATGGGCGAAGCGCGCGCCGATGGTCTGCACGGTGCCGGCGTCTTCCGCGCCTTCCGCCGGCAGGGTCACGCCGCCCGGCACGATAATGCCGGGCAAGTCGCCACATCCGGCCAGCGCGATCATGGCGGCGGGCAGCCCCTTGTCACAGGTGGCGATGCCCATGACGCCATCGCGCGTCGGCAAGGAGCGGATCATGCGCCGCATGACGACGGCGGCATCGTTGCGATATGCCAGGCTGTCCATCATGCCGCTCGTGCCCTGGGAGCGCCCGTCGCAGGGATCGGAGCAGTAAATCGCGAAGGGTATGGCGTCCTGGGCGCGGATCGTCTCCGCCGCTTCCTTGACCAGCAGGCTGATCTCCCAATGCCCGGTGTGATAACCCAGCGCCACCGGGCTGCCGTCTTCGGCGCGCAAGCCGCCTTTGGTGCTGACGATGATGTACTGCTCGCGATTGACCTCTTCCGGATGCCAGCCCATGGCCACATTCTGCGTCATGGCAAACAGGTTGCCGCTGGCCTCGTTGAGCAGCATATCCTCGTCCAAGGGCAACTTGCCTTCGCGACCTTGGCCGCGCGTGCGGGTAGTGGGCAGCAGTTCCGCGCCGCCGTAGATTTCGTTTCGCATGGATGGTCTCCTGCTTATTTCAGCACAAAGACACAAAGGCACAAAGGTCACCAAGTTTTTGCGCTAACCTGTTTTGGGCGCCCCTTCTTCATCTGGTTCTCTGTGCCCCCAGTGTCTCTGTGGTTAAAATAACCGTGACTTTTGCTCAGCAAGCAAGGCAGATTATGACACAGATGCGATTCTCAAACCAAACCGCCATCGTCACCGGCGCCGGCGAAGGCATCGGTTACGCAGTAGCGCGTCAGTTCTGCGCAGAAGGCGCCAATGTGCTGCTGAACGATATCTTGGCGGGACGCGCGCGAGAGGCGGCCGACGCCATCGCTGCCGAAACCGGCGCTAGCTGCCTCGCTATCCCGGGCGATGTAGCCGATGTCGATACCGTGCGCGGATTCGTCGATGAGGCGATCGCAGGTTTCGGCAAACTGGATATCTGCGTCTGCAACGCCGGCTTGACCTCATGGGGTGATTTCTTCGATTATCAGCCGGCGGATTTCGAACGCGTGGTCAACGTGAATCTGCGCGGCAGCTACTTCCTGGCGCAGGCGGCCGCGCGGCAGTTTCGGACGCAGGGTGGCGGCGGGCGCATTGTGCTGATGTCATCCGTGACCGGGCATCAAGCCGTGCCCTACCTCAGCGCTTACGGCATGACCAAAGCGGCATTGGAGATGATGGCGCGCAATCTGGTGCTGGAGCTCAGCCCGCATGGCATCACCATCAACTGCGTCGCGCCCGGCGCTGTCGTCACGCCGCGCAACTTGAATGACGACCCGGACTACGAAAAGACCTGGGCAGAGCTGACGCCGCTGCGTCAGGCGATCAAGCCCGAAGACATCGCCAATGCCGCGCTATTTCTGGCTTCGTCCGCCTCGGCGCGGATCACCGGGCAGACGATTGTGGTCGATGCCGGCTGGAGCGCTACCAGCCCCATCCCCGACATGGAGTACGGGAAGGAATATCAGAATTTAAGCCATAGTCATGTAGAATAACGTTAGGTCACGGAGCCTTACTTATGACACAAAAATCGTCAAGAAATAAGACCATCTCACTCACCGAACTTGAGATTCGGCTTCTCGAAAAAAGGTTGCTCACTGTACACTCTCGGTTAAACGAGACTGAAGTGATAGACAAAACGATCTTGGGTGATACGCTCGAAGTCATTGATTACCTTCCAATATGCTTTGCGGACATGTTATTTGTTGATCCTCCGTACAACATGAGCAAAGTTTTCGGCGAGGCATCTTTCAAGAGAATGGCAAGCGGAGATTATGAAAGTTGGGTTCGCTCGTGGTTCAGCAAGACTCTCTTGAGACTTAAGCCTAACGCGTCAATATATGTCTGCGGCGATTGGCGCTCTTCGTCGCCCCTGTTCAGAGTTCTCTCCGATTATGTCAAGGTACGAAACAGAATCACATGGGAAAGGGAAAAAGGACGCGGTGCAAAAACGAATTGGAAAAATGCGTCTGAAGATATTTGGTTTGCGACAATGGGTGACGAGTATTGCTTTAATGTTGAGGCAGTGAAACTGAAGAAGAAGGTTATCGCTCCTTATCGACATGATAACGGCAAGCCCAAGGACTGGTCGGAAGAGACCAATGGGAATTTCCGGCTTACGTATCCATCTAATCTTTGGACCGATCTGACCGTTCCTTTTTGGTCCATGGCCGAAAACACCGGGCATCCGACGCAAAAACCCGAAAAACTTGTTGCCAAGATAATCCTTGCAAGCTCTAAACCTGGTGACGTCATTCTCGATCCCTTTTTAGGATCCGGAACAACTTCGACGGTTGCAAAGAAACTTGGGCGACATTACGTTGGGATAGAAATTGACAGTCACTACGCGTGTCTCGCTGAGAAAAGACTTGAAATAGCTGAACACGACAGACGAATCCAAGGCTATAGCGACGGGGTATTTTGGGAGAGAAACTTGAACCCAGACGCGAGCAAGAGTATTTATAAGAAACCGCAGCTAAGGCAGCTTCTATGAATCGGACTGCTTTTGAGTTAATTGACTACATTAGGGCGCATGACGGAATAGCAAACAAAGCAACTTTATCAAAACTGGTGCAGCAAAGCTTCAAACTTATAAAGGATCGTTCGGTATTTTATTCGTCGCATTTCGCTATTCGCTTCAGTTCAACTCGTACAAACAGTTTTTCGAACACTGTTGTAGCGCTTTCTACCCTTCAGAAATATGACGAGTTGCCTTTCATCGTCTGCCAAGTGACACCTGTCAGAAACATTCTCTATCTAGCAAATTCAACGTTCTTAAGAAAAATAAGCCACTCCTCTCAAGATCTCCGCGTGGACAACATAAAGGGCAGCATAAACGGTTCTGATATTGCTAGAACGTTTAATGATTTGTCGAATGAACCAGAAAACTTTGAAGCCCTCTTCAGTATTCACGCCGCTATTGGCTTTAGCGAGAATCTTCCACGACTAGTAGAGGCGACGAATAATATTGTCCCGTTCGGGAGCAAGTTTTCCATTTCGCGTATCTCATTAGAAAACATTCTGCACGCACCAGTGCGAGCTTCTAACTTTGTCCAATCACCGGAGTACGACCGTTTGAAATCAGACTTGGATTCACGGGTGAGTCGAGTCACAGATGCGATTCTGGTGGCAGGTCTGATCGAGAATGTTAATGTTCGAGGCAGGGTGATTGAATATATGATTGCAGGCGAAAACGATGAGATTAGAATGCAGTTAATTGATGCCCTGCTTCAGGGGCAGGGAGAAATACCTAAGTTCAGGACTTCTAATGACCTTGGTGACTATACCCGAGTGTTTGACCACTTTGAAACGGCAACAGACGTCAAAACCAAGATAATGTTGCTGAATTCTAACCCTAAAGCGTACAATATCGACAAGCTCTTGGAATACCTGTCCAATGATAAATCGGTATTCATGTTTTACTTTGTCGGAATTGAGCCAAACAGAATTGTCAATCAAGTATTGGTCTCGATGTTTCAGGTCAATTTAATGAACTCAACCATAATTTTGAGACATTGGGCAGGACGCAATTCAAGAGGAGTGACACAGTTTCAAGGCTCTATGCTGAATAAGCTGATCTTGTCTCCAGACAATAACATCGATAGACATACGAGTACGCTATTCTTACAGGACTTGATCGCGCTCTAACTACTTGAATAACAAGAGCAACCTAAGTTGATTCCGCGCTCGACTCCACTTTGCGCCGCCGCGTACGCAGGATGTCGTAGCCCAGCCAGCCCAAGCCCAGCAGCGCCAGGCCCGCGCCGCCGGCAATCATCATATTGTGCTGCTCGGCGACCAAACGTCGCCGCTCGAGATCCGCCGCCATCAAGCCATGCGCTTCGGATTTGCTCTCCAGCTCGACCTCGCCGCCTTCCTGGTGTATCTGCGCCGCCGGATTGGCCGTCAATTGATTCGACAGATCCAAGTAGCGCAGACCGCCGTAAGCCGCCAGCAGAATGCCCACGACGATCGCTGTGAAGAGCAAGCGGTCCAAGATTCTCGTATACGCGACGTTTCGCATGTGCCTCGCCTGTTCAGCCTTTATTGCTAATTGCCGCGCGACTATCTACAATAGGCGCACTCATTCGCGCAATCATTCTACGGAATAGACGCATGACAAACAAGCTCGTATCGGTGGGGGTGGTCGGCGCCAGTTGGTGGGCCGATGCCATGCACCTGCCTGCGCTCGACAGCCACCCGCGGGCGCGCACGGTCGCCATCTGCGGCCGCAACCGCGACAACGCTCAGAAGATGGCGGATACTTGGGGCATCCCGCAGGTCTACACCGACTATGCCGAGATGATCGAGGACGCCGATCTCGACGCCATTGTCGTTTCCACGCCCAATAACTCGCATTATCCCATCACCATGAAAGCTTTTGAGCGCGGCTTGCATGTGCTCTGCGAGAAACCCATCGCCATGACTTACGCGCAAGCCCGTGAAATGGCGAGGACTGCGGAGCGGAAGCGGCTCAAGACGCTGGTGCCCTTCACCTACCGCTACATGCCCACGGCGCGTTATCTCAAGGAGCTCATCGACGGCGGCTACCTGGGCCGGCCCTACCATCTCAATATGCGCTACTACACCGGCTACGCGCGGCACGGCGATTACCGCTGGCGCTTCGACCGCAATATCGCCGGCGCCGGCGTCGTCGGCGATTTGGGCCCCCACTTTCTCTACCTCGCTGACTGGCTCTATGGTGAAATCAGCGCCATCAGCTGCCGCCTCAGTTACAGCGTACCGCGCCCGCCGTTGGATCCGCAGGGCAATGCCTATGAGGTGCTGGATGATTCTTGCATGCTCACGGTGGAATTCGCCAGCGGCGCCTTTGGCATGATCCACTGCACCGCGCTCTGTTACGAAGACAGCCCCTTCGGTCAGACGCATCACATGGAATTCCATGGCTCGGACGGGACACTCTACAGTCACACCGACTGGGACAAGGTGCAGCAGGTCAAAGGCGCGCGGGTGGGGGAGGGCATGGCGCGCGAGCTGGCGATTCCCGATCATATTTGGGGCGCTGCGCGCCGCGATACTGTGCACAATACGTATCGGGACATATTCCGCTGCGAGGACTACATGATCCGCGGCTTCATCAACGGCATCATCAACGACAGCGCGCTTTCGCCGGATTTCCATGACGGCGCGCGCATGCAGCGGCTGATCAGCGCGGCGGTGCAGAGCCACGAAACCGGCCGGCGCGTCGAAGTGGCGTCGATTGTCGAGTGAATTCGCTTGAATTATCTGGGGTAAAGCGTATGCGACTGGCAGGCAAAGTGGCGCTGGTAACCGGGTCAGCGCGCGGCATCGGCAAAGGCATCGCGCTGCGTTTCGCGGCTGAGGGCGCGCGCGTTGGCATCCTGGATTTGCAGGCGGACGCTTGCCAAGCGGTGGTCGACGAGATTGAAGCGGCGGGCGGATCGGCGCTGGCCGCGACGGCCGACATCAGCGATGAGAGGCAGGTTGAGGCGGCGCTAGGCCAACTGCGCGACCGGTTTGGAACGATAAATGTCTTGGTCAATAATGCGGCGGTGATGCCGGTCGGCGCGCTGCACGAAACCAGCCTGGCGGACTTCGATCGTCTCTTGGCAGTCAATTTGCGCGGGACCTATTTGGTATGCGAGGCAGTCATTCCGGGCATGCTCGAGGCTGGAGTCGGCAGCATCATCCACATCGCCAGCGTGACGGGTATCATCGGTCTGCCGCGTCTGGCAGCCTATTCGATGACGAAGGGCGCCTTAATCGCGCTGACCCGCGCTATGTCCACGGACTACGCCGCGCGCGGGATCCGCAGCAACAGTGTATCACCGGGCACAATCGATTCGCCCATGCTGCACGAATTTGTGGCCTGGCAAAGCGATCCGGAAGGGCTGCTGCGCCAATACGACGCCATGCATCCGCTGGGGCGGGTCGGCAGCATAGACGATGTAGCCAATGTCTGCCTGTTTCTGGCTTCCGATGAAGCCGGCTTTGTCACCGGCGCGAACTATACCGTGGACGGCGGAATCAGCGTGAAGGGCGAGCAACCGCAGGATTAGATTCACCACAGAGGCACAGAGAGCACAGAAGTAAATGCAAGTTAATCATGCAGAAAACAAACTCGCTAGAAAAGCTCCCCTTCCCTAGCTCGCTGGGGCAAGGGGCCGGGGGATGGGGTAAGAAAAGAGGCATTCCACATTCTTATTACTTACTTGCACTTACTGAGGAAAGCTTAAAGATAGGTGAAATGTCACCATGGAACAGAGGGCGCCAACAGGACAGCGAAGGAGAAAGCAATGAGCGATTCGCCATTATTGATTCGTTATTTTCAGCCGGGTGAGGACGCGCGCATTGGCGTCCTGCGCGGCGAAACCGTGCATGACATCAGCCACTGCTTCCCGGCGCTGGTGAATGTCTTCCGCGATTCTGTCGGCGATGTCGACGGATTGATCGCGGCCGTGTCGCGCGCGGCTGAGGATTCCACCCGCCGCTTCCCGGCCAGCGAGCTCGACAATGCGCCCGCAGCTGATACCGCGCATTGGCTGCCGCCGCTGGACGAGCAAGAGGTCTGGGCGGCCGGCGTCACCTACCTCGACAGCCGCAAAGCCCGCCAGGAAGAAGCGGCCGATGGCGGCGATGTCTACGCCCGCGTCTACACGGCCGAGCGCCCGGAGATCTTCTTCAAGGCGTCGTCCAAGAATACCGTCGGTCACCTGGACGCGGCCGGCTTCCGTGCCGATTCCAGTTGGAATGTGCCCGAGCCGGAATTGGGGCTGGTGGTGAACCCGGCCATGGAAATGCTGGGCTTCACAATCGGCAATGATATGAGCAGCCGCGACATCGAAGGCGCCAACCCGCTCTATCTGCCGCAGGCAAAAGTCTATACCGCCTCTTGCGCGCTCGGTCCCGGCATCTTGCTGGCGCCGTCGACTGAATGGCCGGATACCACCATCCGCCTGGTCATCAGCCGCGCCGGCGCTGATGCCTTCAGCGGCTCTGTCTCAACCGACCAGATCAAGCGAAGGATTCCAGAACTGCTCGATTATCTGGGGCGCAGCAAT
>LXNI01000797.1_pt1 | contig 33397 bp, 33 predicted proteins | sample 809091 | NCBI WGS metagenome assembly LXNI01 (sample SAMN04870527, study PRJNA318959) | sponge metagenome | biome: 01000161; feature: marine sponge reef; material: water | host: Sarcotragus foetidus | place: Greece: Milos, Mediterranean Sea | collected 2013-05-29 | depth 5-7 m | reverse complement strand
CCCTCCCGGATTCCCGAGCTTCCCCCGCATGCCTGTAGTCATGCTCCTCCAACTCGGCGCTCCGACATTATGCTGGTGCAAATGAACACCCCAAAACCATCTGCTGTATGCCGGGAATAGTGTGTGTTTGATGAGAGTAAAATCTTACGTTGATCATCTGACAATCCTACACGCGCTAAGGACTCCATTCGACCTGTCCCGAATGTACGCCATCACCAGTCCAGGATCTCGACCTGGGGAGTCTCGGGCATCTCCTCGGCCAGCAGCCAGCGTCCAAACAGAATGCCCTCGCAGTAGCCGGCCGTGCTGATCCAGTTCTGCTCTTTGGGCCGGTGTGAGAGGTGCACGACATAGCTCCCGTCTGCTTCCGGCAGCGCCGTTTTCTTGTTGATGCAGACGGGGAAATCCCGATAGTTCATGGACTGCATGAAGAAGTTCCAGGTCTGGAGTCCCCAGTAGCACGCTTCGGGGGAGTGAAAACGGATCCGCATGTATTGGTTTTCACGCAGACGGAAGCGGCAAAAGCAGTAGACGTTGTCAACGGTACCCCACCCACCCTGTTCGGCATCGAATTCGAATGGCGGCAGAAACTCGTTGATAGGAAACACCACCGGTAGAGGCGCGATCCAGGTTGTGCAGCGGAAGAACATTGCCATCGTGCGAATGCGACGGGCAAGCTGCTCATCTGTCAGGGGGAGCGCCGGTGGCTGCGGAGAGACGTTGGCGATTTCGAGAATGCTCTCCCTGGAAGCCTGTCGGTCAAAGAAGTACTCGCGGGAGAATAGCGTCACGGAATCTGCTGCTATCAGGAACTCGTTTCGACCCACGGGGTGCGAAGTCAGCTTGATCTCAAACGAACCGTCTTTCTCGAATGCGATGTCACGGTGGTTGATGTTCAGCGTCACGCGATCAGCCAGCTCGCCGTGGGGGTCGCCGCCGTACAGGCAGAAGCTCAGATAGCAACTGTCGAAACGCCGGCCCCGGATGACGTATTCCTGGTCGCCCCGAACCTGCGAGAAGTAGTACACGGCGTCCACGTTATCGCCGTACAGCTTGCGGTAGCTGTCGGCCAGCAGCATGAACCGGGGACGAAGCGGGTCGTTGTGCAGGTAGAACTCGACGGCAACCTGCAGGAGATGGAAGAGATGCTGGTATCCGTCCACCATACCCTGTTCGTCAAGGCCTTTCTCAGGTTCGAGGAATGTCTGATCCGCATCGCGGATGACGTCAAGAAACTCGTGTAGGGCTTCCCGGCTCTGCTTCATCTTCCAACTCCGTTTACTGTCCTCACCGGCAATGAACCACCGCCTGTTTCCCTAAGGAAGTCCAGGTAGTCCTGGTAGCAGCGTTTGATGTCGGACTCATTAAGCCCGATCTGGTTCAGCGAATATTCGTGCTCACCATGCCGACCACGCCGCTCGTCGTGCAGGAAGCGCTCCATGCGTGTGCGGCTCGCGACGTCCAGTTCCCAGCCGAAGTGCGCATAAATATTTTCCACAGCTCTGATCTGGTCTTCCAGGAAGTCGTCGAACAGGATGTCCACGATCTGATCTTCCTTGTCCAGCATGGTCCTGTCCTCAAGAAACCTGTTGAAGTAGTCGGCCCAGATATGCAACTGCTCGTGTCCCGTTCGCGCCGAATCTTCGTGATCGGAATAGAGCGAGCGCATGGAGGAGATGAGGCTTGCGGTTGAGGGCACCACTGCGGACGGATGGCGATGCGTCATGATGATCCGGGCGTCGGGGTATACCTCGAACAGTGCGCTGAGTCGCATGAGGTGTACCGGAGACTTCAGTAGCCAGCGGTCGGGCCGAATACCGCCGGACTGGAGGTATTGGAGGAAGCGCTTGTGCCAGATGAAGTTGCCTACCTGATCCGCGGCGTTTGCGAACCACTCGTGGTACCCTGGAAGGTAGCACTGTGCGACGAACTGGAAGCTCGTGAAGTTAAGTGCGGTAACGGCGATACACTCCTGTGGAGAATCTGCTTCCATGTAGTGCTTCCTGCGGAAATCGGGAACCAGAGCGAACAGCCGGGCGAACTCTTTGCGGATGACTTCGATTCTTTCGTTGTCCCGGTAATCGGCTGGCGTTGGCGCGGGATGTGGCAGGAGACACTCCCAGCACAGCGGCGCCCGGTGGGCAGTGTCCCGGTGCAGGAGCGCTTGCAGGATAGTGGTTCCGGACCTCGGCATACCAATGATGAACACGGGATCGGTGATGCGCTCGTCGGCGATCTCCGGTCTTGTCATAAGCGTCTTCTCGACCAGGAATCGCGATTCAGCGGTGCGGTTCAGCATGTTTCGCAGGGCAATCTTGCCGAACGCATTAGGCTTAGCGTCGGCGCAGATTGAGTGCAGCAATTGCCCGAGGCCCTCGGACATCGCATCATTCACATGCGTGAAACCGGTCGCCTCGGCCGCTGCATCCAGCACACGACCCTGGTCGGGGTCGAACAGCCGGACTCCGCATCGTTCGGCGATCGCACCGGTCCGATTGAGGAGCCTGAGCGTGATTGACCGCTCGACAGGGATCGGCGTGTTGTACATCAGGTCAGTTTCTTGAGCTTCGCCGCAATCGACAGGTCACCCTGCACCTTGATCTTGCCGGAGGCGACGGCCATGAACGGCTTGATTTCCTTGCGTCCGAGTTTACCGAATGTCTCGAGCGACATCGTGACGGTGCAATCCGGTGAAATCACCTCACCCGTGGCGATGGAGACGACGTTAGTGTCGGCCGTCCCGTCGATCAGCAGGATCTCGTCGTCAAGATAAAAGGCAAGGGTTTTGCCGAGAGGATCTATGTTTCGTGCCTTGTCGGCCATCTCGGTGAGAATCTCATTGATTGCCATGGACTGTGCTCCTGAATCAATGAATTCATATTGCGCTGGCAGTATTTTGTTGTCAAGTGCACCTACCCTGCGTGTTGACAGGGATCTTGTCAACTTCACCTGAAGCCGTCAAGAACCGGCAATCGGTGGTAAGCTACCTGTGTTTCCCCAGCTACAGTACAATAGTAAACTGATTACAGAAAGTCGGCAGTTCCCTCTGAAAGGAATATGTACCAGGAATATTTTGGTTTAAACGAAGCACCTTTTTCAATCGCTCCAAATCCGCAATATCTCTACATGAGTGATCGGTATCGGGAAGCGCTGGCACACCTGTTGTACGGTGTGGAAAATGACGGTGGTGGTTTTACTCTGTTAACCGGTGAAGTGGGAACGGGTAAGACCACGATTTGTCGATGTATGTTGGCACAATTACCTGAAGAAGTGGATACCGCATTCATCATTCATCCAAAACTCAGCGCGGACGAGTTGCTGGCATCTACATGTGATGATCTTGGTATTGATTATCCGGTTTCCGCAACCACCAGGGTTCTGGTGGACCGGATAAACAAGCATCTCGTCAATACGATTGAAAGCGGCCGTCGCACCCTGTTGATTATTGACGAAGCCCAAAATCTGTCAGAAGAAGTTCTTGAGCAACTTAGACTGTTGACTAATCTGGAAACGAACCAGCGTAAACTTTTACAGATTATCCTGCTGGGTCAACCGGAACTGATGGAATTACTTTCCCGGAAGGCACTACGACAATTGTCACAACGGATTACTGCCCGATATCACCTTGAATCGATGAGTCGGAAAGAGGTCAAAGCTTATATCTCTCATCGTTTATCCATTGCAGGAGCGAGAGGTAATTTTTTTAAACCTGCAGCGATGCGACGTGTATATCATTTGAGTAAGGGCATACCCCGGGTAATCAATCTGATCTGCGATCGAGCTCTATTGGGCGCCTTTACTGAAAACAAGGCTCTGGTGACTCCCGCTATCGTAAACAAGGCAGCCAGAGAAGTATTGAATACCGTCGGCAGCAGACGGATCAAATATCCAGCCCTGGCAATCGTTCCTGTGGCTTTTGCGTCGATAATCTGGTTTATGGTGGAAATAGATACACTATTTAGTAATTCTATCAATGACATACAGATACTATCTACCAATGAACATGAACAACTGATTTTGCCGTCCAGTACCGAGGGACATAGTGACCAAAGGTCTGCTTTTAATGATCTATTCGCACTGTGGGGTTATTTTCTGGAAGATCAGTCTGCAGACCCCTGCCAGACCAGCCAATTGATTGGACTTTCCTGCCTGAATCAGGAAACAGGCGGGCTTGCATTAATCAAACAACTGAATCGACCCGTCATCATTAAGTTAAGCAGTACAAACCAGTGGATTACCATCAGCAGGATCTCCAGGGACACGGTAACATTGATTGCCAGTGACCGTGGATATGACGTGGATTACAACGTTCTTGACGAAGACTTCGATGGCTCCTTTACATTACTGTGGCAACCTCCGCCCGACTATACTGTACCCATCTCCCCGGGTGATTCCGGAGTAGAGGTTGACTGGCTGGTTAATCAATTGGCCCATATTGACAACAGTCCGCATCGAGTACCCGGTAAACAAACGACTGGCCACGTATTTGATGAGGATGTACTGGATCGGGTCAAGCAGTTCCAGCGTTCCATCAATGTCCCTGTCACTGGCGTTATCGATCCTGAATTCTACATTCATCTTAACAATGAGGCGGGAACCGGCATGCCATTTCTAACCTCACCACATCCGGGATAAACTGATAATGTCCTACCTGCTTGATGCATTGAATAAAGCTGAACAGGCTAAACGAAATCAAAAACTGCCAACATTGGACCCGGTACAACGCATACCCGGGACGCCAGGGACTCGAAAATGGATTCTGCTGTCTGTGTCGGTTCTGGTCCTGATTAACGCAGGAGGTCTCTGGTACTTTAACTGGCCTGATAAAATTGAACCAGTTATGGTCGCCGAGACAGTATTGGACATCCCCGAATCCAATCCAGTAGTTAAAGCAAGTGAAAACGTTTTTGTTGAAGATACTGGACCCGTACACATTTCTGAATTACCGCTGGATATTCAGAGTCAGATTCCAAATCTGACGTTCTCCAGCCATATCCATTCCTCAACCCCATCTCTGCGAATGGTGGGGATAAATAAACGAAATTATCATGAGGGGGATACTATAGCCCAGGGATTAACACTCGTTTCGATTACCGAAGATGGCGTTATACTGGCTTTCCTTCATTACAAGTTCACTGTTCCGTTATCAGGCTGGGGTCAGAGTAAAGTGCCGGAGTAAAATTCATTTTACTCCGGCACTTTACTCTGACCCCAGTAACTAAGGAGTTGTCCTGCCAATCTTGCTTTCCAGATCGACTATCTTCTGGTTTACCTGCTGACGATATCTGTTAATAACCTCAATGTCTTCCTGTAGTTCCTTGAGTTGCCTGGTGAGTGCCACGATGTTTCTTCGATTCCCTTCCAGGCTTACCGCCTGATCCTGTACCTGCGACTGCACCAGTGAAACCTGTGTCGTGGTTTCCTGAGCGTCATCCTGAAGATCCTGCCGTATCCTGTTCATCTCTTCAGAAAGTGTACCAAATCCGGACTCTACATTTTTTACCGTTTGAGCCAGATTGTCCAAGTCTTTTCTGATCTGTGCAATAGCGTTTGTATTCTTTTGGATATTGGGTTTATTGGTTCGATATGCATGACCCCAGAGCAAGTCTATCTGTTCAAAATTAGCACCAATTTCACCCTGCATCTCCTGCAGGGTCTTGGATACATCTGTCCCGGTTGCTGCTAAACGGCCTTCCAAGTCACTGTAATTTTCCTGCCCTTTCTCCAATAACACATTTGCCTGATTGAGTTTTTGCTGAACTTCATAAATGGTATAACCACCCACACCCATGATGACCGCCATCAGGATGATGACAAATACCAGTAGTCCATTGAAATTACTCTGTCTTGGCGCCTCTGCTCTGCCACTACGCACACGAGTGGCAATCTCATCCCTTGCCGGTTTTATTGCAGGGATACCATCCAGTTCGTCGTTTTCGTCATTCATAAACATGTACTATTAATTTTTTGTCCGGAATTACATCCCTGATTGCCGAACATCATTCCTCGTCCAGACGCGGAGACTTACCCAGGGCCGGTTGATGGCTCTAAAGAGAAGGCTTCAATATTAAAAAACGGGCTCCCATAGGGAGCCCTTGCCGGACTGTATGGATATTTACAGACAAGCCATAACGCCATAGAGCACTACAGTAAGACCAACACCACTGCCGATTACACCTTTAACAGTTGTCAAGGGTCCCTGTTTACCAGCGATAGCATTTCCTTCCAGCGCCAGGATTATCAGCATGATAATGACAAGGGCGACCGGGCTGGCGCTAAGTACAAGTCCGTGCGAAAAATGAGCCGATGATCCCATGAAAAACAGCATTGGCAGGGAGAACAATGTATTGGTTCTTGAGGCAAGTGCTGCCTTTGGCGCAGCGCCGGCAGCTTCCGGCAATGCTTCGCCACCTTCTGCAACCTGATTGGCAGACGCAATCACAATCTTCTGGTTTGGCCAGATGATCAGCCAGACATTCAGGAACATCAGCGTACCAAGCACTGCTCCGATGGTGATATCAAAAGTAATTATCTGATGACGATAAGCAAGCAGCAACACTCCCGTCAGGAATGTAAACATCGCACCCCATCTGAACCACCACAATGCTCTTGGCACCAGCGTCCTGATGGCGCCGGCACGATGAGCATCTTCCGCTTCCTTAAAGTACTCGGTCTGCACGAAATTAAAATAATAAAGCAAACCGATCCAGGTGATGCCAGCCAGGAAGTGAGCCCATCTGACAATATAATCAAGGCCGTAGATGGTGAAAATTTCCATGATGTCTTCCTCCTATTGAATTCTGATTAAACACTCCATCCGGGACAATATTCTTTACAGGATCGTTCATGCCATAAACAGTGACAAGTTAACGATGCCCTTCAGTAGCGATACTTGCCAAGATAGTAACATTGAAGATTTAAAAAAACTATTCCTGTTCAGGTCTCAAACTACGGTTTTCCTGCCAGGAAAAAGAAATGAAAATCCAGGATGAATCGAAGTCTTGTTATCAAGACAAAAAAAACCCCGCTACAGCGGGGTTTTTTGGTTCAACAGAGAATTACATCATACCGCCCATACCACCCATATCAGGCATTGGTGCAGCCGGCTTCTCTTCCTCGACTTCAGTGACCATGCACTCAGTGGTGATCATCAAGCCTGCAACAGAAGCCGCAGCCTGCAATGCCGTACGGGTGACTTTCGCCGGGTCGGGCAGACCAAACTTGATCATATCCCCGTATTCCCCGGTTGCGGCATTAAATCCGTGGTTACCCTCGGACTGTCTGACTTTGTCAACGACAACTGAAGATTCATCACCGGAATTTTCAACAATTTGTCGCATCGGTGATTCCATAGCCTTGCGGCAAAGATTGATACCGACGTTCTGATCTTCGTTATCACCCTCCAGACCATCAATAGCCTGCAAAGCCCGAATCAACGCAACACCACCACCAGGTACGATACCTTCCTCAACGGCAGCCCGGGTCGAATGCAATGCATCTTCCACGCGTGCTTTCTTTTCTTTCATTTCAACTTCAGTTGCCGCACCAACCTTGATAACAGCAACACCGCCCGCCAGTTTGGCGACACGTTCCTGCAGTTTTTCCCGGTCGTAGTCGGAGGATGTCTCCTCGATCTGTGTGCGAATCTGGTTAACCCGTCCTTCGATGTCTCCGGAGTCTCCGGCGCCATCAACAATAGTGGTATTGTCCTTGGTCATGCTGATACGCTTTGCCTGACCAAGATCATCCAGACTTGCACTCTCCAGGGACAGGCCCACCTCTTCCGAGATTACCGTTCCACCCGTGAGAATCGCAATATCCTGAAGCATTTCTTTTCGACGGTCGCCAAATCCCGGGGCTTTCGCAGCGGCAACTTTTACGATACCGCGCATATTGTTAACCACCAGTGTGGCAAGTGCTTCACCTTCAACATCCTCGGCGATGACCATCAGCGGCTTGCCAGCCTTGGCAACAGATTCCAGAATCGGCAGCATGTCACGAATGTTAGAGACTTTCTTGTCGAACAACAGAAGATAGGGTTCTTCCAGTTCGGCGCTCATGCTGTCCTGATTGTTGATGAAATAAGGAGAGAGGTAACCCCGATCAAACTGCATGCCCTCAACAACATCCAGTTCATTCTCCAGGCCACTACCTTCTTCGACGGTAATAACGCCTTCCTTGCCAACCTTCTCCATCGCTTCGGCAATGATCTCTCCAACCAGTGCATCGTTGTTGGCAGAAACACTTCCTACCTGGGCAATGGTATTACTGTCGGAACAAGGTTGGGCAAGCCCTTCAATTTCCTTGACGGCAACGGATACCGCCTTGTCAATACCCCTTTTCAGGTCCATGGGGTTCATTCCCGCTGCCACTGATTTCAATCCCTCATTCAGGATAGCCTGGGCCAGTACGGTAGCTGTTGTTGTACCATCACCAGCGACGTCAGAAGTCTGGGAAGCAACTTCCCTGAGCATCTGGGCGCCCATGTTTTCAAACTTGTCTTTCAGTTCAATTTCTTTGGCCACAGATACACCATCTTTGGTAACTGTTGGTGCTCCAAAAGACTTGTCCAACACCACATTACGGCCTTTGGGACCAAGTGTGACCTTTACAGCATCAGCCAGTGTGTTGACACCTGCCAGCATACCCCGACGTGCTGAATCACCAAATTTAACGTCTTTAGCTGTCATAATTGTTTATCCTTAAAGTTACTTGTTTATTTGAACAGGGTGATGGTTCATGCATCACCTTTACCCGATTGGCTTACACGATAACGCCGAACACTTCACTTTCATTCATGATGAGCAGTTCTTCGCCATCAACCTTGACCGTACTTCCCGAGTACTGACCAAAAAGTATTTTGTCACCGGCTTTGAGGTCTACTTCCTGAACAGCACCGTTATCCAGTTTCTTTCCAGGCCCTACTGCAATCACCTCACCCTGGGACGGTTTCTCGGCCGCAGAGTCGGGGATCACAATACCACCAGCTGATCTGGTTTCCTCTTCCGTACGTCGAACGACTACACGGTCTTGTAGTGGTCGGATATTCATTCTTTTCTCCCTTTCCAGATTCAGCAATCAGCTATTCTCAATTCCAGGAACCTGGAAGAAACCAACTGCTGAAATTAAACGAAAAGAGCGTTAAAATTCATTACCTGAAAGGTTGAAAATTAGCACTCTCCTTAACAGAGTGCTAATAATAGGGATTCATTCTGCAGAGTCAAGGGTTGAATATTGGATTGAACAAAAAAATTGCCTGATTCCATAGAACATTCACAGGAATTGATCTGGCAGATTGTCAACTCGATCCCATACGGCAAGGTAGCTACCTATGGCCAGATAGCCAGACTTGCGGGAATGCCACAACAGGCCAGAATTATTGGCAGGATATTGTCCCGATTACCTTCAGATACCCGGTTACCCTGGCATCGTGTCATCAATGCACAAGGCAGAATCTCTAATCCGTCACATGGGCTGCAGGCGACCCGTCTTGCCGAAGAAGGAGTCATCCTGCTCAAAGGACGAGTCGATCTCAACTCTTTTCAGTGGCAACCCTGATATGGCGCATCAACACCAGAACCAGCAGGATTGACGGGATTCCATACAAGGCAGCAATAACAAAAAACTCAAAATACCCCAGAGAATCTACAATCAAACCTGAAAATCCACTAATAAATTTACCGGGAAACGTCATTAGCGAACTGAACAGCGCATACTGTGTTGCAGTATAGGCACGATTGGTCAAAGAGGACAGATAGGCAACGAATGCCGTGGCTGCAAACCCGCCGCTGATGTTATCTGCGCTGATCACTACAGCCAGATAACTGATGTCCGGTTCCATCAGGGAAAGCCACGCAAACAAAAGATTGGTCGCTGCAACCGCAATGGCGCCTGCCAGCAGAGGCCTGTAGATACCCCATTTCACGACGAAAACACCACAGATGGCAGAACCCGCCATGGACATGAAGAAGCCAAAAACCTTGGCCACATTGGCGATATCGGTTTTGCTGTAGCCCATATCAAGATAAAACGGATTGGCCATGATCCCCATTGCAATATCACTTAGTCTGAATACCGCAATGAATAACAAAATGACTACTGCAAATTGGCCGTTCCGTTTAAAGAATTCGACAAATGGACTCACAACCGCCCCGGCGAACCAAGTCAGAACCGGACCCGATGACATCCTGGACAACAGGTCTTCTTCAACTTGCCTGTCAGCAGTGTCACGGGTTGGTTCTGCAATCAACAAGACCGTCAGGATCCCAACCAGCATCAATGCTGCCATCGCCTGATAAGCAAAAGTCCAACTGACATATTCCGCCAGATAGAGACATCCAGCGCCAGCCGCCAGCAAGGCAATCCGATATCCAAAGATGTAACTTGCAGACATGGCCCCCTGATACTCATCCACAACGGCTTCTATTCGATACGCATCAATCACCACATCCTGGGTTGCAGAAGAAAAGGCAACCAGAAGTGCAAACAATGACAGATAGATCAGGTCCTGGGGACCAATCTGGGACATCAGTATCAATCCGGTTGCGATACCAACCTGCGCCAGAAGCATCCAGCTTCGCCTTTGACCCAGTCTACGTGTCAGAAAAAATATGGGCACCCGGTCCACTACCGGAGCCCAGAACACTTTGATGGAATAGGTAATGCCTACCCAGGCAAAAAAGCCGATTGTACTGCGACTGATTTCCTCATCCCGGAGCCATGCAGTCAGGGTGGAAAAGACCAGCAGATAGGGCAGCCCGGCTGAGAATCCGAGAAATGCCATCGCAATGACACGTTTGTGTGAATAGATTGTCAGCGCTTCCCACCATGAGACTCTCTTCTGATCTCTCAAGATCAATCCCGGAAATTATTGAATTGAAGTGGAATGTCGAATGCCGAGTCTCTGAGAATTGAGATCACATTCTGCAAATCGTTTTTCTTCTTCCCGGAAACTCTTACCTTGTCACCCTGTATGGAAACCTGGACTTTCATTTTCCGGTCTTTAATCGTCTTGACGATTTTTCTTGCGAGATCAGTTTCAATACCCTGCTGGATAAGAACACGCCTGTAATACTGCTTACCTCTATGCTCCAGCTCTTGAATATCCATGACACCCGGGTCTATTTTACGATTCACAAGTCTGTTTCGCAGAATATCAACCATCTGATTCAACTGGATTTCAGCTTCTGCGAATAATGTGACCTGTCCATCCTGATTCTCAAATCCCGCTACAACATTCCGAAAATCATATCGGCTGCTGATTTCACGATTTGCCTGATCAACGGCATTAGTCACTTCCTGTAGATCAACCTCTGATACAACGTCAAATGAAGGCATTAACTTTCCATACTCCCTGAATGTTCACCAATTACTGGAGATTACCTTACACCAGGTACTATAATCGTTCAGCAAGAATAACAGACCTGACACCTGCGACAAGTCAGGTGGATGTAATCTGTTATTAAGCTATTGATCAATACCGGGCACAACATGGGCAAGCGACTATCCAGGATTTACACCCGTACCGGCGATAATGGCGAAACGGGTCTTGGGGACGGCACCCGTATCTCAAAGGATCATCCCCGCACGGAAGCCATGGGGACAGTTGATGAACTCAACAGTGTAATGGGTATGCTGATTGAGGAAATGCGGATTTCAGGTAATACGGACCTTGCATCTCTGACGTCATTTCTCCGTTATTGCCAGCATCGAATATTTGATCTGGGCGGTGAGCTTTCAATACCAGGATTCGAAATCATCACGCCGCGTCATGTTGAAAAAACAGAACAGGCACTGGATGAACTGAATGAGCATCTGCAACCCCTTGAGAATTTCATTCTCCCAGGCGGTTCACGGCTTATTGCAAGTGCGCATCTTGCCCGGGCAGTCTGCCGTCGGGCAGAACGATGTGTGGTAACTCTGGGGGCACAGGAAGATATCAATCCTGAAGCTCTACGCTTTCTCAACCGTCTTTCCGACTACCTGTTTGTCGCTGCAAGAACCTGTGCACGACTGACGAATGTCGACGAGGTTCTGTGGCAGAAAGATGAAGTGGTGGGCCCACCAGGACTTGAACCTGGGACCAATGGATTATGAGTCCACTGCTCTGACCAACTGAGCTATAGGCCCTCTTAATTCGAGGCAGGTACCTGAATAATCAGGAAGAAGTTTCGTCCAGAAAACTCTTCAAGTGACCGGACCGGGTCGGATGTCGGAGTTTGCGCAATGCCTTGGCTTCGATTTGTCGTATCCGCTCCCGCGTTACATCAAACTGCTTACCCACTTCTTCCAGAGTGTGGTCAGTGTTCATATCAATGCCAAATCGCATCCGCAGCACCTTTGCCTCGCGAGAGGTCAGCCCGGACAATACGCCTCGGGTGGCTTCCCGCAGACCCTCGTCGGTTGCGGTATCAACCGGAGATCCGACAAACGCATTTTCACCAAGGCTGGCATCAGAATCCAGAAAGTCTCCCAAATGAGAATCTTCATCTTCACCAACCGGAGTTTCCATGGAAATCGGATCCTTGGCGATTTTGAGGACACGGCGGATTTTGTCCTCCGGCATATCCATCCGTACACTCAGTTCATCCGGAGTAGGCTCACGGCCCTTTTCCTGCAACATCTGTCTGGAGATACGTGACAGTTTATTGATAGTCTCAATCATATGCACAGGGATCCGGATAGTTCTGGCCTGATCAGCTATGGATCGGGTAATCGCCTGTCGAATCCACCAGGTAGCGTAAGTTGAGAACTTGTAGCCACGTCTATATTCGAATTTATCCACAGCTTTCATCAATCCGATATTCCCTTCCTGAATCAGATCAAGAAATTGCAGCCCGCGGTTTGTATATTTTTTCGCGATGGAAATCACCAGACGTAGATTGGCTTCCACCATATCCTTTTTAGCCCGGCGCTCCTTGGCTTCGCCAATAGACATACGACGGTTGATATCCTTGATTTCACTGACCTCAAGACCGCATTTTTCTATTGTCTGAAGGATGCGTTTCTGACTGCGTACAATCTCCTCTTCATATTTCCTGAAATCCTTGAATCCTGCACTGATCTGTTGCTGTACCCAACTGAGATCGGCTTCTTTCCCTGTGAATTCCTTCAGGAAGGTTTTTCTGGGCATTCTGAGCTTGCGAACACAGGTGTTCATGATGTGGCGTTCGTAACGTCGAATCTGCCTCTGGATTTCACGTGGGATCGCAACGACGCTGTCATACTGCCGTGGGACAAATTTGAAAAACTGGAAAGCTTTTCCAAGGTTCTTCAATTCCATTGTTCCCTTGGCGGAGGTACGACCGTTTCTTTTGATGGAATTTTGAGTTTTGGAGTACTGCTTCCTCAGTGCCTCAAAACGTTCCACCGCAAGTTCCAGATCCGGTCCCTTGTGCTCTTCCTTTTTATCTTTCTCATCCCTCACCTGTCCCGGTACAATCTGGGCTGCAGGTTTCACATTTTCAGTGGGATCAAGAAAGCCTATGAGAATATCAGTAAGCTTGCTTTCATCTCCATAAGTCACCTTGTATTGATCAAGGATTTTTTCCACAACACCTGGAAACTGTGCGGCGGCATGCAGGACGTCCCTGATGCCCTCTTCAATACGCTTGGCAATAACAATCTCACCTTCCCGGGTAAGCAATTCCACAGTACCCATTTCCCGCATATACATACGAACCGGATCCGTAGTACGGCCAATTTCGTTCTCAACGGCCACAAGTACTTCTGCGGCTTCCTCGGCAGCAAGTTCATCCGTCGAGTCACCTTCTACCATCAAATCATCGGATTCCGGTGCATTCTCATGAACTGTTATGCCCATATCGTTAATCATACCGATAATGTCTTCGATTTGATCCGGGTCTGAAATCTCATTCGGGAGGTGATCATTCACCTCAGCATAAGTCAGGTAACCTTGTTCCCGACCTTTGCTGATAAGCTCTTTCAATCGTGATTCCTGTTGCGCTAATCCGCTCGACATAAGACCTCTTTAAACAGTATGAGAATGACAAAGCAGGCTATTATAGCGAGTGATCACCTGTCATTCCACTTCACAGTCATTGAAAATGCTGTTTCCGGCTACAGCGTCAATACTATGGAGATTTCTCCATTTTCAGTGCTTTTTTCGAGGATGATCTTTGATTTTCTCACGTTCGGACGCGGATAATGACGAGTATGGTTTGTCCAGTAATTTCCTGTGGCTCTCCTGCTCAGCACGTTTATCCCATTTTGCAAGACGTGATCGCAGTATCCCGGAAAATTCTCCATGGAATTCCGATACATCCAGAATATGCTCACGAGACAACAGGTTCTCAAGATAGCCGGTGCGGGATTTATCATGATAAGCATGGACAAGTTCCGCCGGTTTTATGTCTCCACTCTGCAGTATCAGTTCCATTAACTCTATCAGTAGCCTGCAGTTCTGATCATCCCTGAGACGAGAAAAGTCTTCTTCTGTGAATCGAGAGGCAAGTTCCGGTTGCTGCAGCAACATACTGACAGCATTTTCAATCTGGGCAATTTCCTGTTCACCTGGTTTATAAGGCTCCCCGGGGATATGTGGAGTGCCCCGGGTGAAGGAATGAGCACTTTCGGAATTACCTCTCTTTCTATTCCCGGGGTATTGTGATGAAGCAGACAACAGACGATCAGTGGACAGTCCGGTTCTGGTGGACAGTTCATCTATCATCAGTTGCTTGAATACACCTTCAGGTATCCTTTGAATCATGGGAATCGCGGATTTACTGAGTGCAGCCTTGCCCTCCGGTGTTTCCATATCCAGGGACGACTCAAGTCTGGAATAAAAGAATTCCGTCAAGGGTGTTGCACGACTCAGTCGAAGTTCAAATCTGTCTCTGCCTTCCTGACGTACCAGCGTGTCCGGGTCTTCTCCTTCCGGTAGAAACAGAAATGCGGCAAACCGTCCGTCCTGCATAAACTCCAACACGGTGTCCATCGCTTTCCACGCCGCACTGCGTCCTGCCGTATCTCCATCAAAACAGAATACAATTCGTGAGACAATTCGGTATAACCGCTCGATGTGATCTGGTGAAGTAGCAGTACCGAGAGTTGCTACAGAGTAATTGATATTGTGTTGCGCGAGAGCAACAACGTCCATATAACCTTCTACAACGATAATCTGTTCGAGGTTACGGGTGCGTCGACGGGCTTCATACAATCCGTAAAGTTCCCGACCCTTGTGAAATACAGGAGTTTCCGGCGAATTCAGGTACTTTGGTTTGTCATCGCCAATGACTCTTCCACCAAAAGCAATAGTGCGTCCACGGATATCCCTGATGGGAAACATCACCCGGTCACGGAATCGGTCGTATGCGCTATCCTGGTCATTATTCTGGGTAAGCATTCCGGACCGGATCAGGAGATCATGATTTTCACTGTCTTCTGCCATGTACGATTGCAGGTTATCCCAGCCCGGAGGGGCGTATCCCAACCCGAAATCACGGGCAATTGCACCGGATAATCCCCGCCCTCGAAGGTAATTGACTGCCCGGTCTCGCTGTAGATGGGTTTTTAACTGCTCACGATAAAATGCCGCTGCCTTGTCAAGAATCTCGTAAATGGGATCCCTTTGCTGATTGGCCCTGCCTGCTTGACTCTGCCGGGGGACCTCCATACCCACTCTTGCGGCAAGCATTTCGATAGCGGGGATAAAATCAAGGTGCTCAATTTGCTTCAGGAATTCAAGTGCAGTGCCCCTTGCCTGACAACCAAAACAATAGTAGAACTGCTTGTCCTGACTCACCGTAAATGACGGTGTTTTCTCATCATGGAATGGGCAGAGGCCCAGATAGTCCTTGCCTGCTTTTTTGAGAGTAACCCGCGGCTCAATAATCTCTACGATATCGATACGCGAAAGAAGTTCGTCTATAAATTCCTGAGGTATCACACTGGATTCAAGTAGAGCCTGATAAATGACAGAATGGCATCAGGACGCCGCCAGTGCAAGCAAAGTTGGATCAGTTGAGTCTGGATTTTACCAATGTTCCGACGACCCCCATGTCAACCCGGCCCTGAACATGGTTTTTCAACCGGCCCATGACCTTCCCCATATCACGCATTGATTCCGCACCAGTCTCTGCAACAGCTTCATCAATCAGTGCTTCAAGTTCCGCGGAATCAAGCTGATCCGGCATAAACTCATTGATCACATCAAGTTCAAGCTGCTCCTGCTCTACCAGATCATCACGACCCACTTCTTTAAACTGTGAAAGAGAATCACGACGTTGTCTGGTCATTTTATCCAGAATGGCGAGAATCCGTTGATCCGTAAGTTCAATACGCTCATCTACTTCGACTTTTTTGAAATCAGCGGAAATGAGTCGCAATGCCGCCAGCCGTTTTTTATCGCGTGCACGCATGGCGATCTTCACCTGTTCCAGAACCTGTTGCTGTATTGTAGAACTCATCGGGGAATCCCAGGTGGTAAGTCATATAAGGCATAGATATTATATGCCAACTTGAGGTTTTTCAGGTGGTGTGAATCAATACAACCGTTCCATGCGACGGGATTCACGCTGAACTTTTTTTGCGTATCGTTTGACTGCGGCAGCGGCTTTACGTTTTCTGACCGATGTAGGTTTTTCGTAAAACTCACGTTTTTTGACTTCGGCTAATATGCCTGCCTTCTCACAGGATCGCTTGAATCTTCGTAACGCTATGTCAAAGGGCTCGTTTTCCTTTACTCTTACGTGTGGCATGTACACTCTTGTCTGTTTCGAAGGGCGTGTACTCTAGCAATTATCGGCTTGCAATGCAAAGTCATACCAAAAATCAATAACAGAGAGAATTATGAAAGTCATCGGCATTGAAACATCCTGTGACGAGACTGGAGTCGCGATATATGACGCTGAAGCCGGACTCATCGCTGATCTGCTTTACAGCCAGATTGATCTGCACAGGAATTACGGCGGCGTAGTACCTGAAATTGCATCCAGGGACCACATCCGCAAGACCTTGCCAATGATAGTGGATGCAATGGCAGAAGCCGGTTGTCATTCCCGGGATATCAGTGCCATAGCCTATACCGCCGGTCCAGGTTTGATCGGCGCCCTGCTGGTGGGCGCAAGTATTGCCAAATCCCTGGCCCTTGCCTGGGATATTCCAGCACTTGGCATTCATCATATGGAAGGCCATCTGCTCGCCGCAACCATGTCACCCAATCCACCCCCCTACCCTTTCGTTGCCCTGCTTGTTTCCGGAGGACACACACAATTAATGGAATGCCGCGCACATGGTCAATATGTCTTATTGGGAGAATCCCAGGATGATGCAGCGGGGGAGGCATTTGACAAGGTGGCAAAAATGCTTGGGCTTGCATACCCGGGAGGCCCCCAGATAGCCAGGGCTGCAGAAAATGGCATTCCAGGCAGATTTATTTTCCCCCGGCCAATGACAGGAAAAGCCGGTCTTGATTTCAGCTTCAGCGGGCTCAAGACTTTTGTACTGAATACCATTCACGACCAGGGGTCCCTGACGGCACAGGATAAAGCAGATATTGCCTGGGCCTTCCAGGAAGCTGTTGTAGATACAATTCGAATCAAGTGCCAACGGGCAATAGAGCACACCGGACTTGATAATCTGGTGATTGCCGGTGGCGTCAGCGCCAATCAGTTGCTGCGGGCCAGACTGCAAGTGATGACAGAGAAAAAAGGCTGTACAGTGCATTTTCCGGCGGCAAACCTTTGTACCGACAATGGTGCGATGATTGCCTATGCAGGATATTTGAGGCTGGTCTCCGGGCAGAGGGATAATCTGGAGATTCAGGTCAGACCCAGGTGGCCTATGGATCAACTGGCTCCCGGATCAGGTGATTCAATACAGACATCTCTGCAGCCGAGTCATACATGAAGGACATCGTTTTCATTAAAGGGCTTACGGTAGAAACCATAATCGGAGTCTATGCCCGGGAACGGTCGATCAGGCAAATTGTTTCCCTGGATATCGAAATACTGACTGATATTTCCGGTGCTGCCGGATCGGACCGTATTGAGGATGCATTGGATTACAAGGCCATATCAGACCGCGTCACGAGCTATATAAAAAACAGTCGATTTTTCCTGTTGGAGGCGTTGGCAGAAAATATAGCGACTGTAATCCTGGATGAGTTTTCTGTTGAATGGCTACGTCTCATAGTCTGCAAACCTGGAGCAGTACAAAATGCAGAAAATGTGGGCATCGTCATCGAACGCGGGACTCAACCCGCGGACAGGTAATTTCAGGTATTTCTGACGCACTATCATATTCATATTGGACTCTGAATGAATTCTACTACTTTTTTTAACTCACTCTCATATTCACTGGACTCTGAATGAATTCAACTATAGTTTTTGACGAATTTTCCACAGCAAAGCCCGGCATCGAAGTGCGTGAACTAATAAAGGGATTGACGCCCTTCGATCGTATGCCTGATGCCCAATTCAGTCAAATACTCAAGCAGGCGATACTCACAGAGAATCAAAAAGACAGTCTGATTTTCAGACGTAATGATACAGACTCCAAGCTGTACTGGCTCATATCAGGAAGTCTTAATCTGCTTGATGCGAATTTTAACGTAGCCATATGCAAAGCCGGTGAGTCGACAGCAAACAATGTGATCGACGGTAACTCTCCCCATCAACTGACTGCTATTTCAACGGAACATTCCCAGATTCTCACTGTGGAACGGAAAGCAATGAAATCCCTTGTCGGTGGCAACACAGATGCAGCCTCAGAAGCATTTGTAGATGTCAATTCCGATTCTGCAGGTACAACTTTTAATAAACAGATGCAGGAAGATGACGTAGACTGGATGTCTGTATTGCTCAGTTCACCTCTGTTTGATTTCATTCCACCCACCAATATCCAGACCCTGTTTGCCAGATTCGAGAAAACTCACTATGCATCAGGAGATGTTGTCATCAGCCAGGGAGATGAAGGTAATTACTTTTATGTCCTGGAATCCGGTCGGGCCAGGGTTGAACGGTCTGATGGAAGAAATACTACTGTCCTGACTGATTTGAAACCGGGTGATAACTTTGGACAGGATGCACTCATCAGTAATCTGCCCAGAAATGCAACTGTCACCATGCTATCCGGCGGAACATTGATGCATCTGTCAAAAGTTCACTTTGAAAGCCTGTTGATGCGACCTGTCATCGAAACATTATCCATGGAGGAAACCCTGGAAATGGTGAGACAGGATGAACCCCGAACCTGCATAATTGATGTGCGTAATTCCGGAGAAGTTATAACAGAGGGCATCCCGGGCAGCCTGAATATTCCACTGCTTCAATTGCGCAGTCACCTCGCCAGGCTTGATACCGGTGTGATTTATGTCATGACAGATGACGGCGGCAAACGAGCTGAACTGGGGGCCTGGATTCTGAATGAAAAGGGGTATTCCGCCTATGTTCTCGATCAGCAGAATCGGGTAAATTGACTTATATAATTTCTGTTTACAATTGGGAAGTTTCAATCGGAAATTATTTGTGCAAATAAGTTAGTACAATAATGAATGACACGAGGTGAGTGTGATGGAGAACTGCCTGTTCTGTAAAATTGTCAGCAGGGATATTCCTGCCGACATCATCCATGAGGACGATCAGGTGATTGCGTTCAGGGATGTTAATCCCCAGGCCCCTGTACATGTTCTGATAGTCCCTCACAGGCACATCAGCACTGTCAACGATCTGACTGACAAGGACCAGTCTCTGACCGGCCATATGATATTGACCGCTGGACAAATCGCCAGGCAATCGGGGATTGATGAATCCGGCTATCGTCTGATCATGAATTGCAATCAAGAAGGCGGTCAGACAGTATTTCATATTCACCTGCACCTTCTTGGTGGACGTCAACTGACCCACCTCGGGTAGAATCTTATGACATTCACCAAAATTTACCAATCAGTCGATCAATTTATCTGTACTTTTGACCGGATTCTGAAAGTCACTACCGGGACACTGGGAGCATCAGACAGACCATCACCAGCCATTACTCTGGCATCACCAGAACTCAATGACAGGGAGCAGCAACTGTCTGCAAGCCTCATGCGTATTAACCATTCGGGTGAAGTCTGCGCCCAGGCACTTTATCAGGGTCAGACTATGACTGCGAAGAACAGAAGGGTTGCCGCCGCAATGGAAAAAGCCTCAGAAGAAGAATTCGATCATCTGGTCTGGTGCGAAGATCGACTCAGGGAACTGGACTCCCATGTGAGCTATCTCAACCCACTATGGTATGTCGGGTCGGTATCCATGGGCGCCATTGCCGGAATGCTGGGTGACAGGATAAACCTGGGCTTTGTCGCTGCAACCGAGGAGGCAGTCGTGGACCACCTCCATGATCATCTGAAAAAACTACCGGAAGCTGATGTCCGATCCCGTGCCATACTTGAACAGATGCAGGAAGATGAAAGGCAACATGGGCACCTGGCTATGGATTCCGGCGGACGGAAATTTCCGAAACCGGTCAGGAAGATGATGCGTTCCGTGTCAAAAGTGATGACCGGTACCTCTCGATGGATCTAGGAGGCTGTCCGAGAACAGGTACTGGCGTCAGCGGCCTTTCGATAACTGATCTGATGCAGCAATTGGCTGATGATGGATGAATTGGACACGGGTTCCATCCGGGTCTTCACAATAAAAGCTTCTTGCCCCATCACGATGCGTTTTGGGAGCCATGAGCATTTTTACTCCCTGTTCCTTCAGATATTCATACCACAGATCAACTTTACCAATGTCATTTATGAAAAAACCGATATGATCAAGCCTGCCAGGCACAGTTTCACCCTGAATACGGTGCAGTGCCAGATTGTCATTTCCGTTAGTCAGATAGACATTGTCAGCATCAGGCCGCCACTCTACTGCCATTCCAACCAGTTCGGTATAAAAGTGTTCAGTTGATTCAAGATCACGAACTTTCAATGCAATGTGATGCATGCCGTCTGTCTTGCCGGGACGATTCATATCAGATATTCACAATTTCATAATCATGAGTAATCTCAACCCCGCCTCTACCAAGCATAATCGATGCAGAACAATACTTGTCTGCAGACAGGTCGACGGCACGTTTAACATGATTATCCTTAAGATTCTTACCGGTCACGATAAAATGCACGTGAATTCCAGTAAACACATGGGGAACATCGTCTGCCCTCTGCGCGGAAATCTCCACCACACAATCCCGGACGGACTGCCTGGCTTTTCCAAGGATATTGATAACATCGTAACTGGTACAGCCGCCCAGTCCCATTAACATCAGTTCCATTGGGCGGCAACCGATATTTCTCCCACCTTCACTCTCCGGTCCTTCCATCAGAACTGCATGTCCACTGCCGGATTCAGCCAGAAACTGAACGCCGTCAACCCATTTGATGGTTGCTTTCATGTGACGCCTTCCTCAAAGAATAACTGCTTCAATCTTTGGCCGGGGTTCTTATCAGCCATTAGTGATTCGCCAACCAGAAATCCCTTTACACCAGCATCTGTAAGCCGGTTTACATCTTCGCGCCTGGCGATGCCGCTTTCACTGATCACAGAAATTTCTTCAGGAATGCTTTCCATAAGATCTATGGTGGTGTTAAGTGAGACAGAAAATGTATGCAGATTACGATTGTTTATACCAATCAATCGAGGGTTAAGCGCCAGCGCCATTTCCAGTTCATCCGGGTCATGAACCTCTATCAATACATCCAGACCCAATTCCCCGGCAAGGTCCGACAGAGTTTTCAGGCTTTCAGCATCCAGTATCGCAGCGATCAGCAGAATGCAATCAGCCCCTATAACCCTTGCTTCGAAGACCTGGTAAGTATCGACAATAAAGTCTTTGCGCAACACCGGCAAGGTACATTCTGCCCGTGCCTGAACCAGATATTCGTTCCTGCCATGGAAGAACTGCCGGTCCGTCAGCACGGACAGGCAAGCCGCTCCCGCTGCTGCAAAATCCTGAGCAATTTCAGATGCCACAAAATTTTCACGTATGATACCCCTGGAAGGAGAAGCCTTCTTCAGTTCGGCGATTACAGCCGGTCTCCCCTGTTTCGACTGGGCAAGAATACAGTCCACAAAGCCACGAGGCCTTTCATCTCTGCATAGTGCCTGTCGTTGCATCACAGATCTGGAAATAGACGCCTGTCCTGTTTCGACCTCCTGGACTTTCTTCGCAATAATCCTCTGGAGAATGTCCGGGACATCAGCCATTGGCCGCAACCTGCCGGGTGAAATCCACAAAATCTTTCAACTTCTCCATGGCAAGACCATTACCAATGGCATCTCTGGCCATCTCCACACCATCTCCAAGAGTCGCTGTCTTGCCGGCTACATGGATTGCAGCACCTGCATTCAACACCACCATATCCATGGCTGCCTGATTACTGCCCTGCAACGCCTGATGGACCAGTTCCAGACTTTCGTTTGAATTTGCGACACGCAATGAATCTATCGGCTGCTGCTTACAACCAAACTGTCCTGGCTCCACTTTGTATTCCCTGATTTCTCCATTCTTCAACTCCGCAACCAAAGTCGGTGCTGCAATGCTGATTTCATCCAGTCCATCATCCGAGTGAACAACCATTACGTGTTTGCTGCCCAGGGCTTTTAGTACATTGGCAATCGGTACAACCCACCGGGCATCGTAAACTCCCAGTAATTGACGTTTCGCGCCGGCAGGGTTGATCAATGGTCCCAGCAGATTAAAAATGGTGCGAACTACCATTTCCCGTCTCGGTCCTATCGCGTGCTTCATTGCACTGTGATGATTCAGGGCAAAAAGAAAACCTACCCCAATGGATTCAATACAACGCGCTACCTGAACCGGATCAAGCATGATACTGGCGCCAGCCTCCTCCAGTACATCTGCACTGCCACTAATGCTGCTGGCTGCCCTGTTTCCATGCTTTGCTACCCGCACGCCGGATGCCGCCGCTACGAAGGCACTGGCGGTTGACACGTTAAATTTGTTAGACCCACTCCCTCCCGTGCCGCAAGTGTCTACCAATCCTTCGGTATCCACGAAGACCGGCGTTGCCAACTCTCGCAATACGATTGTGGCAGCGGTTAGCTCATCAACTGTCTCACCCTTGAGTCTTAAACCCACCAGAAAGCCACCTATCTGGGCAGGCGTTGCTTCACCAGTCATTATCATTCGCATGATTTCGACCATCTCACCCTGCGTCAGGTCTTCACCATCAATGACACGTGCTATCGCAGCAGGCATATCCATTTGTCTTTTCTCCTTCATTCCGTTTACTGTTTTATCCTGTTACCGGCCATTGATGAAGTTAGCCAGGAGTTCATGTCCGTATTCAGTCAGGATGGATTCAGGATGGAACTGCACTCCATCTACTGGATGTTCCCTGTGTGAAATACCCATGATCTCATCTATTTTCCCATGCCGCATAGTCCATGCTGTCAGTTTCATTTCATCAGGTACCTCGTCAACCACAAGGGAATGATACCGGGTCGCAGTAAACGGACTCGGTAAATCCGCAAATAACCCTGAACCATCATGGTGAATTTCGGAAGTCTTGCCGTGCATAACCCGTTTGGCCTTTACGATTCTGCTGCCAAACACCTGTCCGATACTCTGATGACCAAGACAAATGCCAAGGATGGGTATCAAACCGGCAAAACGGTGTATCAGTTCCATTGAGATACCCGCCTTATCCGGCGTACAAGGTCCGGGTGAAATCACAATCTGATGCGGTGACAGAGTCTCAATCTCCTCAAGAGTCATTTCATCGTTTCGTTTGACCAGGACCTCATGGCCCAACTCATAGAGATACTGCACCACATTCCAGGTAAATGAATCATAGTTGTCAATCATTAATATCATTTCAATCACCTCCCCCCGCCGCCTGACCAACTATCTCACGAGATTCTTCCCTGTTGTATTCACGTGTATTTTCTGCAGTGCCGTATTCAACTTCCAGGCCTGATTCTGCCATTGCAGCTGCCGAAAAAATGGATCGCGCCTTGTTCATTGTTTCCTTCCACTCCAATTCCGGAACAGAATCTGCAACAACGCCGGCGCCTGCCTGAATGTAGAGTTTATTGTCTTTGATGATCGCGGTTCGGATGGCTATCGCTGTGTCCATATTTCCGTTCCACGAAAGGTAACCAACGGCGCCGCCAAAGATACCGCGTTTTTCTGTCTCGAATTCATCTATGATCTCCATCGCCCGGATCTTGGGTGCACCGCTCAATGTACCTACAGGGAGAGTTGCACGCAGGAGATTGATCCCGGTTACAGCAGGTTGAACCCTGCCTCTGACATTGGAAGCGATATGCATCACATGAGCATAGTGCTCAATAGTCATCATCTCGGTGACTTCAACGGAACCCGGATCACATACTTTGCCGATGTCATTCCTCCCCAGGTCAATCAGCATCAGATGCTCCGCGATTTCCTTGGAATCCGACTGAAGTTCCTGTTCCATCGCAAGATCATCTGCCGCATCCCTGCCTCTTCTCCGGGTACCTGCAAGAGGCCGAACAGTTACCTCGCCTGATTCCAGGCGTGCCAGTATTTCAGGTGAGGAACTGACAATCTGACAATCATCCAGATCCATAAAATACATATAAGGCGAGGGATTCAAAGTACGCAGGGCCCGATAGAGATGTAAGGGGTCATTTTCGAAAGTCACAGACATGCGTTGTGACAGTACAACCTGCATCACGTCACCTTCCACGATATAGTCCCTGATTTTCTCCACATCATGCATGAAGCGTGTTTTTCCATAACTGGAAACGAAATCCGATTCGTGTATGTTTGGCCCTCTCGCCGGATTTCTTATAAAAGAAGGGACCTCCCCCTGCATTGCATGCTGCATCTGGTCCAGTCTTGCTTCAGCTTTATCAAGGGCATCCGGATCATCCGTAGCAGCATGAGAAATGATATGAATCTTTGCCTTTACACTGTCAAAAACAATCAGGTCGTTAGATACCATCAACAGTATGTCCGGGCAACCAATATTGTCTGGAGGTTCGGTGTAACGAAGTTTCTTTTCAACATATCTGATGGTGTCATAACCGAAATAACCCACCAGCCCGCCGGTATAATTCGGCAGACCTGGCAAGTCCGGATATCGAAACCGGCTCTGGAATTCTTCTATGTCACCGAGAGGGTCCTCAGATAGTCTTTGTTCGACGACTTCGCCATTAATCTCCCTTGTGAAACAATTACCGCTAATTTTCAGTATTTGACTTGATGGCAGACCTACCACCGAGTATCTGGCCCACTTTTCACCACCCTGTGGTGCAGATTCGAGCAGATAACTGTAGGGGCCACGGGCAACCTTTATATAACAGGACAGGGGAGTGTCCAGATCAGCAAACAACTCTCTGGTGACCGGAATATGGTTAAAACCCTCTGTTGCAAGCCGGGCATATTTTTCAGGTGTCATGTAAATCTCACTGCGCACAACAGGTTCAAATTGACCTTTCTCCGGATATCCTGTGATCGTCGGGAACGGTTTATATGTTTAATGGTATTCTCTCGCCACTGGATCCTGGGACAGCAAGAACATGAAACCAGTCCAGCAACCCTGCGCAATGCACACCAAAAGCGCTGGGGGATTCTAACACACGTCAGGCCTGACAAAGCAGTGGTCATTTCGTTTCAGGAAACTATTGAGATTTTTAGGGCTCAAAAAAAATTATCAAGTGTGAGGGAAAACGTCAGCAGATTCACATCACCCATGGATTCCACTCCAGTTTGTTCAAATTGAAGGGACTGTACGGACTGTATTGCCTTCACTGCAACCTCGGGAATCCGGATAATCGCCCGTTCGAAGTTTCTCCGTTTAATGACGGACAAGCCATGTACCAGCAGTTTTTTCCAAAACCCGATTCCTGATACCGGGGATGGAGATACCAGGCAATCACTTCACCGGTGTTACCATCCCGATGCATCGTCTCCCGGGGATTACCTACAGCGATCACACCAAATGGCTCAGTGTCTTCCGCCAAATAGGTGAAAACACCGGATTCTGCAAACAGTGATGACCAGTCAGTCAATCCGGTTCTCCCGAAAACACCTCCCAGAGCATCCTGTTCAAGGCTGATTAACGCATCAGCATCAACTATATTGGCCCTGCGAATCGCAACAGGAGCAATTTTCTGCATCCGTATCATCCCTGACCTGAAAACCTGAACCCCGCAAGGTTATTCCCCGCAGGATACCTGTTCAGGAAATGTGGCGAATTGTTATACAGGCCTGGTTTCAGGTCTTTCATTTCAATATTCATCCCAACATTACAACAGCATGACGTTTCCAGCACTGCAAAATCAAGCTAAGAAACAGTTTTGAACATGCATCAACCAACCATTATCTGGCGAAACCCGTAACCCGCTGTTATGCTTCGTCAGCAATTACAAACAGGAATAAGGAACATCATCGGTGATGAACGAGGAATTCCAGGATCAGAAACTTTCTTCTATCAACTTTATGGAAGAGAAACTGTTCAAGTCACGGGCTATCTCAATTTTTGGGCAGATCAACGAGAAAACCGCCCGAAAGGTGACAGAGCAGTTACTCGCCCTGTCTGCCGATAGTAATGCTCCTATCACCATCTACATCAGTTCCCCCGGAGGGCACGTAGAATCAGGCGATGTAATCTACGATATGATTAAATTCATCAAGCCTGATGTGCGTGTAGTTGGAACAGGCTGGGTAGCCAGTGCTGCAACCAATATATATCTGGCAGCCAGAAAGGAAAACAGATTCTCATTGCCCAATACTCGTTACCTGGTGCACCAACCCTCGGGAGGGTCTCAGGGAGACGCCACGGATATCCAGATTCAAATGGAACAGATTCTCAAGACCAAGGAAAGGATCAACAGGATAATAGCCGAAGAGACGGGACGACCTCTGGAACAAGTACAGAAAGATACTGATCGTGATTACTGGATGTCCGTAGAGGAAGCCATCGACTACGGCATTGTCAGCAAGGTCATCACATCTGTCTCGGATATCGATGGGTAAACCGACCGATATCATTTCGTCATCCCCATTGAATCCGGAATAAAGCCTTCAAAAATCATCAGGGAACATCATGGCCGACTGGCATTTTGCGACTGCATACGAACGAATTTCAGATACGATAGGTGATCAGCCCGCTCTCATCTGCGAAAACGTTGTTAGAACCTGGGCTGAATACGATGATCGGGCAGCCCGGATCGCCAGTGTTCTGACGCAGCATGGTCTGGGACCAAACAGCAAAACCGGTATTTACCTGCATAACAGCAACGAATACCAGGAAGCTCATCACGGCGTTTGCAAACTCAGGGGGTGCCCGGTAAATGTAAATTACCGATACCGGGAAGAAGAGCTTATTTATCTTCTTGATAATTCAGATGCACAGGCTCTCATTTTCCAGGCGGCATACGTTGACCGGATAGATGCTATCCGGAATCAACTCAAAGATATTCGCTGCCTTATCCAGGTCGACGACGATTCCGGGAACCCTTTACTGGAAGGCGCTATAGCCTATGAGGACGCCATTTCGGGTGCTACACCCATGCCGCGCATCGAACGCAAACTGGATGATCTGTACATGTTGTATACCGGTGGCACCACGGGGTTACCCAAAGGTGTCATGTATGCCAATGGAAATCACTGCAGTAATTTCAGCCAGCATACTGCAAACCTGGGTGTGACGCCTTCCGTCTCTGTCGAAGATCTTCCAGGGAACATTACCGAAGCGCTGCAGGGTAATGGCCTGCCTGTCGGATTGATCTGCTGTCCGCTGATGCATGGTACAGGCATGTGGGTCGGATCAATGATTACACATCTGGCTGGTGGGGCTGTCGTTACGGTCAAAAAACTTGGTATGGATCCTCATCTGCTCTGGTCTGAAGTGCAGTTGCACAGGGCCACCCTGCTCACCATTGTGGGTGACGCCTTCGCCAGACCATTACTCAACGCTCTGAACGAAGCACACGACAGTGGCGATCCCTATGATATTTCAAGTGTACAGACCATCATCTCCTCCGGTGTCATGTGGTCGGAGGAAGTCAAGGAAGGGCTGCTTGCCCATCACGACATGATCCTGATAGATACCATGGGTTCAACGGAAGGTGGTATGGGAAGATCCATCACATCCCGGAAAGAGTCTTCCTCAACTGCCAGATTCGATTTGAATCCCAATGTCAGGGTATTCAATGATGACGACAAAGAAGTTGAACCCGGTTCAGGAGAAATGGGCATGATCGCGACCCAAAGCGCCATGCTGGGTTACTATAAGGATCCGGAAAAAACCGCAAAAACGGTACGCGTCATCGACGGTAATCGCTATATATTCCCAGGTGACTTTGCCACAGTTGAGGCAGACGGCAGCATTACTCTGCTGGGCCGCGGTTCCATGTGTATCAACACTGCAGGTGAGAAAGTGTTCCCGGAAGAAGTGGAAGAAGTGATCAAGAGCCATGCCGGTACTGTTGATTGTCTGGTGGTCGGCATACCTGATGAGAGATTTGGCGAGCGGGTTGTGTCTGTGGTATCGCGCACCTCCGTAAATGCGGTGGACGATACAGTTTTACTGAACCATTGCCGCGAACATCTGGCAGGTTACAAACTACCCAAGAATGTCCTGTTTGTTGATCATGTGCAACGTGCGCCCAACGGGAAAGCCGATTATAAATGGGCAAAGGCAACCGCACTGGACATGCTATAGCGTTTCAAATTCCAACAGGTACAAGTTTGCGAACATGCGACAAGCTTGTACGGGAATATCCTGAATATAAGTAAACTTTCCCACGATCAGGCCGGTCGACCACGGCGGAATCTGTGATACTTCTCAACAAGATCGAGAGCCCATTCCGGCTTATGATTCCTGCGCCATTCACTGGCGGCAAACTTGTTCATTTCTGCCAGGGTCGGGTAAATATGAATAGTACCCATGATCTTTTTGAGTCCGATACCCTGTTTCATGGCAAGGATGTATTCGCTGATCAGATCACCCGCATGATCGGCGACAATGGTCACGCCAAGAATGGTGTCCTTGCCTGGTGTGGTCAGTACTTTTACCACACCATGAGCTGCCTCATCGGCAATGGCCCGGTCCAGTTCAGCGACATCAAAACGGGTGACTTCAAACGCGATTCCCTGCGCTTCAGCCTCTGTTTCACTCAAACCTGCCCTGGCAACTTCCGGACTGCTGAACGTGCACCATGGAATGACCGAGTAATCCACTTTGAATTTCCGGAAAGTGCCGAATAATGCATTTACCGCTGCGAACCATGCCATATGTGAAGCCGTATGGGTAAATTGATAGGGTCCGGCAACATCACCAATCGCATAGATATTCGGGAAATTCGTCCTCAGGTAATCATCAACCGCAATGGTTCCTCTGTCTGTCAATAATACGCCAAGTTTGTCCAGCCCCAGCCCCTCAACATTGGCCCGACGTCCGACAGCCACCAGCAATTGATCAAAGGGGATACGAACCTCATCGCCGCTTTTTGAAATACACAGGATTGATTTCTCTCCATTCTCACTGAGAACGGATTCTGCCCGGTGACCAACAAGGATTTTTACACCTTCGGCGGTAAGGGATGCCGCTACCATCGCAGAAATTTCTGGGTCTTCCCGGGACATAATACCTGGCGCCTGCTCAATCTGGGTTACGTCGCTTCCCAACCGGACAAAGGTCTGGGCAAGTTCGGTACCAATCGGTCCACCTCCCATCACAGCCAGTCGTTCCGGCAGTTCACGCAAATTCCATACCGTATCGGATGTCAGGTATTGGATGGATTCCAGACCCTTCACCGGTGGGATGAAAGGTTCAGCTCCTGTCGCAATAATGATGTTGCGAGTGGTCAGCACCTTGTTGTTGATCTTTATTGACCATGGCGACAATATTTCTGCTTCACCCAATTCAACATTTACACCGAGACTCTCGTACCGCTCTACAGAGTCATGGGGTTCAATCTCTCTGATAACACGTTGCACCCGTTCCATGACATCACTGAAATCGAATTCCGGAGTAAAATTTCCAAGCCCCAGCGATGCCCCGCGACGCATGTCCGATACCAGTCTTGCAGACCTGATCAAGGCTTTGCTGGGTACACATCCTGTATTGAGACAGTCACCACCCATCTTGTTCTTTTCAATCAACGTCACTCGGGCTCTGACAGTGGCAGCAATCAGTGATGCCACAAGTCCCCCGGACCCTGCCCCTATGACGATCACATCCCGATCAAAAGCAGCCGGTTTACTGAAGCCTTTATAGACCTTTCTGGATCGGATGAAATCTGCGGCCCGTTTCGCCAGCAATGGGAATATACCCAGCAACACAAATGCAATCAGCAATCCCGGCGAAAGAACATCTGAAAGGTTCTCGATACCGGCCAGTTGTGTACCGGCATTTACATAAACCATTGTACCTGCCAGCATGCCAATCTGACTGACGATAAAAAATGTAAGCGGTTTAATACTGGTCAGACCCATCGCCAGGTTAATGACAAAAAAAGGAATGACAGGCACCAGTCGCAGAGTAAACAGATAGAATGCTCCTTCCCTTTCCATCCCGGAATTGATTGTTTTCAGTTGTCGGGAAAATCGCTTCTGCACCGGCTTTTGTAAAATAAACCTTGCCGCCAGCATCGCCAGCGTGGCGCCAATAGTAGAGGCAAAAGAAACAAGTATCAGGCCCTGCCAGAACCCGAAAATCGCACCTGCAGCCAGCGTCATTACTGCTGCACCCGGAAGAGACAGGGATGTCACGACAATGTATAGCAGAAAGAACGCAGCCGCCGTTAAGAAAGGATGTTCCAACACCTGTTCGGCAAGAGTGTTTTGACCGGTTTTTATAGCCTCAAGGGTCAGTAACCGGTGCAGATCAAAATAAAAAAATAATGTGGCCGCAACCAGCATTAGAAGGATGAGCAATATTCTGTTCATTGGTAGTTTCCGGTTAGTTTCCTGACACGCCAGACGTTACCATAAACACGTTGATACATTCATTGCAGTAGTCGTTATACTTCCCACACATAATGACAAGACATAACACCGTGCCCTACGACGATCCGACAACAACCGATGCCTGGTCAGCTTTGTTGCAACTTGCCAGGCAAGTTCGTAAAGACAGGATTTCTGATTACTTTGACAGAGACTCTCTACGGGTAGAAAACTACTCAATATCTGTAGAAGGGATACATGTGGATTTTTCCAAACATCAGATTTGTGATGATGTCCTGAACTCGCTTATTGATCTTGCCACAGAATCTCCGCTCATTGAACGACGGGATGCGATGTTCAGAGGGGACGCCATCAATACAACACAAGACCGTGCTGTATTGCATACCTCACTGAGAAGCCCTGATGCTCCCCTCGATGTTCAGCGTGAACTGGAGAGAATGAAGGCTTTGTGCAGACAGGTTCGGTCGGGAGAGTGGACGGGTTTTAGTCACCAGCGCATAACGGATGTAGTCAACATAGGTATTGGCGGTTCGGACCTTGGACCAAAGATGGTCTGCACTGCACTGTCAGAATTTGCTCATCCTGAACTGAACTTCCACTTTATCTCCAATGTCGACGGTGCGTCCATTCGAAGTATTTTGCAGCAGCTTGAACCCGAATCGACTCTTTTTATTATCTCCAGCAAATCGTTTACTACGATGGAAACCATGCTCAATTCGGAAACTGCAGTCTCCTGGTTCAGGGAAAATACGGGACTCGAAGATCCACTGCAGAGCAGGCATTTTATTGCCGTAACGTCTGCACCCGACAAGGCTCTTGCACAAGGCATCCCAGAGCAACAGATTCTCACATTCCAGGATTGGACAGGAGGACGTTACAGCCTCTGGTCAGCGATTGGAGTATCTATTTGTCTCTGTATCGGACCTGACCGATTTGATGAATTGCTTGCCGGAGCTCATGCAATGGACCAGCATTTCCGGACTGCCCGTTTAAGGGAAAACCTGCCGGTACTCCTGGGCCTGACAGGCATCTGGCATTACAACTTTCTGGGTCTTGAATCCACGGCAATTGTTCCCTATTGCGAACGTCTGGGGATGCTGCCCGCATTTCTCCAGCAACTGGATATGGAGAGCAACGGCAAGCGTACGACTTTGGAAGGACACATTGTCAATTACCACACCGGGCCTGTTGTCTGGGGGCAAACAGGTACCAACGGGCAGCACGCATTCTTTCAACTGTTACATCAGGGTACAAGAACCGTACCCATAGAGTTCATTGGCGTTATAAAGGACTCACTCAGTGTCGACAGCCATCATCGCGTTCTACTGGCCAATATGATTGCCCAATCCGCAGCGTTGCTTGCCGGGGAAAATAGTGATGACCCGCACCGGCAATGTCCAGGTAACCGACCCAGTACAACAATATTGCTGGAAGAACTGAACCCATGGATTCTGGGTTCACTACTGGCACTTAATGAACATAAGGTTTTCTGCCAGGGTGCAATCTGGAACATCAACTCATTTGATCAATGGGGTGTTGAGCTGGGTAAAAGACTGGCCGGGAACGTCCTTGAAAAAAAAATGACCGATCAACTCGACCCGTCTACCTTGTCTCTAATTGATAAGACCGGACTGTGACAAAGAATCCGTAACGTAACAGCGCTCATATGGAATTCTTATCAGAGGTAGTCTCCGGTCCCGGTAATGGTGTGGCTTCTACCAACACTGCAAGACGGGAAGCCCTGTCAAGATCGTCTGAATTCAACCGCTTGTCTTCCTCCAGGCGAATGCCATGATACACGGCATCCTGAGGGAACATCCCAAGATAATACAAGAGCCATTTTCTGATTTTCGCAGGATCATCCTGGATGGCAACCGCGTGAAAATATTCGGATTTCCCTGCAACCAGGAGCGTGACATCACCACCCCCACGCAAATTGCGCCACCATTGATTTTCCGATGAGGTAAAGCAGCGCACTGTTTCACCGTTACGAATGAACCGTACCGGAGTGGTAAACACCTTACCCGAATTCCGTCCGGTAAAGGTAATAAGCATTAAACTTTCGCTCCAGAATCGGTGCAGTGGTGATCGCAGTAGAAAGCCAATAAAGGGATTGATAATGAAAAATAATGATTCAGGTAATTTCATTGGTTAACACACGTCAGTCACCGATTCAAATGCTCCGGTTAATTTGCTATACAAGCATATCAATCAACTGATATTTCAGAATACTGAAACTCACGTTACCGTAGAATTCAGGGGAAGGCAAATCTTCCAGACAAATTCAATCGCACAGTCCAGGAGATTTTCCCGGGTAGTCCAATGCCTTGCTCAACATGTACCATCTGGGAGGCTGTCCGAGAACAGACTGACCTACTGCGGACAAGCCTGATTGGCCATATTTTCCGCTTATTTTCGTTCAATATGTACAATATTTGCCTCAAATAACCAAAAAATATGACTCAATCAGTCTCGCCCT
>LXNI01000796.1_pt1 | contig 33558 bp, 28 predicted proteins | sample 809091 | NCBI WGS metagenome assembly LXNI01 (sample SAMN04870527, study PRJNA318959) | sponge metagenome | biome: 01000161; feature: marine sponge reef; material: water | host: Sarcotragus foetidus | place: Greece: Milos, Mediterranean Sea | collected 2013-05-29 | depth 5-7 m | reverse complement strand
CTCACCATCAAGCGCAATGCCGAGGGCGATGCGGTGGTGCGGGTGACGGGCACCGACAACCGGATCCTGCTGGAGGATGTGGACCCGGCGCTCATCAGCCAGGACGACTTCCTGTTCTCCTGAACGCCGGCCAGGCGCGGCGGGGCCCGGGGTCCCAAGCGGCGGTTCGGCGGTTTCAGGCGACGTGCGGCGGCGATGTCCCCAGAAAGGCCAGCACCGCCCCGGCGGTCACATCGGCCTGCTCGATATGGGGGTAGTGGCCGGCGCGGGCGACGGTCTCGAAGCGCGCATCGGGCAGCCGGGCGGCCAGCCGGCGGCCATATTCCGGCGCCGCGAAGCCGTCGCTCTCGCCCCAAAGGACGAGCGTCGGCAGGGCGGCGCGGTGCAGCCATTTCGCCAGCAGCGGGTTGTGCATATAGGGCTTCCAGCCATACCAGGCGGCCCATTGGCGCTCCGAGGCCAGCGCCGCCGCCGCCGCCTCGTCGAGCGCGGCATGGTCCGGCGCCCAACGGGCGGGGTCGTGGAAGAGCGCCCGCGCCCTGTCCGCCTCCGGCATGAAGGCGAGGTCGGCAAAGTCCCGCTCCTCGCGCCCGGAGAGCTTGACGCCGACCGGGGCCAGCAGCGCCATGCGCGCGATGCGCGAGCGGTCCCGCACCGCCATTTCGAGCGCGACCCACCCGCCGAGCGAGGCGCCGACAAGCGTGGCGTCGCGCGCATCCAGCTCTTCCAGCAGGTCGAGATAGCGGTAGGCGAGGTCGTCCACGCTTCGGAAATCGGGGTCCGGCGGCCTGCCGTCATAGCCCGGATAGAGCGGCGCATGCAGCACCCGGCCCGCGCCCAGCCGGTCGAGGAACGGCCCGCTCATGGCGGTGAAATGCTCGCCGTGGAGAAACAGCACCAGGCTCATCAAATTCACTCCCTCGGGGGTCCGGCGCGCGGCGCCCGCCCTCACGCCTTTTCGAAATCGATCCTCTCATCCGCCGGCGCGCCGGACAGGCGGCGGCGCAGGCAATCGAGCGCCAGCTCCACGCCGCCATGCCGCGCCCGCCTCGGCCCGCCGATCAGCAGAGCGCGGCGCTCGAAGCCGCCCTCCGGGTCGGCGAGCGCTATGCGCACTTCTCCGGTTCCCGGGTCGATGACGGCGGCAAGGCCATGCGTCGCTCCGTCCGCCCGGCGCGCGCCTTCGGCGAGCTCGACCGGCGAGGCGTCCTCCGGCAGGCCCAGCGGCCGCGCCACGGCGGCCGCGCCATTGCCCGAAGACGCGCGCAGGAAGACCCCGCCCTCCTCGTCGGCCGCCGCGAGCCGCGCGCCGAGGCCGCCATGCGAGCCGGTCTCGACCGTGCTGAGCGCGCCGCCGGACGCGCGCAGGCGGTCCAGCACCGCGCCTTCCAGCGTGCCGTCATCCTCGGCGACGATGAAATGGCCGAGCCGGCGGCGGACTTCCGCCTCGATGGGCGCCAGCAGCGCCTCGGCCGCCCCGGTGGTGGGCGCGGCGACGGCGAGCTTGGTCTCCAGCTGCGGATAGTGGGACTGGAAGCCAAGCTTGACCCGGCCGTCCGCGTCCAGCGCCTCGATGCCGGCAAGTAGATGGTCGGCGCGGGATTCGCCGATGCCGAAGGAATGGAAGCGCTTGAGGTGGATCACCGCGTCGATGCCGCTCATAGCGCGCAGACGCGGGATCAGCTCGTTCTCGGTCATCACATCGAGCTCGGACGGCACGCCCGGGGTGAAGAAGAACCGCGCCTGGCCGATGTCGATGGCGAAGCCGCAGGCCGTGCCAACCGGATTGTCGATCAGCTCCGCGCCCTCCGGCAGCATGGCCTGCTTGCGGTTGTTGGGCGGCATGTCGCGCCCGCGCCGGCGGTAGAAGGCCTCGATGGTCTCCAGCCATTCGGGCCTGAGGCCGAGCGCCACGCCCGCCGCCTCCGCCGCCACCTCCTGGCTGAGATCGTCCACGGTCGGCCCGAGGCCGCCATTCACGATCACCGCATCGGCGCGCCGGGCGGCGGCGTCGAAGGCCGCGCGCAGCTCCGCCCGCTCGTCGCCCACCGTGGTTTCGCGCAGGACCGGCAGGCCGAGCTCCGTCAGCCGCCGGCTCAAACGGCTGAAATTGGTGTTGACGGTCTTGCCGGTCAGCACCTCGTCTCCGGTGCAGATCACTTCGATGCGCAAGAACTTCGCTCCCCCGATGCCTGCGGGAGATAGCAAGCCGCAGCCTTTGCTGCAAATGCGGGCCGGCTTTTCGGGGCGCCGGCCTATTCCGCTAGCACCCAGGTATCCTTGACGCCGCCGCCCTGGCTGGAATTGACGACCAGCGAGCCTTCGCGGAGCGCGACGCGGGTGAGGCCGCCGGGGACGAGGCGGATCGTGCGGCCGATCAGGCAATAGGGCCGGAAATCGACATGGCGCCCGGCGACGCCGGCATCGGCGAGCGAGGGCGAGGAGGAGAGCTCCAGCGTCGGCTGGGCGATGAAGCCATCGGGGTCGCGGCGGATCTTCTCAGCGAATTCGGCCCGTTCGGCGGCGGTCGCATGCGGCCCGACCAGCATGCCGTAGCCGCCCGAGCCGTGGACCTCCTTGACTACCAGCTCGTCCAGCCGCTCCAGCACATAAGCGCGCTCGTCGCCGCGCGAGCAGCGCCAGGTGGGCACATTCTGCAGGATCGGCTCCTGCCCGAGATAGAAGCGGATCATCTCCGGCACATAGACATAGACCTCCTTGTCGTCCGCAACGCCGGCGCCGGGCGCCGAGCACAGCGTCACGCCGCCGGCGCGATAGGCGTCGAACAGGCCGGGCACGCCCAGCAGGCTGTCGGGACGGAAGGAGAGCGGGTCGAGAAAGGTGTCGTCGATACGCCGGTAGAGCACATCGACACATTGGGGGCCCTGCGTGGTGCGCATCCAGCACCGGCCCTCATCGACGAACAGGTCCTGCGGCTCGACCAGCTCGACGCCCATCAGGTCGGCGAGGAAGGAATGCTCGTAATAGGCGGAGTTGAACGGCCCCGGCGTGAGCAGCGCGATCACCGGGTCGCCCGAACAGGCCGGCGGCGCGACCTCCTCCAGCGTCCGGCGCAGCTCCTCCGGATAGACATCGACCGGCTCGATCCGGCCGCCGCGGAACAGCTCCGGGCAGGTCCGCATCATGCACTCGCGGTTTTCCAGCATGTAGCTGACCCCGGAGGGGGTGCGGCAGTTATCCTCCAGCACCTGGAATTCCTGCTCGCCGGTGCGCACGATGTCGATGCCGACCACATGGGAATAGACCCGGCCCGGAGGCGTGACACCGATCATCGCCGGTTCGAAGGCCGCATTGCGATAGACCAGCCGCTCCGGCACGATCCCGGCGCGCAGGATTTCGCCGCGGTGATAGACATCGCGAAGGAAGGCGTTGAGCGCGAGCGCCCGCTGGCGGATGCCGCGCTCCAGCCAGCGCCATTCGGCGGCGTCGAAAACCCGCGGGATGAGGTCGAACGGGATCAGCCGCTCCGGGTCTCCGCCCTCGCCATAGACGGCGAAGGTGATGCCGATCCGGCGGAAGACGGCCTCCGCTTCCTCGGTGCGCCGGCGCAGCAGGTCGATGCCGCTCGCATCGATCCAGGCGGCGACCTCGCTATAGGGGGCCCGCACGCCGCCGCCGCCATCGCCGGTCATCTCGTCGAACATCCCGGCCCCCTTTGCGCCGGACCCGCCCGATTCAGCCGCCGCGCCCTGTCACACCGGGTCCCAGTAGAAGACATCGCCGTCCCGGTCGAGCGGCGAAAACGCCGCCTTGAGCGCCGGCATGGCGTGCTCATGGATGCCGGAAGGCGTCCAGCCCTCGCTGCGATGCACGGAGCGCGCCGGGCGGTGCTGGTTGAAGATGAACTGCTCATTGCGGCGCGAGGCGAAGATCTGGCCGGTGACGCCGCTTGCAAGGTCGGAGAGCAGATAGACCACCATCGGCGCAATCTGGGCGGGCTGCAGCGTCTTCAGCTTCTCGATCCGCTCCAGCTCCTGCGGCGTGCTGGCCGGAATGGTCTCGATCATGCGCGTCCAGGCGAAGGGCGACATGCAGTTGGAGCGCACATTGAAACGCTGCATGTCGAGCGCGATCGACTTCGACAGGCCCACAATCCCCATCTTCGCCGCCGCATAATTCGCCTGGCCAAAATTGCCGATCAGCCCCGAGGTCGAGGTGAAATGCACCATCGCCCCCGATTCCTGCGCCCGAAAATGGTCCGCCGCATTGCGCGCCACATTGAACGAACCCTTCAGATGCACCGAAATCACCGCATCCCAGTCCGCCTCGCTCATCTTGTGGAAGATCACATCGCGCAGGATGCCGGCCACATTCACCACCCCGTCAATGCGCCCGAAGGCCGCCACTGCCTGGCCAACCATCCGGCCCGCCGCCTCGTAATCCGCCACGCTGTCGCCATTGACGACCGCCTCGCCGCCCGCCGCCTCGATCAACGCGACGGTCTCCTGCGCCGGGCTCGCATCCGCCCCCGCACCGCCGACATCGCCGCCGAGATCGTTCACCACAAGCTGCGCGCCCTCGCGCGCCGCCAACACCGCAATCTCGCGACCGATGCCGCGGCCCGCCCCCGTCACAAGCACAACCTTGCCGTCCAATACGCCCATCGAATCCGGCTCCTCAACCTTCGTCGACGACAGCATAAATGGCCGCGCCCGCCTGTGCGAGTGCGGCGCCGTTACCCTGGCGCACCCTCCAGGAATTCCGCCTCTGTGCGGTGGCATTCGATGGCATGCCGCCCGCCGAGATGGCGAATGGGCGGCGTTTCGCGGTTGCAGACGCCCTCAATGGCGATCGGGCAGCGGTCGAAGAACGGGCAGCCTATATCGGTCATCGTGACGACGCGGTCGATGCCGGCCTGCGCCTCCTGGCTCTCCATCGTCTCTTCCAGCCAGCCAATGCGCAGTTCCGGAACCGAGGCGATCAGCAGCCGGGTATAGGGGTGATAGGGGGGCGAGAGCACGCGGTCGGTCGGCCCCTGCTCCACCACCCGCCCGGCATAGAGCACGACGATGTCGTCGGCGAAGGACGCGACCGTGGACAAGTCGTGGCTGATGAAGACGAAGGACACGCCGCTCTGCCGCCGGAGCCGCTTGAGGAGTTCGATGACATTGGCGCCGACAATGGTGTCGAGCGCGGAAATCACTTCGTCGCAGAGCAGCACCTCGGGCGACGCCGCCAGCGCGCGCGCCAGATTGACGCGCTGCTTCTGCCCGCCGGACAGCTCTTCGGGATAGCGCGCGGCGAATTCCGCCGGCAGCTCCACCATCTGCAGCAGCTCGCCGACGCGCCGCCGCTTCTCCCTGCCCCGAAGGCCGAAATAGAATTCGAGCGGCCGGCCGAGAATGCCGCCGATCCGCTGGCGCGGATTGAGCGCAACATCGGCCATCTGGAAGACGAACTGGATTTTCTGGAGCTCGCTGCGATCCCGCTGCTGGAGGCCGGGCCGAAGCGCCTGCCCATCCAGCAATATGTCGCCGTCGGTCGCGGGCAGCAGGCCGGACATGACCCGCGCGAGGGTGGACTTGCCGCAGCCCGACTCGCCGATGATGCCGACCGTATGGCCGCGCTGCACGGTCATGTTGACATCGCGCAGCACCTTGACCGCCACGGAGCCGTCCATGCGCCTGCCATAGCCTGCATTGATATCCCTCACTTCGAGGGCGGGGCTCTCACGCAAATGCTCCGCCAGCGCCTCGTCGCCCTGGCCCGCGGCCGGCGGCGGCCGCACCGCCGCCATCAGGCGGCGCGTATAGTCGTGGGTCGGCCGGTTGATGACCTGGTCAGCGTCGCCATGCTCCAGGATATCGCCCGCATAGAGCACGACGATGCGGTCCGCGATCTGGGCGACGACGGAGAGGTCGTGGGTGACATAGAGCGCCGCCGCGCCTTCGCGCTTGATGACGGACTTGAAGGCCTTGAGCACCTCGATCTGCGTGGTGACATCCAGCGCGGTGGTGGGTTCGTCGAGAATAAGCAGGTCCGGCCTGCCACAGAGCGCCATGGCCGCCATCAGCCGCTGCAATTGCCCGCCCGAAACCTGGTGGGGATAGCGTTTGCCGAGCCGGTCCGGGTCCGGCAGCTCCAGCGCCCGGTAGAGCTCCTCCGCCCGCTCCTCCGCCTCTTCGCGGCTCATCTGGCCGTGGAGGATGGGCGACTCGGTCACCTGCTCGCCGATGGTCAGCGCCGGGTTGAAGGTGGCGGCCGCGCTCTGGGCGAGATAGGCGACGCGCTGGCCGCGCATGTCGCGCTTCTCGGCCGGCGGCATGGAGATCACGTCGCGCCCGTCCAGGCGAACCTCGCCGCCGGTGAACTCCAGGCCAGGCTTGGAATATCCGAGCGCCGAGAGGGCGATGGTGGTCTTGCCCGAGCCGGACTCGCCGATGAGGGCCACCACCTCGCCCCGTTCTATGCCGAAACTCACGCCCTTGACGATGGGCGCGAGACCGCCATCGTCCTTGCGGGCGTCGATCGTCAGGCCATCGACTTCGAGCAGGGCGGGCATCAGATCATCCTTTTCGCCAGCCGCCCGCCGGCATGGGCGGAAACATCGTCCACGATGAGGTTGATGGCGATGGTGAGCGTGGCGATTGCGAGCGCCGGCACCAGCGGCGCCACCGCGCCATAGGGCAGGCCGGAAAGATTTTCGCGCACCATGCTGCCCCAGTCCGACTGGGGCGGCTGCACGCCGAGACCGAGGAAGCTCAGGCTCGAAATGAACAGGATCACATAGACGAAGCGCAGCCCGAAATCGGTCGCCATCGGCATGGCGACATTGGGCAGGATCTCGCGGGTGATGATCCACCACAGCCCCTCGCCGCGCACCCGCGCCGCCTCGACGAAATCGCTGACCTTCACATCCAGCCCCAGCGACCGCGCTATCCGGAACACGGTGGCGGCGTATATGAGGCCGGTCAGCACGATCAGGATCGGGATGGTGCTGCCTATGGCGGCGATCATCACCAGCGCAAGCATGATGCTCGGGATCGACAATATGGCGTCGTTGAGCCGGCTCAGTGTGGAATCCATGACGGCCCCGCCGACCGCCGCGGCAATGCCGAGCGTGACCCCGACGAGATAGGCCAGCAGGGTCGAGGCGAGCGAGATGCCGATGGTCGTGCGCGCGCCGTATAGCGTGCGGGAGAGGATGTCGCGGCCAAGATAGTCAGTGCCGAGCCACGCGATCTCGCTCGGCGGCTGGTAGTCGGTCTCGGGATATGGATTGTCGCTGCCCGGCACGATGAACAGCGCCTCGTCTAGGATATCGGCCTCGTGATAGGGCGAGATCGACGGGCCGATGAACACGATGGCCATCCAGAACGCCACCACGCAGACCCCGAGCTTGCCGCTCCAGGAAAGGCGCATCCGGCGCCGCGGCGGCGCGTCCGGCAGTTCCTCGAAGACGGCTCCCGTGTCTGTCCTGTCGCTGTGCTCGGCCATGGGCGATACCTCTATTTCGGATGCCGCAAGCGCGGATTGGACAGGATCGAGACCATGTCTGCGATGAAGATCAGCAACACATAGGTGGCGCAGAAGATCATGGCGCAGGCCTGCACCAGCGGCAGGTCGCGGGTCTGCACGGCGTCGATCATCAGCTTCGCCAGCCCCGGATAGGCGAAGACCGTCTCGACGATGACCACGCCGCTGACGAGATAGGCGAGGTTGAGCGCGATGACATTGGTGATGGGGCCGATGGCGTTGAGCAGCGCATGGCGCAGGATGATCCGCTTGCGCGGCACGCCCTTCAGGATCGCCATCTCGATATAGGGCGAGCTCATGACATTGAGCACGGTGGCCCTGGTCATGCGCATGATCTGCGAGGACGCGACGATAATCAGGGTGAGCGCCGGCATCGCCAGCGCGCGCACCAGCTTCATGCCGGTCTCCTGCCCGCTGATATAGGCGGTGGCGGGCAGCCAGCCAAGCTGGACCGCCACCACCAGCACCAGCAGGGTGGCGACGAGGAATTCCGGCACCGAGATGAGCCCGAGCGTGGTGAAGGTGACGGCGCGGTCGAGCTTCGTGCCGGGATACATGGCGGCCAGCAGACCCACTGTCACCGCAAACGGGACAGCAACCACCGCAACGGCCGTGGCCAGCCTGAGCGTGTTGACCAGGCGGGGCATGAGCATTTCGGAAATCGGCGTGCCGATGGTCCCGGCGCCGGCGCCGGCCTTCGAGAAACCGAGGTCCCCGGTCAGCAGGTCGCTCAGCCAGATAAGGTAGCGGACATGCGCCGGCTCATCCAGGCCGAGCTTGGCCCTCAGCGCCGCCAGCGATTCCGGGGTCGACATCTGGCCGAGGATGATGTTCGCCACATCGCCCGGCAGGATGCTGGTGCCGATGAAGATCAGCACCGACACGACGAACAGCGTCGCGACGCCGAGCGCAGTCCGGCGGAGTATCGCGTTCAGCAATGCCATTCTATGGACGGTCCGGAGCGGGCCGCCATGCGTCGCCCGGAAATCGGTCGGAGAGAAGGGCCCGCGCGGCCGAAACCGCGCGGGCCCGTTTCATCCGGACGATCGCAAGGCCGGCCTTACTCGTCCATCCAGGCGAATTCGACCCACTCATAGGCGCCGAGCGCGCCGAGTGGCACATTCGGAATGCCCTGGATCTTGTTGCTGGCGCCGTCGATGTCATTCACATGGCAGGGGATCACCATGCCGCTGCCATTGTGAATCAGGGTCTGCATCTCGCAGAGCATGGCGTGGCGCTTGGCTTCGTCGGTCTCGGCGAGCTGGGCCGTCAGCAGCTCGCCCATCCGCTCATTGTTCCAGAAGGTGTCGTTCCAGGCCGCGCCCGGCGCGAACTGGATGGCCATTTGCGCATTTGCGGTCGGGCGCATGTTCCAGGAGACGACATTCATCGGCTCCTTCATCCACACCGCGCCCCAATAGCCGTCGGTCGGCACCTTCTTGATCCGGAGGTCGAAGCCGATCTTCTTGAGATTGGCCTGCATCAGGAGGCAGATTTCCTCGATGCCGGGGCGCACCGGCGCGACATAGAGCTCGGCCGAGGTGACGCCGGACTTCTCGAGATGGAACTTCGCCCTGTCCGGGTCGAACGCACGCTGCTCCAGATCGGCGCAATGGTCCGCGCCGAAGGCCGGGCCGACCGGGTGGTCGTTGCCAACCGTGCCGTGGCCCTTGAGGATGGAACGCACGATGCGGTCGCGGTCCTGGATATATTGCATGGCCTTGACGAAATCATCGTTCTGGCCGGGCGCGGTGTTCTTCAGGATGCAGATGCCCGTATAGGCGCTGGTCGGCGTCGAGATGACGCGCACGCCGTCGGCTTGCTCGACCCGGGAAATGCTCTTGGAATCGACCTGGGCGATGAGGTCCATATCGCCGGCGATGAGCGCGTTGGCGCGCGCCAGCGGGTCGGTGATGGCGGTAATTTCGAGCGCATCGAAATTGGGCCCGTCCCTCCAGTAATTGGGGTTGCGGCTATGGGTGGACCGCACGCCCGGCTCGAAGGATTCGAGCACGAACGGGCCGGTGCCGTTACCCTTCCTGAAATCCTCCGTGCCCATCTTGACGACCTTGCCCTGCTTCTCGCCGAGCTTCGCGGGCAGGTCTGAGTCCGGAGAAGTCAGGATCGCCCGCACCGTGTGGCTGTCCACCTGCTTCCATTCCTGCACCGACGCAAAGAGCGCCTTAGCGACCGACGGGGAGTCCTTGCCGAGATGGCGGTTCATGCTCCAGACCACATCCTCGGCGGTCAGCGGCGAGCCGTCGTGGAATTCGACGCCCTTGCGGATCTTGAAGGTATATTCGGTGGCGTCGCTGTTGGCGGACCATTCCTCGGCCAGCTCGGGCGCGAGCGCCATGTCGTCGCGGATCTGGACGAGGCCGTTATAGGTCGCCCTGCCGCGCGTGTAGTCGATGCCCGAGGTGAAGACGATCGGGTCCATCTGGTCGTCAGGCCCGTGGAGATTATTGGCGTAGCGCGCCGTGCCGCCCTTGCGCGGCGTCGCGGCGAGCGCGCTGGAGGCCTGGAAAAACCCGGTGGCGGTGGCGCCGGTAACACCGAGCGCACCCATGGCGGCGAGGAAATCGCGTCGGCCCATCTTGCCGTCGCGCACCATTTGCTGGAACTTCAGGATATCTTTCATGTTGTCGCTCTCCCTGCCGTCTGTTCCGGTTGCGGTGTGGGCAATGCGGTCCAATACAGAAACTCCCACAAGCCAGACGGGCTATTTGTCGATCTCTCCGCAGCGGCGTCTTGCAGAGGCCGCCGCGGCGCGGCGCAGGCGCAGCGATAGTCGTGACAGTCCCGAACCTGCCGCCGCCTTGTCGCGCCCGGCGCACAGCCGGGCCGCCGGCCCAATGCGCCGGTCCGGGAGTTATGCCGGCATCGGGCAGCGGCGTCAAATCGGCGGGAGCCGAAGCAGCGCCAAGGGCCGCAATTCCGCCGGTTTCTACCCCGCCGTCTCCGCCTCGCGGGCGATCCAGCCGCCGCCGAGCACCCGGTCGCCCTCATAGAAGACGGCGGCCTGTCCGGCCGCAATGCCGTATTCCGGCTCGTCGAGGAGGATGTCCACGTCGTCGCCATGCGGATGGAGAGCCGCCGGGCGGGGTGCTGCGCTCGACCGGATGCGGACCCCGGCCCTTTGCCCCGCCGCCGGCGCGCCGCCCTCGCCGAGCCAATTGACCTCGCGCACCCGGAAGCGCCGCCGCCCGAGCGCCTCGCGGGGCCCGACAACGACCCGGTGGCGCTCCGGGTCGAGCGCCAGCACATAGAGCCGCGCGCCGTCGGCCATATTGCCGAGGTCCAGCCCGCGCCGCTGGCCGACGGTGAAATTGACGACGCCCTGATGGCGGCCAAGGACGCGGCCCTCCCGGTCCACGATCTCGCCCGGCTCCAGCGCGCCGGGGCGCAACCGCGCGACGATATCGGCATAACGCCCCTCCGGCACGAAGCAGATATCCTGGCTGTCCGGCTTGTCCGCCACCGGCAAGGCGAGCCTGGCAGCTTCCCGACGCACCCGGTCCTTGGGCATGGCGCCCAGCGGGAAGCGCAGGAAGTCAAGCTGCGCGCGCGTGGTCGCGAACAGGAAATAGCTCTGGTCCTTGGCGTTGTCGGCGGCCCGGCGCAGCTCCGGGCCTGGCAGGCGCTGCGCATAATGGCCGGTGGCGAGCGCGTCCGCCCCGAGGTCCCGCGCCGTCGCCATCAGGTCCCGGAACTTGACCGTCCGGTTGCACTGCACGCAGGGCAGCGGCGTTTCCCCGGCGAGATAGCTGTCGGCGAACGGCTCCATGACGGCCGCCCGGAAGCGGCTCTCATAGTCGAGTACGTAATGCGGGATGCCGAGCCGGTCCGCGACCACGCGGGCGTCGTGGATGTCCTGGCCGGCGCAACAGGCGCCCTTTCGCTGCGTGGCGGCGCCATGGTCGTAAAGCTGCAGGGTGATGCCGACGACCTCATAGCCCGCCTCCGCCAGCAGCGCGGCGGTGACCGAGCTGTCCACGCCGCCGGACATGGCGACGACCACGCGGGAGGATGCGGGAAGATCAAGCATTGGCGGACCTGTGGAGAACCGCCCGGAAACTGGGTCAATGCCGGCTCGGGGTCAACCGCTGCCGCGCGCCGGAGTCGGCGCGGCGTCCTCCGGCTCGAATGCCAGGTCCCGCATTGTCAGTTCCAGGCCCTGGCGCATATGCGTCTCGAGATGCGACAGCATGGCGTCGAGGCTCTCGCCAAGCGCGCATTTCAGATAGACGTCATGCGCCTCCCGCAGCGGCCCCCGGCGGTTATGGGCCTTCTGGTGCAGGGTGAAGTAGAACTGGATGTTCGGCTTCAGGCGGTCCCACATCTTCTGCAGAATCTCGTGGCCGGACACTTCGTAACACCAGGAATGGAAGTGGATTTCCCGCTCGATCGCGCGGGCGGGATTGCGGTTGCGGTCCACTTCGGCGGCGAGGCTCCGATACCGGCCTTCCAGATCCTTCAGGGCTGCGGGCGTTCTTTTCGGCCAGCACTCGCGAAACGCGAATTGCTCGAGCGCGGTGCGGATCGAATAGAGTTCTTCAAGGTCTTTTCGCGCAACCCGGCGCACATACAGCCCTTTATAGGGCACGCTTTCGACCAGGCCGCTTTCGACCAGCTCCCTGATCGCCTCGCGCAGCGGCGCCCGGCTCACCCCCAGCCGTCCGGCCAGCGCGACTTCCGTCAGCCGTTCGCCGGGCGCCACCTTGCCGCTGGCGATGAGCGCCCGCAAGGCGTGGACGATCTGTCCGCGCCTTGTCGCGCCGGCCAGCGGCTCAAGGGAAGAAAGCGCTGCGGTCATCGCCTATTCCGTGTCGGCCCTGACAAGGTCCTCATAAAGGGCGCGGATGCGCCTGGTGACGGGCCCGGCAAAGCCGGAGCCGAGCTGCCTGCCGTCGATGGCGCCGACCGGCGTCTGGGCGCCGAACGTGCCGGTCAGGAACGCCTCATCCGCGCTATAGGCCTCGTAAAGCGAAAAGTCCTTCTCGAAAACCGGGATGCCATGCGCCCGGCAAAGCTGGATCACCTTCGCCCGGGTGACGCCGTTCATGCAATAGGCGCCGGTGGAGGTCCAGACCTCGCCGCGCCTGATCGCGAAAAAATTGCAGGAATTCGTCGTGTTGACGAAGCCGTGCGGGTCGAGCATCAGCGCCTCGTCGGCGCCGGCCGCCTCGGCCTGAAGGCTGGCGATCACGCAGTTGAGCTTGGAATGGGAGTTGAACTTGGCATCCTGGGAATGCGGCAGGCCGCGCACCTGCGGCACGGTCGCCAGGCGCACGCCGCGTTCGGCGAACCGGTCCACCGGCCGGGAATGCTCCATGATGATGACCACCGTCGGCCCGGACCGCGAGAGGCTCGGATGCTGAAAGGGCTTGGCCTTGACGCCGCGCGTGACCATCAACCGGCAATGCGCGTCATTCGTCATGCCGTTTGCTTCGGCAGTCCGGCGCAGCGCAGCGGCAATTTCCTCGCGGTCCATGCCGATATCCAGCGAGACCGCCTTGCAGCTGTCGAACAACCGGTCCATGTGGTTGTCGAAGAAGGCCCATTTGCCGTTATGGAGCCGCATGCCCTCCCACATGCCGTCGCCCAGCAGGAAGCCGGAATCGTAAACCGAGACTTTCGCATCGTCGCGATGCACGATCTCGCCATTGACATAAATCCGGATGTCGCGGTTGCGGCTGTCTTCCTCCGCCTCATGCGTTGTCCGGGGGAATTCTGCATTCATAATGCTGTCGCCTATTCCACGGCAGGCAGGGGCAAACGGAACGAGCTGTGGCCGCGCAGGAAATTCCGGGTCCCTTCCTCTTCAGGGTTGAGTAGCACCGATTTCGGGTCGCCCTGCTCGAGAATTCTGCCGTCCTGGAGAAACAGCACCCGGTCGGCGACGGTATAGGCGAAACCCAACTCATGGGTGACGACCATCATGGTCATGCCGTCTTCGGCAAGCTCCTTCATGGTCTGGAGCACTTCGCCCACCAATTCCGGATCGAGCGCGCTGGTCGCCTCGTCGAACAGCATGATCTCGGGCTCCATCGCCAGAGCCCGCGCAATGGCGACACGCTGCTGCTGCCCTCCGGAAAGCTCCGAGGGATAGGCGTCGCGCTTCCATCCGAGGCCCACCTTGTCCAGATAGAGCGATGCCCTTCGCTCGCATTCCTCGGCCCGGCATTTCAACACGGTGCGCGGCCCTTCCATCACATTCTGCAGCACCGTCATATGCGGGAAGAGGTGGAAATGCTGGAACACCATGCCGACGCGCGCTCGCAGCGCGGTGAGCTCCCGCTCGTCATATTTCGTCTCCCCGCCCGCTGCCCTGCCGATCGCCTCGCCGCCGAAGGTGATCCGGCCGCCCGACGGGATCTCGAGAAAATTGACGCAGCGCAACAGGGTCGATTTGCCGGAACCGGAAGCGCCGATCACCACAATGGTCTCGCCCTTTTCGACCTTCAGGTCTATACCGTCCAGCACTCTCAGCTTCCCGAATGATTTCTTCAGGTCGCGAATTTCCAACACTTCCGACATGTCGTCAATTTCCCCGTTTCGTTTTCAGCTCGAGGCGTCCGACAACCACCGTCAACGGATAGATCAGCAGGAAGAACAGGATCGCCACCGAAGTATAGGTTTCGATCGGATTGAAAGAGATTGTCGAAATTGTCTTCGCCTGATGCATTAATTCGCCATATGCTATGACGGATGCAAGCGACGTCATCTTCACGAGCTCGACGATCCGGTTCATGAAAGCAGGAATCATTCTGCGTATGGCCTGTGGCAGGATTATGCGCCGCATCTGGTCGAAATACCGCATACCCAGCGCCTTGGCCGCCTCCCACTGGCCCCTGTGGATGGATTGTATGCCGGCGCGGTAAATTTCGGAGGAAAACGCCACCGTATTCAATGTCAGGCCGAGGGCTGCCGCGGTAAAGGCGTCAATATCAAACGGGGAAATTATCGGGAACGCAAAGAAGAACCACATGATCTGCACCAGGACAGGCGTATTCCGGAATAATTCGACAAAGGCTGTTGCAGGCCAATTGACCATCGGCTTGCTCGAATAGCGGGCGATTCCGACGAAAAGCCCAAAAAACAGGCCAGTTACCAGACAAGTAACGGCGAGAATGACGGTGTTTCGCAAGCCAAACAGCAAGACCTGCCAGTTTGAGAATACAGCCGAGAAATCCCAATTGTGTTCCAGCATTCGGCCTATCCTACGGTCAATTCGCCCGTGCGCCCGAGATGCCGTTCCAGCACCCGCACACCGAGAGAGCAGGCGAATATCACGATGAAATACATGCCGGCAGCCACGGTGAACACTTCAAGGGAGCGATATGTGGACTGCGCGATATTATTGGCCTGGTAGAGCAGGTCGGCATAGGAAATCGTGCTGACAAGCGTCGTCGTTTTCATGAGTTCGATGGCGCGCTCCAGAAATGCCGGAATCATCCGCTTCACCGCCTGGGGCAGGATGATGCGGCGCAGCGCGGTGTTGCGCCCCATGCCCAGCGCCTTGGCGGCTTCCCACTGGCCCTGTTCCACCGAGAGAATACCGCCGCGGAAGACCTCTGCGAAGAAGGCGGAAGACTGGATCGAAAAGGTGAGTATCGAGGCCGTGAACGGATTGATCTCGACCCCGAGCAGGATCGGCAGCGCAAAAAAGAACCAGAACAGCTGGGCGATGGGCGGTGTGGCGCGCAGGAATTCGATGACAAGCCCGACAGGAAACCGCACCACGGCATTGCCGAACAGGCGGCAGAGCGAAAGAAAGAGACCGAGCGGCACGCCAAACAGGAGCGCCAGCCCAGTGACCTTGAGGGTGTTCAGAAGACCAAGGAACAGCAGCCCGGAGTCCCGGAATACGATTCCGAAGTCCCATTCATAGCCCAATGCGCTGTTCCTCTGCCAGCCGGGCGGGACCGGATCCCGCCCGGACCGGATGGCCTACCAGTTTTCGCGGCGGATTGCCGGCACGGTTCCCGGATCGACTCCAAACGATTCCAGGAAGTCCTCGTACCAGACCTGGGTCTGGCCGGTCGCGTAATAATAGGCGATCGTCGTGTTGACCCAGTCCCGGAAGGTCTTGTCCGCCTCCCGCCGCACGCCCGCCGAAGAGGCGGACTGGCGCACCGGCGCCGGCAGCACGATCTGGCCCCGGCCGATCTTCTTGCGCATCGCGATCAGCGGCGGATGGAACAGCGACACCGCATTGACCCGGCGGGACTGGAACGCCGCCACCGACTCGCCATTGGTCGGAAAGCGCAGGATCTCCGCTTCCGTCAGCCGGGCAGTCACGTAACGATCCATCGTCGTTCCCTGCGTCACCGCAATCTTAATGTCCGGCTTGTTGAGGTCCGACCAGTCCTTCACGGCGAGGTCGTCATCGGTCAGCACGGCGAGGGCGTAGTAGAGCAGCGGCTGAGCGGGGAAGTCGATGGCGAGCGCCCGCGTGGGCGTTGCATCCAGCACGAACATGATGTCGATCTTGTCCGCCTGCAGCGCCGCCACCGCGGTTCCCCAGGTCACTTCGACCGCCTCGAATTCGACGTCCAGCACCTTGGCCATCGCCTTTCCGACAGCCGAGCCCAGACCTGTCCATTCGTCGTCGCCCGGCGCCTTGAAGAACCAGGGCGGCGCCTGGGTAACGCCGACCCTGAGGCTGCCGCGGTCCTTGATCGCTTCCCAGGTCGATCCCGATTGTGCCTGCGCGCCTCCGGCGACCGGCAGCAGGATGAATGCAGCGAACGCAAGCGCCGCCATCTTCCGGAACATCTGTCCAAGCACGTCTGCCTCCCTTCGAAAAACGCTCCAAGACACCCGAAAGATTGTCGACAATCGACAAGCAGTCAAATAAATTCGCCCCTGACTGCAATCCTCGGCGGGCGTGGCGCTGATGTGCCTCGCCGAGGCGCTGTTGCGGGTCCCGGACACGGAAACCATCGATGCGCTGATCGAGGACAAGATCGGCGCCTCGGACTGGGCCGCCCATCTCGGGCATTCGAGTTCGCCGCTCGTCAACGCCTCGACATGGGCGGTGCTACTGACCGGAAAGATGCTCGCAGAGGCGGAAGGCGGACTGGCCGGCATACTCCACGAAGCGATCAGGCGCCTCGGGGAGCCGGTGATCCGCGCCGCCGTCGCCCATGCAATGCGGGAACTCGGGCACCGTTTCGTGTTCGGGCGCACTATGCGCGAGGCCAAGGCCCGGGCCGCTCCGATAGAGGCTAGGGGCTGCAGTTTTTCCTACGACATGCTGGGCGAGGCGGCGCGGACGGAAGCGGATGCGCGCCGATACCATCTCGCCTATTCGGATTCGATCGGGGCGCTCGCCGGCGTCGCCCGGGGCGCGGATATTCGCGACCGGCCCGGCGTGTCGGTGAAGCTCTCGGCGCTGCATGCGCGTTACGAGTTCGGCCAGCGCGACCGTGTCATGACCGAGCTGACGGCGCGCCTGCACTCGCTCGCGCTGCTCGCCCGCTCGGCCGGAATCGGCCTCAAGGTGGACGCCGAGGAGGCGGACCCGGTCGATCTTCCGGGACCGACCGGGGAATCGAACCGGCTCTCCTATGCCCCCCGGGGCGTGGTGCTGTGTCTCGGTCCGGGCGTGGACATGGCTGCCGCGCAGATCGCGGCGGCGCGCACGGCCGGCAATGCCGCGGTTGCGGTCGCCGAGGGCGCGGAGGAGGCGCTGGCCGCCCGGCTCGGGGAATCCGGGACGACCATCCTGAACGGGCAGGTGGCGCCGGAAGCGCTTGCCGCGCTGGAAGGCGTTGCGGCGATTGCCTGCAGCGCGGACCATGATGTCCTGGGAGCCATGCGCAGGGCGCTTGCCCGGCGCCCCGGACCGATCCTGCCGCTGATTACGGAGCTCGCGGCCGTGGAGCGCTATGTCGTGGAACGCCATCTGTGCGTCGATACGACGGCCTCCGGCGGCAATGCGTCCCTGCTCGCCGAAGTGGAAACCTGACCGGGGCCAGGCCCGCCGAGCTATACGTGCTGGCCGCCGTTCACGTGGATTTCGGCACCGTTGATGTAGCGCGACGCATCCGTGCAGAGGAAATAGATCGTGTCGGCGACTTCCTCCGGCTCGCCCATGCGCCCGACCGGGATGGCGCGCACGATCTCGTCCGTGCCGGGAGAGAGCATCGGCGTGTCGATCTCGCCGGGCGCGATGGCGTTGACGCGGACGCCGTCGGGCCCGAACTCGGCCGCCATCTCGCGGGTGAGCGCCGCCAGCGCGGCCTTGGACGTGGCGTAGGCCGGGCCGGCGAAGCGATGCACCCGGCCCCCGGCGATCGAGGTGACGTTCACGACCGAGCCCTCGCCGGCCGCCAGCTCCTTCGCGAGCCCGCGCGCGAGCATCAGCGGAGCGTAGAAATTGACCTGCATGACATGGTGCCAGGCGCTGAGGCGGGTGTTGCGCACGCCAAGTCTGCCGCCGTCATCGCCTTTGGGTGAGACCGCGGCATTGTTGACCAGCGCATGCACGCGCCCGCCCGTCAGCCGCTTGCGCATTTCTTCTATCGTGACGGCGAGCCCTTCGGGGTCCGAGAGGTCCACCTCGATATGGTCCTCCGGCCCCGCGCCCCAGGGACAGATGCCGCCCGGAAAGGACTGTCGCGAGCAGGTGATGACGCGCCAGCCGGCATCCTTGAACTTGATGGCCGTGGCATGGCCGATGCCGCGGCTGGCGCCGGTGAGGATGAGGGTTCGCGTTTCCGACATGGGCTCGGGGCGCAGAATAGGCGCAAGCGCAAGCGGGCGCTACCACACGCCGATAATGAATCCGCGCTTGCGGCTCCCGTCGGTGCGCCGCGCGACCTCGGCATCGGAAAGCGTGGTGCGGGCGCGCCGCGCTCTGAGCCAGGCGAACAGCCGCTCATGGAGGTCCGCGCGCGTCTCGGCATGCGCCGGGTCGCCGCCGAGATCGGCAAGCTCCAGCGGGTCGGCGGCGAGATCGAACAATTGCGGGCGGTATCCTTCCCAGAGCACATATTTCCAGCGCTCCGTGCGGACCATATAGCCGCGGCAGTCGTTGACGCCGCGCCCGAGCGTGAGCCGGGCGGCGCGGTGCGCATAATCGGTTTCCGAGAACACCGCTTCGCGCCGGTCCGCCCTCCCCTCGCGCAGCAGCGCCAGCAGCGAATGTCCTTCCATGCGGTGCGGCTGGACCGCGCCGCCCGCCGCCTCCACAAAGGTCGGCACGAGGTCTATCGACTCCACAAGGTCATCCACGACCGCGCCGGGGCGGCCCGCAGGATCGTAGAGGATCAGCGGGATGCGCACGCTTTCCTCGTGGAACAGCTCCTTCTCGCCGAGCCAGTGATCGCCCAGATAATCGCCATGGTCGCTGGTGAAGGCGATCATCGTGTCTTCCATCCGGCCCTGCTCCTCCAGGAAGGCGAACAGGCGGCCCATATGGTCGTCGATCTCCTTCACCAGGCCCATATAGGCCGGAATGACCGCGCGGCGGACCTCGTCGCGGGAGAAGCTGCGGCTGTCCTCATGGGCCATGAAGGCGGCATGGACCGGATGCGGGTTCCGGCGCTCGTCCTCATGCCGGTTGGCGGCGATGACGGAATTAGCGCCGTAGAGGCCGTGATAGGGCGCGGGCGCGATATAGGGCCAGTGCGGCTTGATATAGGAGAGATGGAGGCACCAGGGCTGCTCGCCCTGCTCGCGGATAAACGCCATCGCCCGCCCGGTCATATAGGCGGTCTCGGAATGCTCGGCCTTCACCCGCGCCGGCAGGGGGGCGTAACGCAGATGCCAGCCGGAGAGCGGCGCCCCGTCCGGCCCCTCGACGGAGTTGGCGAAGTCGTGCCAGGGGTTGGGGCCCGCATAGCCGCGCTCTCTCAGCCAGCGGTTATAGGCGAGGTCCGGATCGACGCCGATGTCGGGATGCAGCCCGTCATCGCGCTCATAGGGCTCGAAGCCGCATTCCGACAGCAGCACGCCGGTCGCGCTCGCCGGGTCGATGCCGAGCCGCTGCATGCCGTCGCGATCGGCGGCCATATGGGTCTTGCCGACCAGCGCCGTGCGCAGGCCGAGCGGGCGCAGCCAGTCGCCGAGCGTGAGTTCGTCCACCGCCAGCGGAACATTGTTCCAGGTCGCGCCATGGCTCGCCATGTAGCGCCCGGTATAGAAGGACATGCGCGAGGCGCCGCAGATCGGCGACTGGCAATAGGCGCGGGTAAAGCGGGTTCCCTTCGCCGCCAGACCGTCCAGATGCGGCGTCTCCAGCGCCGGGTGCCCGTAGCATGAAAGATAGTCCCAGCGAAGCTGGTCCGTCATGATGAACAGGATGTTGCGGACGCGCGCCATGCGGGCTCTCTCCTCTCTGGCGACCGCCCGCACCATGAACCCGGCGCCGGCCCCGCTGCAAGCGCGGCGCTTTGCCCCCCGGGCCGCGGGTGCTAGCTTGCCCGCATGAGTGCGACCGGGCCAGGCGGCGGTCCGGACCTGGAAGGGTTGCGGGCTTTCGTGCGGGAGGGAGACCGCAACCGCGCGCGCTTCTTCGTCGGGCGCGAGGCGCAGATTCTGGATATTGGGCAGGTTTGCGCTGATGCCTTCGCTGGCTTTCTGGCCGGCAGTCCGCTTGCCGGTGCGACCCGGCTGATCCAGGGGGCGCCGGGAGCAGGCAAGACCGCTTTGCTGAGCCAGGTCGTCGCGACTGTCGATAGCGCGGAGAAAAAGGGGCCGAGCCGGTGGTGGCGGTTTTCCCGCAAAGCGGGCGAAGGGAACCGGCAGCCCAAGGCAATGTTCGCCGATACCGGGGACCTCGGCGATCCGACGCGACTGGCCCTGCGTATCGCCGAATGGCTGGGGCCGGGGAAGGCGAAAAAACTCCGGCAAACGCACAGCCGCAGCATCGGCGCGCAGGCCGGAGCCGGCGGCTTCGGAGTCGGGCAGGGCGAGACCGTCGCCACCGGACCGCCGCAAGCCGGTTTCGCGGAACTCAGTGCGCTTTTTTCGCCGGAAGAGTGGCCGGGACCGCTCTGCCTGATGGTAGACGAAATTCAGACGCTGCAGGCGGAGCAGGCGCCGGTTTTGCAGTCGCTCCATCTGGCCACCCAAGGACTGCCGATTGTGCCGGTGCTCGCCGGTCTGGCGAACGCGCGCGAGGTTCTGGCCCGGTGCGGCATATCCCGCTTGAACGAGGACGGCGTGCATACGCTCGGCCGTCTGGAAGCCGGAGAGCCGGCGGAGGCCGTGCGCAAGATGCTGGAGGCCTACCGGGTGGATACCGCCGGAGCCGATGCCGGTTGCTGGGCGGACCGGCTGGAAGAGCACTCCGACCGCTGGCCCCAGCATCTGCAAAACGCCATGCGGTCGCTGGCCGAGGAACTGGTCGAGGCGGGGGGCGTGCTGGCTGCGGTCGATGAGGCTGCAGTGGCAGCCCGGTCGCTGGCGCGGAGGGTGCGGGCGTACCGGTCGCGGCGCAGCCCCGAGATGCAGGAAGCCATATTCCTGATTGCCCGTATCATGGCGGCGGTGCCTGTGTCGGGCCTGCGCCGGAACGATGCGGTCGGGTTGATCGAAAGCCTTGCCGGGAGCGGCGGCGACTATGGATGGCGGCTGCCGGACGGGATGTCGCCGCGGGACCTCCTCGACCATCTGGTCCACCGCGGCGCCTTGCAGAGCGGAGAGGACGACCGGCTCACCTGCCCGATACCGAGTTTCCGCCGCTTCCTGATTGATGAGGCCGCGCGGGAACTGGACGGCGGCGACGACCGCCCGCAGTCGCTGCAGTGACTTGCCCGTGCCGGCAAGCGTAAAGCCAAGCCGGGTGAACCCGGTCTATCCGTTCCGGGCGCCGGCCGACCTCGACGGGCGGGAACGGCATTACCCCGTTTGCGTGGTGGGGGCGGGGCCGGTCGGGCTTGCCGCCGCCATCGACCTCAAGCTCCGGGGCGTCGATGTGCTGCTGGTGGACGAGGACGACACGGTCAGCGCCGGCTCGCGGCTCATCTGCCTCGCCAAGCGCAGCCTGGAGATCCTGGCCCGCCTCGGCATCGGCCCGGAACTCGCGGCCAAGGGCGTGGTCTGGAACCGCGGCAAGGTCTTCCACGGCGACGAGCTCATCTACGCCTTCGACCTGCAGCCGGAGGAGGGGCATCGTTGGCCGGCCTTCATCAATATCCAGCAATATCATGTCGAGGCCTATCTGGTGGCGCGCGCCCGGGCGCTCGGCCTCGACCTGCGCTGGAAGACGCGGCTGGTCGCGACCGAGGATCTCGGCGACGGCGTCCGCGCGCAGGTCTCGACGCCGGCGGGAGATTACGCCTTCACCTGCGACTGGCTGCTGGCCTGCGACGGCGCGCGCTCCACGGTCCGCAGCGGGCTCGGCCTGCCGTTTCAGGGCCAGGCCTTTCCGGACCGGTTCCTGATCGCCGATGTCCGCATGAAGGCGGAATTCCCGGCCGAGCGCCGCTTCTGGTTTGACCCGCCCTTCCATGCGGGTCGCTCGGCGTTGCTCCACAAGCAGCCGGACGACATCTGGCGCATCGACCTCCAGCTCGGCCCGGACGCCGATCCCGAGGACGAGGCGCAGCCGGAGAAGGTGCTGCCGCGCATCCGCGCCATGATCGGACCGGACATGCCCTTCGACCTGGAATGGGTCTCCGTTTACACCTTCCGCTGCCGCCGGCTGGAGCGATTCCGCCACGGACGCGTTTTCTTCCTCGGCGACGCCGCGCACCAGGTCTCGCCCTTCGGCGCGCGCGGCGGCAATGGCGGCATCCAGGACGCCGACAACCTCGCCTGGAAGCTGGCCGACGCGCTCCAGGGCTGGGCCGGGCCCGCGCTGCTCGACAGCTATGAGGCCGAGCGCATTCCCGCCGCCGACGAAAATATCCTGAACTCCTCCCGCGCCACCGATTTCATGACGCCGGTGGGCGGGGCGGCGGCGGCGTTCCGCGACGCGGCGCTCGCGCTGGCGCGCCGGCATGAGTTCGGGCGCGCCTTCGTCAATAGCGGCCGGCTCTCGACGCCCGCTTTGCTGGCCGGCTCCCCGCTATCGACGCCCGACGAGCCCGATTGGGACGGTTCCGGCGGGCCGATGCAGCCGGGCGCGGCGGCCGTCGATGCGCCGCTCGGGGATGGCTGGTGGCTCGACCGGCTGGATGGCGGCTTCGCGCTGCTCTGTTTCGCCGAGAACGGCACCGCGCCGGCGGACGGCGCCGGCCTGCCGGCGCATGGCGCCAGGCCCGAGGGCCTGCTGGCGGCGCGCTATGACGGCCGGCCAGGCACGGTGTGGCTCTTCCGCCCCGACCAGCATGCCGCCGCGCGCTGGCGGCGCTTCGACCCTGCGCGCATCGAGGCGGCGCTGGCGCGGGCGCGGGGCTGGCGATGACGCGCGCCGACGATATTTACGCCGCCCTTGTGGAGGCCCACAGGGGGCTGGACGAGGCCGCCAGCCGGCGGCTGGATGCGCGGCTCATCCTGCTTCTGGCCAACGAGGCGGGCGACGGTGACCGGGTGCTGGCGCTTATCGAGGAAGCCCGCGCCGCCGCCGATCCCTGACCGGGTTGTTTCGCCGGGACAGGCGCGCGCAGCCGCGGTCGCCGGCGGGGCGCCGGCGTGGCGGTCAGGGGCCGACCTCCCGGACCTTCACCCAGCGGCTTTCGGCGTCGGAAAGGATGCAGGCGTCGATCAGGCGCTGGATCTCCGCGCCCCACCGGAAATCGGGACAGGCGGGCCGCCCCTCCACAATCGCCTCCATGAATTCCTGCGCCTCGATGGCCTTGAAATCGCTGTAGCCGGCGCCGATCCCCGACACCGGGAAGAAGGCGGCATAGCGGGGGTCGCTCGGCCCCATCTCGATCCGCTTGAAGCCCCGGGTCTCCGGCGGGCCGCTCTCGCGATAATGCTGGAGTTCGTTGATCCGCTCATACTGGTAGCGAAGCGCGCCCTCTGTGCCGGTTATGTCGTAGCCGATCTCCATGCGCCGGCCGAGGGAAACCCGGCTTATCTCCAGATGGCCGGTCGCCCCGCCCACAAAGCGGATCATCACCGTGCCGACATCGTCGGTGTCCACCGGCAGCATGGCGCCGCCTCCGGACCCGGCGCTGTGCCAGCCGGCGGTCTCGGCTTGCGGCCGTTCCGGAAACACGATGCTGAGATCGCACATCACCTCCTCGACCGGCTGCGGCACCAGATGCCGGGCATAGGCGAAGCAATGCGCGCCGACATCGCCGATCACCCCGGAGCCGGCCCGCGCCTTGCTGTTGCGCCAGGCGAACGGCACATCCGGGCGGGCGGCGGAGTCGCAGTTGAACAGGCCGCGGAAATAGGTGACGGCGCCGATCTCGCCGTCCTCGACCAGCTTCCGGGCCACATTCTGCACCGGGTTCTTGATGTAGTTGAAGCCGACCGCGGTGGTGACGCCCGCCTTCTCCGCCGCCTCCGCCATGGCGAAGGAGGTTGCCACGTCATTGGTGAGCGGCTTCTCGCAATAGATATGCTTGCCGGCCGCGATCGCCGCCATGGCGACCTCGTAATGCATGTCATTGGGGGTGGTGATGTCCACAATGTCCACGGCCGGGTCTTCCATCACCTCGCGCCAGTCGCGCGCATGGCGGCGGAAGCCGAGCGCCGCCGCGGCGCGGGCGGCGATCTCTTCGGTCGCATCCGCCACGACTTCCAGAACCGGCGCCGCCGGTTGCCCGCCAAAGGCAAGCCGCGCTGTGCGGTAGGCCATGGCATGGGCCCTGCCCATCCATCCGGCCCCGATGAGTCCGACCTTGAGTTCCGGCATGTCTCCCCCTCGCGCGGCTGCCTTGGTGTCCGGCGCCCCGAGAGGGGGCCGGCCCGCCGCATTATCGAAACCCCTATCCGGTTCGGCAAGGAACGCAGCGCCCCGGCAATGTGTCATGTTTTGTCATGATCGGCATGCGCAGGACGCATATGCTATTGGCTATTCTGGCATACTGCCCTCTCTTGCTCCGTTTTGCGGGACCCTTGCGCCGCGCTTATGGCGCGCCCGCCAATGCCGCCGCCTCCCCATCCCATCTGGCCACGGATTTCCGGAGGGTCAAGTCTTTTCAGGAATTAATTCAACAAACAGGGAACCAAGCCGTTGGCTTGAGTTGGATGCCTCGCCTGTCAGCTCGATCCATGCCCGGACCGTCGTCCGTCCAGCGCTGCTTGAGAGCCGCATGGCCTTCGTCGGCAATACAGCATTCCCAACACCAGAAACTCCAGGGGCCGGACCTGGGTTGAGACTCATGGGTTGACGCCGCCCCGCCCGGCGTCCCGGCCCTCTCCTCATTCTGAGTAGCGCCCGCGCAAGGGGGCGCGTATCGAAGGACCGTCCCGGCGGTGGAAACGCCTCCCTCGATACGCGGCTGGCGCCGCTACTCGGGATGAAGACAAAGGGGACCGGGCCGACGGCCTACCGCATGCACACATCTCGCCGCACCTTCGGTGCTAACCATCTGACATGATTATGGAATATTCCCGTTTCCGGTGCAACCGGGCGCGAGATCGAACCCGGTTTTGCACACACGTGCAACCGATCGGGGAGCCGCAGTCATGGCAGCCATTCGCCTCACCCAGCGCCGGGTCGATACCCTCCGGCCCCGCAAGGCCGTTCGCAATGTCAGGGACGCCGAACTGAAGGGATACGGCGTGCGCATCATGCCCTCGGGCAAGAAGCGATACTTCATCCACAGCCAGCACCGGGGCCATCGGGTCTGGAAGATCGTCGGCGATGCGGCGGTCGTGACCGAAGCCGAGGCGCGCGCCCGCGCCCGGTCCATGCTCGCCGCGCTGCGCGACGACAGGGACATCGAGGCGGAAACGTCCGGCGACGCGCTCTTCGAGACCGTCGCCGAGGAGGCAGCCGTTCCGGGTTGCGGCGCTGCGTCTGCTTCTGCTGACCGGCTGCCGCAAGTCGGAGATCGTCACCTTGGAATGGCGCTTCTACCGCGACGGCAGGCTCTACCTAGAGGACAGCAAGACCGGGCCGCGCACGGTCTGGCTGTGCGAGGCGGCGCGGGAAATCCTAGACAGGCTGCCTCGGTTTTCGCGTTTCGTGTTCCCCATCGGAGGCTGGACCACGCCGTGGAGCTGGCTGGACGCCTTCTGGATACAGCTGCGCGCCAAGGCAGGCCTTGAGGACTTGCGCCTGCATGACACGCGGCACAGCTATGCCAGCATGGCGCTGTCGAGCGGCGAGACGATCCGCACGGTGGGGCGGCTGCTGGGCCATGACAATGCGGCGACCACGCTGAAATACGCGCATCTCTCGGACACGACGGTCCGGGAGACGGTCGAGGCCCTGGCGCCCCTGCTCTCGGGGGCGCAGTCATGACGGGCAGGGCGAGGAACGTCCGCCTGACGGATGCAGGCGTCGGAAGACTGAAGCCCGGCGGGACGGAATACATAATCAAGGACATTCGATTTGCTGGGCTGGGCGTGCGGGTTCGTCCTTCCGGGCATCGCAGCTTCGTGTGGCACGGGAACGTGAACGGCAAGGCCGTGAGGCTGACCGTCGGTTCGGCCGCGCTGATGACGGTGGAGAAAGCCCGGAGCGAATGCCGGGCCTTGCTGGACGGCACGCATTCGCGCTGCGCCGGAGACCTTGCCGGCCGGGCTGCCGTTCCCCTTTTCAGGGAATTCGTCATGGATGACTGGCTGCCGGCGTGCCGAGGCCGTTACAGCTTGAATTGGGGCGAGCGCGTGGAGCGTATGGTGCAACACCGTCTTCTGCCCGCCTTCGGCGCGCTGCGCCTCGACCGCATCGGCAGGCCCCATGTCGAGCGCTGGTTCGATACCATGAGCCGCGATACGCCGGGCGCCGCCAACATAGCGCTCGCCGTGCTACGCCAGATCATGAGCGCCGCGAAAGCCGTCGGCCATGTCGGGACCGACCCGGTCGCGGGAGTCAGACCGAACCCGGGCAGGAAGATGACCCGTTTCCTGTCCGCCAAGGAAATCGGCCGGCTTCACTGGACCCTGGACCGGCTCGTGGAGAAACGGCCTTCGCGCCGGCCGCAGGCCGACATCATCCGCCTGCTTCTGCTGACCGGCTGCCGGAAGAGCGAAATCCTGACGCTGCGATGGTCGGAGGTCGATGGTGAAATGCTCAGATTGGCGGAGGCCAAGACGGGGCCGCGCACGGTTTGGCTGAGCGAGGCGGCGCAGGTCGTCATCGCCCGCCAGCCGCGAACGGAAAGCGCCTTCGTCTTTCCCTCGCCCAGGAACCCGGCAAGGCCACAATCCCGCAATCTCGGTCTCTGGCACCGCGCGCGCCGGGAAGCCGCCATCGACGATGTGCGCCTGCATGACCTGCGCCATACCGTAGCGAGCCAGGCCGTGTCGAGGGGCGTTCCACTGCCGACCGTCGCCAGAATGCTCGGTCATACGCAACCGACTATGACGCTGCGATACGCTCACGTCGGAGACCGGGAGGTCGAGGCCGCCGCAGAAAGGATCGGCGCGGCCATCACAGCCGCAATGCAAAGACCATCAATCTGAGCCCTTGCCGATATCCCTGTGTCCGCCTGCCCCGCTAGGCCTCTTCCTTGGTTGCCCCTACGGAATGCTCTTGCTACCATCGTAACCTAGCTATCAAACCGATGTCTTCAAAGCATTTGAATACTCCGACTTGAAGGGATCATTGTGCCCTGATCTTGGCAACAGAAAACTGCCAAAGACATTGAGTGGTGCGGGAGGAGTATCTGATGTCACCAACGACGATAAAGATTTTCTGTGGTGAGTGCGGTAAAGACACAAACCACAACATTCTTTGCAAAAGACAAATCAGCTCTCATCCCGAGGACCCCTATCCTTGGTGGAAGAATCCTTATTTCTGTCAATGTGCAGGATGCGATGCTTACAGTTACGCTGTGGAATTTTATGGAGAAGACGATTGGGATCCCATAACTGGAGAACCGCATACTCATTGGAAGACGTATCCAACATCCGTGGGTGAACGAACTGCCATTGAAGGTAGTCGCTATTTTCCAGCAAAGATCGCTAGCATATATCTCGAAGTTATTTCTGCCATAAATTCCCAACTGCTGATCCTCTCGGCAATTGGGCTTCGAACATTGATAGAAGCCATATGTAAGAATCAAGGAACGGTCGGTAATAACCTCGTGCAACTGATAGATGGATTGGCCGCAAACGGTATCCTCGCCAAAAGACATGCAGATATTCTTCATAGTCACCGGTTTTTGGGAAACGTCGCGACACATGAGTTAAAGAAGGCTAAACCTATTGAATTATTGGCGGCGTTGGAAATCTCTGAAAATATGCTCAAGACTCTCTACATAATCCCCGAGATTTCAAAAACAATTAAGACAGGAAAACCATAAATTGATCGATGCACCTATCATGGAAGGAAGTCGATCTGGGAGGTCGACGCGCGATTGCAGGCTGGACATTACACCGGTTTCGATATAATTGTACCCGATTATGTTGCGCTTGAAACGAGCCATCCTTCATGCCGACCAGGAGTCAAGTCCTGCGCGCCAGAATGGCCCGCCCAGTGCATAGTCGTTCTGGTTGGACCGAGTTCCAGCGTCGAGAAGGAACTGCCTTTCTCGACTGGCTCGACCGTGAGCAGCGATTGCACAAGGGATTCGACGCCATCGCGAGCACGATGCGTGACACCCTAAGCGCACACGCCTCAACATGCTCCGATGCCCGTGACGTCTGGAAGGCGGTGCCTGCGGTCCTTGGGAAATGTAATGACCCTGTAACGTATTGCATGCGGCACTCGGAGACTGCATACGCTTGGCTTCATTTTCTGGACAGGTACGTCCGAACCTGGCTTGCGCTCAAGAAAACGCTCAAAGCCAGCCTCCTTCCCATGGGAAAGCACGGCGCCCGTGTGCTCGATATCGGAACCGGACCCGGTCCTTCTGCTTTCGCGACACACGACTTCTATGTCGCGATGGAGGACTACGCGCAAGCCACGGGGGCTGGGGACTGGCGGCAACCACCCGACATCAGATGCGTCGAACGCGCACTCGGGATGAACTACATCCGTCACAACATTGCCGAGAGCCTGGCCATCAGGGGAGCACCTCGGTCTGTGTTGGCGATGACTGGCGGAATGCACAACTTTGGAGAATTTTTCCCAAGCCGGGATCGCAGGCAATTCGAGCGTGACCTGCGCGACTACTCCGAAGAGTATTATGATGAGCAGAGGCGGGAGTGGCACACCGACTTTATTTTCACCCCGGAGCAAGCAAATCGGAAAGCCAATACCCAGCACCGTTATCGCCTTTTCACGTTTAGCAACTTCTTGACGACTCCCGATGCGGTTTGGAGGTATCAGGAGAACATGGAGGACATCCTTGCTGATGCGCGCCTGGGATCGGTCCTTCTCATGATCGGTGCCAAGGGCGGAGACTATCCAACTATTCGACGTCAGATGACCCGGTTGGCGACTGCCGGTGGATTTCGACACCCTGTCAGTGTGGGCTCTGTGGCGAGCTCGGAAGCTGGGCTTCACCACCGGCTAGACGAAGAACTGCGCTGGTTCTACCGTCATCTTGAGCAATTGGCTGGCAAGCTACCTGCCGACGAACCCGATACCTGCCAACTCCAACATGAACTTGGGTGCTGCCAGCCAATCAAGTTCAATTCAAGTGTGATCCATGGATTCCGGAAGTAGTACCGATACATTCTGCTATTCTTGGCGTCCATATTGCCAGCGTGCAGTCAATCCGCTTCAATGCAAGCGGCCTTGAACCGCTTTCGAGAAGGAAAGCTGACTCGGCTTCCGCTTACCGGTAAACGATTGTTCAATTATCCGAAACAGGTGACGCCATCGCCAACGTCAACACTTGCCAGAAAGAGTGGACGACGTGGGTTGACGTAGGCTTCCCGGCGTTAACGCGACCTAAGCCGTACTTGCTTCGATCTTTCCCTAGACGCAGATTGATTTTGTGACCACTCCGCAGGCACCCGCTCTGTCGGGTCACCTGCTGAATGGAACACCCCGAACCCGGCCAGTAGTAGTTCCCCGCACGCGCGGGCCGACGCCAGCCAGATGGCGGGTGCGCCGCCCCGCGTGGGGCCCTCCCATGGACTATGGGGACACGCTGCTGCCGCGTCCGTGGCACATTATTTCAGAATTTCCTAGATTAGGGCATTAACTTCCTGTCCTGACGGTGCGAATATTGGTCTTGTCTAGAGAGCGATGGCGCAGCCGAAAGGACAGAAAGCTATGAACATCATACAGGTTTTTTGAGCGCTTTCCCACCCAGGAGGCTTGTATCGAGCACTTGGAGAAGACCCGCTGGGGCGACGATCCGCACTGCCCCTATTGCGGCAGCTTGAATACGGTCAAGGGCACGGACAAACGCCGCCCACAGCGCCGCTACTGCTATGAGTGCAAGACGGGCTTCAGCGTGACGGTGGGGACCATCTTCCACCATACGCATCTTCCGCTTCAGAAGTGGTTCCTCGCGGTCACGCTCATGCTGGACGCGAAGAAGGGCCTTTCGGCGCTCCAGCTTTCCCGCGACTTGAAGATCAACAAGAACACGGCTTGGCGCATCTTCATGAAGATCAGGGAGGCCATGACGCAGGCCGCGCATCGGGAGTTGCTAACCGGCGTTGTGGAAATGGACGAGACCTATGTTGGCGGGAAGCCTCGCAAGGGCACGAAAGGCGACGGCGAAGACGGGAAGCACAAGCGCGGGCGCCGCACGAAGAAGGCCCCGGTTGTCGGCGCCGTAGAGCGCGGCGGCCGGGTCACGGCGAAGGCAACGCAGAAGGACAAGCTGAAGGGCAAGAACCTTCGGGCCTTCGTCCGGGAGCGCGTCGATACGGACGCGGCCGAACTGATGACGGACGAATATACGGCCTACAAGGGCATGGCGAAGGTGCTCCCGCATCGCGTCATCAAGCACGCCGACTGGTATGTGGACGGCGACATTCACCCTGATTCTCGACGAGCCTCCTCCACCGGATCGGCTCAGGCCCTGGCGCGAGGTTTGCGAGCCCCATCCCGATGTGCTGGAAGCGCGCTTCTCCGACGCCGAGTTCGCCGCCAATCTGGCCCAGGTGGATGAAGGCTTGGGCGGCGAGGAATATACCGATCCGGCAGCATTCTTCCGCCGTACTTACGTCACGGAAGGACTTCGGCGCGTCCTGGCTGCGACGCTTGCGCGGCTGGCGGGCAACGGCGGAGAGCCGGTTATCGGCCTGCAGACTAATTTCGGCGGCGGCAAGACCCATACCATGCTGGCGCTGTATCACATTGCCGGGGCGGCGGAGGCGGGATACAGACCGGAGGGTCTTCCGGGTCTTGCGCCGATTTTCGAAGCTGCCGGCGTTTCGACGCTCGACCGGGTCAACTTGGCTGTGTTCGTCGGCACCCACAAGGGTGCGGCGGAGGCGATGCATGCCGAAGACGGCCGCGAAATCCGCACATTGTGGGGCTATCTCGCCTGGCGGCTCGGCGGCTGGGAGGCTGTCGAGAGCATCGCGGCTTCGGAACGGGCCGGCACCAATCCCGGATCGGAGCGGCTGGTCCCGATTCTGCAGAACGCCGCTCCCTGCCTGATCCTGATGGACGAGGTCGTGGCCTTCGCGCGTCAATTGCGAGGCCTCGAATATGACGCCTTTCACGCCTTCATCCAGTCGCTGACCGAAGCCGCCGCCGCAGTGAGGGGGGCGGTCGTTGTCGGGTCTCTACCCGAGTCCGGCGCGGAAGTCGGCGACGAGCAAGGCCTCGACGCGCTCCGGCGCCTGGAAAAGGTCTTCGGTCGCGTGCAATCGGCATGGACGCCGGCGAGCGGCGCCGAGACCTTCGAGATCGTTCGCCGGCGCCTGTTCCAGCCACTGGACGAAGCGGGCGAGAAAGCGCGCGACGATACCATCCGCGCGTTTCGCAAGCTCTACCGGGACCATCGCGCGGACTTTCCGCCGGAGGTGCGGGAGGGCGCCTACGAGGACGAGATGCGCCGGGCCTATCCGCTCCATCCCGAGGTATTGCGCCGTTTCTCGGGCGACTGGTCGGTGTTGGACAAGTTCCAGCGCACGCGCGGCATCCTCAAGATCATGGCTAATGCCGTCTATGCGCTCTGGAGCGGCGAGAGCGAAGCGCCGCTCATCACGCCGGCGCTGCTGCCATTCCGCGACGACAAGGTCCGCACCGCACTGCTGGAGCCGCTGGACCGCGCTTTCGGCCCGATCCTCCAATCCGAAGTAGACGGCGATCAATCGCTGACGGCCCAAATCGAATCGCAACGTCCGCGCTTCTCCAGATCGAAAGCGGCGCGGTCCGCCGCGCGCGCCGTCTTTTTCGCAACGGCGCCGCATGCCGGCGCAGCGCGCGGCGGACTGAGCGGAACCGCAATCCGGCTGTCCTGCGCTCAACCAGGCGACCAGATCGCCATATTTGCGGAGGCTTTGCAGGAAATTGCTGCCCGCTCGGCCCATCTCTACCGCGACGGCGACAGCTATTGGTTCTCGCCCCGGGCGACGCTCAACAAGCTCGCGGCCGACCGCGTCCGGGACGTGACGGAAGAACAGGCCGACCAGCGCATTCTTGCATTTCTGCGGGAGGAGCAACGGAACCGCGCCGGATTCCCGCGCGTGCATGCTGCGCCTGACAATCCGACAGATATCGAGGATCGCCGCGCGACGGCCCTGGTCATCCTCCCGCCTTCGGCGCCCCACGACGCGGGCAGCGGTGCGAGTTCGCAGGCAGCGGTTCAAGCCGGGGAAACGATCGAGCGGCGCGGCAGCGGGCAGAGACGGTATCGAAACGCACTGGTTTTCGTGGCCGCGGATGCTTCGGGTCTCGAGGCCGCTCGCGAGAACGCCCGCCGTGAACGGGCCTGGCAATCGATCCTCGACGACGACGACCTCCGGGAAGGCCTGACCCGTGCGCAGACCCGCGACGCCGAAACCCAGGGTGGGCGCGCCCGCGATTCCCTGCGCCAGAGTGTTCGGGGAGCCTGGGTCCATATCCTGTATCCGGAGCGGCCGGGCGAAGAAGAACGCGGCGCAGGCATGACTGCCGGTTATGCGGTCCGCTCCCGGCGCCTTGTGAACCGCAGCGGCACAAAACCGATCCCGCAGGCGGTCTGGGAGAGCGCCAGTTCGGACGGCGTCGTTCTGGACACGCTGGGGCCGGGCAATCTCGCGAAAGAACTCGAACCCTTGTGGCCGCAGGACAAGCAGCATGTTCCGCTGGACGACATCCGCGACTGGTTTGCATCCTATGTCTACATGCCGAGGCTCCGCGACGATGCAACCCTGAGCAGCGCGTTCGAACGGCTGTTCGCCGACCTGGCCGCCCCCTATGCCTTTACGACCGGCTTCAACGAGGAAACCGGCCTTTATGAAGGCGTCGGCAGTTCGGCCCAACTGATAAGCGACCTGGCCTCTGGGCTCCTGGTCCGCCGTGACGCCATCAAGCCGGTGGAATCGGAACCCGGTACCGGTGGAGACACCGGCGACTCAACAATCGAGACGGAAACTCCTGCACAATCAGGAAACGAGACAGAACCGGCGTCACCCGAGCGCCTGCCGAAAAGGTTTTTCGCGAGCATCGCCATAGATCCGGAACGCGCCGGACTCGAAGTCGCGCGCATCATGGACGGGCTGCTGGTCGAACTCACCCGGACCGGCGGATCATCCCTGCGACTCACTCTCGAACTCGAAGGAACGGCCGCCGGGCAGGGCTATCCCGAAGACGTCGTCGATACCGTCAAAGCCAATGCCCGCGACCTCAAACTGGAAGACGAGACCTTCGGTTTCGAGGAGTGAAGGCCTGCTGAAGGACCGTCAACGGATTCAGACGGGGCGAGAGGATCGCACGGAACATCGCCAACGACCTATTGAGTATATGGGTGCAGAATGGGCCTCCGGCCGGACCGTGCGCCAGCCTCGCGGAGCATTCGGATCGGAATCCCTTGCTTGGCGTGTTGGCTCCGACCTCAGCACCCCCATTTGTGGAGATATTCGACCGGTTCGTCCCAGGACGGGAAGTATTTCCTGCGATTTCTCTGGGCGCCGAGTAAGCGTCCGGCGTGACCGCCCCTGGAGAATCAGCGGTCAGCTTCCGGATCGGCTGCC
>LXNI01000795.1_pt1 | contig 33651 bp, 36 predicted proteins | sample 809091 | NCBI WGS metagenome assembly LXNI01 (sample SAMN04870527, study PRJNA318959) | sponge metagenome | biome: 01000161; feature: marine sponge reef; material: water | host: Sarcotragus foetidus | place: Greece: Milos, Mediterranean Sea | collected 2013-05-29 | depth 5-7 m | reverse complement strand
AGTAGTGCCTGCGTGCCGCCCTTATCCAGACGGGTGGAGGGAACCGGCCCCGAGAAGCCCGGGCAACCTGCCTCTTCGGAGACAAGGTGCCAAAGCCGGAATCCCCCGAGGGGGAGAACGATGAGAGCGCCAGTGCTCAAGGACCCGGCCCGCGCACGAGGAGAGAAGATGTCAGCACCTCTGGGCCGAATGTTCATGTCCCTGGTCCCGTAGGGGACCGTGCTCGCCAACCCCACCGCCTCGCGCCGGTGAGCCGCTCCCATCGATGAGCGCCTCCCACCGCGACACCCGATGCACGAGAGAGAGACATGACCTACGCACAAAACCTGCGTTGCCGCGAATGCAGTCGCGACTACCCCCTCGCAGCGCTCCACGTCTGCGAATTCTGTTTCGGACCCCTCGAAGTCGTCTACGACGACGAGGGCATCCGGGCGGCCGTCTCCCGCGAGGCGATCGCTTCCCGCCCGGCTAACCTCTGGCGCTACCGCGAGTTCCTGCCCTGCGATGCGGACACCGCGATCAACATCGGGGCGGGCTTCACCCCCCTCATCCACGCGAAGAACCTCGGCAAGGCCCTCGGCCTTCCCAACCTGTACATCAAAAACGACACCGCCAACCCGACCTGGTCTTTCAAGGACCGCGTCGTCGCGATCGCCAGTTCCCGCGCGCGCGAGCTCGGCTACGAGAAGCTCGCCTGCGCCAGCACGGGCAACCTCGCCAACAGCGTCAGCGCCCACGCCGCCGCCGCCGGCATGGAGGCCGTCGTCGTCATCCCCAACGACCTCGAGGCGGGCAAGGTGCTCGGCTCAAGCATCTACAACCCCACCCTCGTGAAGGTGGAGGGCAACTACGACGCCGTCAACCGCCTCTGCGCCGAGCTGGCGGGGACCCGCAACTGGGCCTTCGTCAACGTCAACGTGCGCCCCTACTACGCCGAGGGCTCCAAGACCCTCGGCTACGAGGTCGCCGAACAGCTCGGCTGGCGCGCGCCCGACCACTGCGTCGTGCCCATCGCCAGCGGCTCGCTCTTCGTGAAGATCCGCAAGGGCCTCAACGAGTTCGCCAAGGCCGGTCTCATCGACCCGCCCCAGACCCGCATGAGCGGGGCGCAGGCCACGGGCTGCTCGCCCGTGGCCACCGCCTGGGCCGAGGGCAGCATGAACTTCCGCCCCCAGCGGCCCGACACCATCGCCAAATCGCTCGCCATCGGTAATCCCGCCGACGGCTACTACAGCCTCGTCCAGCTTCGCGACACGAACGGCTCCTGCGCCTCCGTCAGCGACGACGAGATCGTGGCGGGCATGAAGCTGCTCGCCGAGACCGAGGGCATCTTCGCTGAGACCGCCGGCGGCGTGACCATCGCCAGCACCAAGCAGCTTGCCGCCGCCGGTAGAATCGACCCCGACGAGCTTGTGGTGGCCTTCATCACGGGCGCGGGCTTCAAGACCGCCGAGGCCGTCGTCGATCAACTCGACCCGGCCCTGGAGATCGACGCGACCGTGGAGAGCTTCGAGGCCGCCTACCAGGACCGCGAGGGGGTTCCCGCCTGATGGCTGTGCAACGGCTTCGCTTCACCTTCCCCACCGACCTGATCAAGGAGCCCGTGATCTACCTCATCGGGCAGCAATTCGAGGTCATTACCAACATCCGCATGGCCGACGTGGACGAACACACCGGCTGGGTCATCCTCGAGCTCGAAGGCGATGCCGGCGAGATCGACCGCAGCGTCGCCTGGGCCGAGAGCCGGGGCGTGCGCGTGGACCCCATCACCGGCGACGTCATCGAAGGCTAGCCGCCACCACTAAACGAACGGAGACCACCACTTGGCAGCAACAGTCCTCATCCCCCAGCCCCTCCGCCCCCTCACGGGCGACCAGCCCACCGTCGACGGAGCCACCGGCTCCCTCTCGGACTGTATCGCCGACCTCGAGGCGCGCTTCCCGGGCGTGGCCGAGCGCATGCTCGACGAGGAAGGGGAGCTGCGCCGCTTCGTGAACGTCTACATCAACGGCGAGGATGTCCGCTTCGAGGATGGCCTCGCCACCGCCATCAACGACGGCGATGAGGTGAGCATCGTCCCCGCCGTCGCCGGCGGTTCTTTCTGAGGTCAGATAAGGGAGCGCCTTCTCGCGGTTCTCGCTGCGAGGGGGATACGCCGGTGGCGGACGGAACCTGAACCCGGCTCACCGTCACTGGTGGCAGAAAGCGCGAAGCCCCCGGAAACGGGGGCTTCGTTGTGTCCCGATGTTCCTGCGAGTGCTAAAAGACGTTCCGGGTGCCGCTGTCGCTGCGGGGCGCCTCGGCGGGCGGGGCTGCCGGTGGGGCGGCCTGCTGGGCCGGAGGTGCCGCCTGCTGGACAGGCTGCTGCGGAGCCGCCGGCTGCTCCGGCTGGACCTCCGCCTGAGCCTCTTCGGTGGCGCCTTCCTCTTCCGAGTCTTCCCGGACGGCGCGACGGAACTCCTTGATCGAGGAGCCCAGGTCCCCGCCGATCCTGCTGATGCGGCCAACTCCGAAGAGCAGCACGATAACGCCGACGATGATGGCGAGCTCCAACGGCCCGAGCGGACCGATAAGCAGCGGACCAGGCATAACGCCCTCCTCGTCCCAAGGCTCACGCCGAGGAATCAGTCCTGTCATGGTACATGATGCTGCAATGGGGGAAAGCGCAAGCCCGGTAAGGGCCACCGCCAGCCTCCTCTCCTCGCGGCGCTAATCGTTCAGGAGCTACCCGTCGAGCCGGACTCAGGAAAGACGTTCGACGAAGACGTCCATGACGCCCCCGCAGATCTTGTCCTCGCCGTCCGTCGGCTCCGTCAGGTCGACCGTGACGATGCGCGGGGAGCCGTCTTCCAGCACCTCCATCGCCTCCTGCCAGACCTCCGCCTCCCCGCAGCCCCCGCCGATGGTGCCGAAAAACGACCCGTCGCCGCGGACTACCATCTTCGCGCCCGTCTTGCGGGGCGTGGAGCCGCGCGTCCGCGCGACCGTCGCCAGCACGACCGGCTCCTCGCGCTCCATCGCGCTCTTGATCTCCCGGAAAATCTCTTCGTTCACACCCTGATCCTGACGCCCCCGGCCCGCCCCCGCAAGGGGAAGCGCGAAACACCCCTGAATTCCCTACGATCGCACTCATGACCGCCCTCGCCATCGACCACGTCATCCTCGCCACCGCCGACATCTACGCGACCGCCAGCCGCCTCGAACGCGACCACGGCCTCGCCTCGCTTCCCGGCGGCAGGCACGCCGGGCACGGCACCGGCAATCGCATCGTCCCCCTCGGTGACGCCTACATCGAGATCATGGGCATCGTCGACGAAGACGAGGCCGCCGCCAGCCCAATGGGGAGCTGGCTGCGCGAGCAGACCGAGGCCGGCGATCGCGTTGCCGCCCTCTGCCTTCGCACCGACGGCCCCGGCCTCGACGCCATCGCCGAGCGCCTCCGCCTGCGTCCCCTCCCCATGTCCCGCGACGCTCCCGGCGGCGTCACCCTCTCGTGGCGCCTCGCCGGTCTCGCCGAGGCCATGGCCGACCCCTCCCGCACCTTCTTCATCGACTGGCAGGTCCCGCCGGACCAGCACCCCGCCCGCGGCCCCGCCTCCCACCGCGTCGAACCCGCCGGCTTCGCCTGGGTCGAGCTCGCCGGCAACCCCGACGCCATCCACGACTGGCTGGGCGGGGACGTCGCGGGCGTGCGCGTTGTCGAGGCGCACGAACCGGGCGTTCGCGCTGCCGTCGCGCTCGCAAGCGGCGAGAGCTTCGTGCTGACGTAGACCTTGCGACGGGCAATCGTTCGTGTAAGAGTGGAGGCACGATGACGCAGGTGAAGAAGCGGAAGAAGCCCACGACGGTTGAGGACATCCCGGTCGTGCCGGTGAGCAAGCTGCGGGCGAAGCTGCGGCGCCGGATCCGGACCTGTGAGCGGCGCTACGAAATGTCAACGGACAAAATGCGAGAAGTGGTCAGGAAGGATCCGCTGCGTGAGACGCTGGAGATTTGCGATTGGCTAATGGCGGACAACCTGCTCAAGCACCTCGACGAGGCGAAACGCATGGATGGGTCGTCATCGACCGATACGTCTCAGCCCACGAGCGCTCACTCGAACGGCACTCCTTCGTCCTCGAAGACCTGACGGTCTTTCAGCGAGCCACTGGTCGGTTAGGTCCCGTTCTCAGGGTTCAAGGACGGCTCCTCTGCCTAGCCGGCCACCCGCTCCCCGATAAACGCGTTGATGCGCTCCCTCGCCTGCTGCCCGATGGGGATGGGCGCGGCGTCGAAGCCGTGCGGACCACCCGGATAGACCGCCAGCTCCGACTCGTTCCCCGCTGCCAGCCAGCGCGCGTGCATGAAGAGCGAGTCGTCCAGCAGCGGGTCGTACGAGCCCACCGTGAAGAGCGCTGGTGGCATGTCGTGCAGGTGAGCGTTCAACGGCGAGACATCCGGGTCGGTCGTGTCCACGCCGGGGATGAACATCTCGTAGAAGCGGTCGATCGCGGCCCGGTCGAGGCCGCCCTCCGGCCCCACCCCCAGCCGCTGGCTCGGTGTCATCGAGAGTTCGTACGGGCCGTAGACCAGATTCGCCCCCTGGAAGCCCGTGTAGCCGTGACGGTCGCGCATCCGCAGCAGCGTGACCGCCGCCAGGTGCGCCCCCGCCGAGCCGCCCCCGATGAGCAGCCGCTCGCTCCCGAACTCCGCCGCCGCGTTCTCGACCAGCCACACGGCCGCCGCCTCGCAGTCGTCTGGACCGGCGGGGTACGGGTGCTCCGGCGCCAGCCGGTAGTCGACGCTCACCGTCGCGAGGCCGAAGCCCTCGACCAGCGCGAGGTTGGCCTGGTCGCTCATGCGCGCTCGCCCGATCACCCAGCCGCCCCCGTGGATATCGAGGTAGACGCCCGTCGGCTCGCGCCCCTCGGGCCGGATGATGCGAATCGTCGCGCCCTCGCCCATGCCCGGCACCGTGCGGTCCTCCGCCCGCTCGACGGGCGGGGGCACGGGGAACGCCCCGCCCCCCTCGTCCATCAGCCGGCGTAGCTCCACCAGGTTGGTGTTGTCCATCGAGGGCATCTGCTCGCGCATCGCCATCGAGGCCGCCACGAACTCGCGCGTCTCCTGGCTGATGGCGTCGGGTCCGAACACGCTGGGGTCGAAGCTCACGCAGTCCTCCTCAGGAAGGCTTCAGGCCGAACGAATGGATCAGGCGTCCGTAACCCAGGTAGCTCACGACTGCCCACCCGATCTCGAGGATCTGCTCCTCGGTGAAGTGCTGCCCGAGCTCATCGAACAGCTCGCTGTCGATGTTGGCGTGGTCGACGAAAAGCCGCTCCGCATAGTGGAACGCCGCCTTCTCCGCCTCGCTGAAGTCCTGGTCGCCCCACGTCGAAATCTTGCCGACGGTGGTCTCCTCGAGGGTGTCGCCTTCCCCTGACAGGGGAATTCGGGCGGCCTGTCAGAAGTCGCAGGCGTTCAGCTGTGCGACCCGCAGCCGCACCATCTCCTTCAGCCGCGCGGACACGGCCCCGTCCCGGATCAGCGGGCGGTACCACTCGTTCCATCGCCCGAACAGCTCGGCGTTGTGCCCGAACACGCGCGTGAAGTCGTCGCCGCGGCCACGCAGCGCTTCGGGCAGTTCGTCGTCGCGGGCAAGGCGGATGTGGGGGGCAGGTGTGTCACTCATGGGCGGGATTGTAGCGGGCTGAACAGAGCCGGGCGCAGGTTGCCGGGCTGCTACGCTCAAGGCATGCCATTCGCAGTCACGGTCGGCGTTGCGACCCCTGGCGAATCCGAGGTCCAGGAGATCGACGCCGTTGTCGATACCGGCGCCGCCCGCTCGTTCCTTCCGGCCTCGTTCCTCGAAGGGCTTGGCATCCCTCGCACGCGAACGCGAGCGTTCAAACTCGCCGACGGCACCTGCAAGACCTACGACCTGGGCGAGGCTCGCTTCCGAATCGAGAACCGCGAGATGAACTCCCCCGTCGTCTTCGGCGATGAAGACATCGCGCTCCTCGGCGCCACGACCCTCGAAGTCTTCGACCTCATCGCCGACACGACCAACCTGCGCCTCATCGACGCCCCCGAGGCCCTGCTCGTCAGCGTCTTCCGCGGCTAAGCACTCCTACCCCCAGGTACGCCGACCCCTACCAAAACCAGAGGGCAGTGGGGGGCGCTTAGGAAGCGCATCGTCACCGCCACTCGCTCTCCAGAATGCCAGTGGTGTCGACCCAGATGGAGGCTGCGACCTGACTGATTATCTCTTCTCTCCACTCCCTCGCGTAAAGCGTACTGGCGTCATCGCCATAGAAGCGGTCGTACTCCAACCCAGTAGCGGGATGGATGAATAGCCACGCACCTCCCATGTCTACGGGACTAAGCCTGACTCCCCTATAGCGGTGGATAGGCTCCGAAACCGCGAAGTCGCTCTCAAACATGTCATCCTGTTCGATGGTTTGGATCCTGAGCCACCAGTCCCCTGGGACATCAAACACGATCGAACTCAGCCCGCTTTCCCTAATCTGGTAAGTTCCCGCGCCGCTTACAGAGAAGCCACCGGCGAAATACAGGTAGCTCGCAACCGGAGGGGCGGGGCAGTCTGGTCTCAAGTCAAATCTGGCAAAGTCGTTATTTGGCACCCATCGGAGGGGTGGTGGAAGGCAGGGGCCGAGACCGTACCCTCCAAGGTAGAGGTGCGTCAGCTTCGCGAGCTGCGCCAACTTCGAGGGAATCACCCCACGGAGCTCGTTCCCATCGAGCCGCAGTTCCGTCAACTCCGTCAGGTTTCCGAGCCAACCCCACACTGCTCCCTGCAGCCCTCGATCGGACAGCAGCAACTTCGTCACCCTTGCCGGCGTTCCCTCCACCACGACCTCCCCCCACTCGCTGGTCGGTGTGGCCGCGCTCCAATCGAGGGCTGCGCCTCGGGGGCCCTCAAGGGCTTCCCTGGAGGCGAGCAGGTACTCACGGTCGGCGAGCAACCCCGGGTTGTCGCGCGGAATCGCGACCACGAGGTCGCCGTAGCGATAGCGGCCCCTCCTGCTGAAGTCGTCGTCGAGGGTCACGGGGAGCATGCCCAGGGGCCTCCAGAAATTGGGATTCCTCGGATCGTGCTCCGGGCAGGCGGCGCCGCAGGCGCGGACAGAGATGCGCTCGGGTCGGGTCCGTAGCAGAGCGGGATCGTGCGTCGACTGCCAGATGCGCACCTCGACACCAGCCACAGAGAGATCGCCCGTACGGAAGAGGCCACCACTGGCAAAGCCGTCGAACTCGAGCGGGACCGTCCCCAACGTGTCCCAGTCACCTCCCTGTTGGCGCGCGCTCACCCACACATCCTCGGCGTCGTCGACGTGCTGCCAGATACGCAGTTCGATGATGGTTTCGCCGCTGTCGTTGCTGGCATCCACGGTGGTGACGCCAGCGCCCAGCGCGACGGCTAGCAGGGCGCCGACAACCCCTGCCTTCAGAATCGGTATCTTCATGACAGGGGCATCTCCTGCGGCTGCTGCACCCCAACGGATAGTGGTCTGGCGTAACAACCTCTGGGCAGTCTAGCCCTACCCCAGGTACGCCGACCCCGACCGGCGGCCCTTCGGGTCCGTCAGCACGTTCACCAGCGCGACCGTGTTCGCCGCCAGCGCTTCCTGGACCGCGGGCGCGATGTCCGCCGGGTCCTCCACGCGTCGGGCCCAGCCACCCACCATCTCGACCGTCTTCTCGTAGGCGACTGGGAGGAGGGCGGCGATGGGGGGCGCGTCCGGGGCGAACGTCCGGTCCTGGATCGAGTGACCCGCGATGCCCCCGTTGTTCGACACGACGATGACGACGTTGGCGCCCACGCGCGCCGCCGTCTCCACCTCCATGGCGGCGGCCCCGAAGGCGTAGTCGCCGAGCACCGCCACCACCTGCTGGTCCGGGCGCGCCAGCTTCGCCCCGAGGGCGTAGGGCAGTCCCGTGCCCATGCAGCCGGTCGTGCCCGAGTTCAGCCGCAAGCGCGACCCGAAGCTCGGCATGACCGCCCTCGCGACGCCCATCGTCAGCTCCGCATCGACCGTCACCGTCGCGTCCCGGTCGAGGCAGTCGCGCACGTCCCGCAGCAGCCGGAAGTGGTTGATAGGCACCTCGTCCGAGGCCATCGCCTCCGCCGAGCTGGCCTCGTTGCGGGTGCGCGCCTCCGCCAGCGTCCCCACCCAGTCGCTGTTCGCGACGCGCAGGCTGCGCCCGTCCAGCAGACCGTTGAGCTGCGCCACGGCGATCGCGCAGTCGGCCACGATGCCCGTCTCGACATCCGCGCCGCTGTAGAACTCCTCCGCCACGATGTCGATGTGCGCCAGCCGTGCGCCCTCGGCGAAGCGCGGCGCGCGTCCGAACTGGAACACCCAGTTGAAGCGCCCCCCCACCATCAGGACCGCGTCAGCCCCGCTCAGCGCCGCCGAGCGGGCCGCGTTCATGAACATCGCGTGGTCGTCGGGGATCGAGCCCCGCCCCATCGGCGACGACACGAAAGGGATGCCCCGGTCGACGAGTCGCTGCAGCGGCAGCCCCGCCTCCGCCCAGCCCGCGCCCTTCCCCATGATGACCAGCGGGCGCTCCGCCTCTGCGAGCATGTCGGCGACCGCTTCGAGGGCGGCCGGGTCCGGATGGGGCCGCGAGATATCCGGCTCACTCGTCCGCCACTGCACCGCCTCCTCGTCGAAGGGCGTGCGGATGAGCTCGGCGGGGAAGTCGAGATAGACCGCTCCGGGACGCCCGTTCAGGGCGCGCCCCAGCGCCAGGTGGACGTACTCGGCGATCCGCGCCTGGCTGTCGACCTGCGTCGCCCACTTGCAGGCGGGCGCGGCGAATGCCACCTGGTCAGCCTCCTGGAAGGCCCCCAGACCGCGCTCGGTCCCCGCCGACGAGCCGCCCAGCACCACCAGCGGCATCGCGCTCTCGGTGGCGACGTACATGGGCGTGACCGCGTTCGTGAGCGCCGGTCCAGACCCGACGACGAGCACGCCCGGCTTCCCCCGCGCCCAGCCCCAGGCCGAGGCCGCGAAGCCCGCCGAGACCTCGTGGCGGCAGTTCACCACCGTGATCCCTTCCCGCTCCATCGCCGCCATGACCTCGATCATGGGTCCCGCCACCACCCCGAAAGCCGTATCGATGCCGGCTGCCTTCAGCTGCCGCGCGATGATCTGTCCGCCGTTCAGTTCTGCCACGCCAAGCCCTCCGTTTTCGCTGGCGGCCATCGTACGCCCCGCGCGGGGCGGGTCGCCCGCGGCCTACAATCGGGCGCCGCCACCGCGGCAGGGGGACGCTCATGGACCGCCTTGAAGGGAAAGTCGCGCTCGTCACGGGAGCGGGCTCCGGGATCGGCAGGGCGTCGTCCCTGCGCTTCGCCGCCGAAGGCGCCAGCGTCATGTGCGTCGACCTCGACGAGGCCTCCGCACAGGCGACCGCCGCCACCATCGCCGAGGGCGGCGGCGCCAGCGCCGCCCTCCGGGTCAACGTCACCGAGGAGGAGGCGGTCAAGGCCGCCTGCGAGGAGACCGTGCGCGAGCTCGGCGGCCTTGACGTGCTCTACAACAACGCTGGAGTCGGTCGCGCCGCGTGGGACACCACCATCGCCGTCAACCTGAGCGGGGTCTACTACGGCCTCCGGCACGGCGGCGCCCTCATGGCCGAGCGCGGCGGCGGCGCCCTCATCAGCACCGCCTCGGTCGCAGGCCTCGTCGGCCTCGTCAGCAGCCGCGTCACCGAGTTCCCGCCCGTCGACGGCTCCGGCGCCTACATCGCCGCCAAGCACGGCGTCGTCGGGCTGACCCGCCAGTTCGCCCTCATCTACGCGAACCACGGCGTCCGCGTGAACGCCATCGCCCCCGGCTACATCCACACGCCGATGATCGAAGAGGCCCTGGGCGAAGAGGAGGGCGTCGCCGGCTTCCTTGAGTCCTTGCACCCGCTCGGCCGTCTCGGCGAACCCGAGGAGATCGCCGCCGCCGCCGCTTTCCTCGCCAGCGACGACGCCTCCTTCATCACCGGCGTCACCCTGCCGGTCGACGGGGGCTACACCGCCCGCTAGGGGCCGAAGATGTCGCTCACCGCGCAAGAGAAGCCTGGCACTACGTTCAGGCCGTCGAGCGCTTCGCTCTCTTTCAGCGTTGCGACGGCCTCGCCCGCGGTGTGCACATCCACTGTGCGCGTATCGGGGTGAACCACCCAGACAAGGCCCACGCCGTGGCTCAACCACATTCGGGCCTTGTCGTGGGCTTCACGGCGGCTGTCGCTCGGGGAGGTCACTTCCACCACGAGGTCTGGGACGACCTCGGCGTACCCCACGATCTGCGCGTCCAGCGGGACCTTCTCAGCCGAAGTGAACGCGATGTCTGGCTCGCGTACCGTGTCAGGATCGCGCTCCAGCCATACGCCGGAGTCGGAGGCGACCACTGTTCCAAGCCCCCTGGGCTCGATGAAGCTGAAGAGTGTGGCGCTCAGCCTCACAACGATCTTCCCGTGCTCGTGTCCCGTCGGTGTGGTCCCGCAGAACACTCCCCGGATCAGTTCGCCACGTACGCCACCCCCACACAGTCGCAGGAGGTCCTTGGCGGTAAGCGGGTTCGTCTCTGTGGTCGTCACGTTGATCGCTCCGGCGCGCATTCATTCTACTTGGCGAGCACCGCCCGCCCCGCCCCGCTAGGAGACGGCTATTCCAGCGGCGCGAGTTTGCTACGGAGGGTCGCTTCGAACTCGGCGGGGTTGATTCGGTCTGCCGCCAGGAGCTTCTCGCTCGAGGCTTCGAGCGGGAGCGCTTCCCAGTGCCCACGTGCCAAGGTGAAGCCAGAGTCGACGGGCTGAAGTTCTGGAACGAGCCAGATGATGTCGCCACCCCTGGTGTCCTGCATTGGGGACTCACTTGGGCCGCCGATGGCGTCAAAGAACGGGCGGTCAACCGCCAAGGCCATCTTCGCTCCCCACGTCCGAAGGGTGGGTACCTTCACCTGTAGCTGAGGCATCAGACGCTTCGCGCTCGAAGAGCGCCGCCGCCTTCCTTGCCAGCGACGACGCGTCCTTCATTATCGGCATGACCCCGTAGGTCGACGACGCCTACACCGTGCGCTAGGGGTCAGGCAGAGGCTGCCGCCGCAAACTCCCACGATCCGAGCGTCGTCACCTCGATCGGCCCGGATGCATCGATGAGGACGACTGAGTCGTGCTCGGTCCCGAAGGTTCGGGCCGCCTCCCTGCGCTCGTTGTCGCTGGAGTATGGGCCCCGGAGGTCCGGCTCGATGCCGGCCCAAAGGAACAGGACATAGAGCTGTTTGTCTGTCGTGTCTGCGTCATTGGTCACGTCAATGCTCCTCTCGTTCCGTAGGTATCCCTGGAATCAGCATCCCCGGCGCCGCGTCATGAAGCCACCCGGAGTGTTGCGTCCAGTCTGTGACACGGCGGGCGGTATTCGGGTTGGGGAGCACTCGCCTAGTGTTGGCTGCTCCGGGGACTGTTGGCGGGTGCTCAATGTGCGTCTGTCTCCCTCACCAAGGACCATGTTCTGTCGCGCGCTTCGTAGGTCACCGTGCCCCTCCGCTTGAGATGTTGTTGCGCGTGACGCAGGCGCCGCTTCCAGGTCTTTCCGTACCGCACGCCTTTGATGAAGAAGTACTCGCTGTCGTCGCAAAGATCTGGTAGGAGTTGCCTCACTTCTTCTTCTATCGCCTTCGTGGTCTGGGGCCCTCGGGCGAGGACAAACTGGATGGCATCGCCGAACACAGCATGCGCACTCCGGTCGCCCACTTGCATGGAGGCGAACGCCGGACGTGCTTGGCGGAGCGCATTCTTGAATCGCTGCCTCGTTGCACGGGGTGCGCTATCGGAAACTCGCGCACGCGCCTCCCGGAGTTCCGTTTCAAGGGGCTCTAGCTCAGCAAGTGTCGCGGCGTCCACTTGGCTGCGGAGTCGCTCGAACGACAGGAGGTCTCCTCGCACGATCCGGACAAGATCGGGTTCGTGAAACAGCACCCCGTACTCGATGTTCCGGTCGAGGGCCGACCGTGTGAGGTTGCCCGATGTGACGATGGCGGCGGTCTCATCGGCCACGAATGCCTTGGCATGGAGGTTGGACAGTGCTACCAGCCGTGCGGCAGGTGACGCCTCGGCGAGGTGACGAAGGGCGGCCAAGTCCAAGGCTGACGCGCCAACGGCGTCTGTGCTGATGTTGGCGAGCGTGATTACCTCGACGCCAGGACGCAGTTGCTCACAGAACCACGCGGCCTCCTCTTCCTTGATAAAGGGTGCAACGATCAGGACGGACTCCCTCGCCGACGACGCTATGCCCGCGAGATCACTCCGCCACGGCCCGCTTAGGAGTCGAACCATCGGGTCCTCTAGCCAGATTCAAACGAGTTGGGCGGCAGTCTAGCACACACGTTCGGCACCCTGCACCGCCCGCCCCGCCCCGCTAGACTGCCCCCCATTCCGCCAGGGAGTGTGCCCCCATGACCCCTGATGTCGACGCCACTGCCCCCAAATTCCTGCGCGACAAGTACGCCATCATCGGCGTGGGCGAGACCACCTACACCCGTGGCTCCAACCTGACCACCCGCGCGCTGGGCACCTGGGCCGTCAAGAACGCGATGGAGGACGCGGGCATCCCCGCCTCCGAAGTCGACGGCATGATGTCCTACTCCAACAACGACTCCACCCCCTCCCCCATGATCGCCGGCGACCTCGGCATCCGCCTCAACTTCTACATGGATGTCTACGGCGGCGGCTCCAGCAGCGAGGCCCTCATCGGGCTCGCCATCGGCGCCATCGAGGCGGGTATGTGCAACACCGTCGTCGTGTTCCGCTCCATGAACGGCTACTCCCAGGTCCGTATCGGCGGCACGGGAGCGCGGGCGCGTGCGCCCGTCGGCGGCGATGCCGTGCACACCGCCCCCTACGGCTGGTTCAGCGCCGGCCAGAACTTCAGCCCCAGCTTCATGCGCCACATGTACGACTACGGCACCACGCCCGAGCAGGTGGCCATGGTCAAGGTCATCCACAGCGAGCACGCCTCCAACAACCCCAAGGCCTACTACAAGCAGCGCCTCACCGTGGACGACGTGCTCAACAGCCGCATGATCGTGAAGCCCCTGCATCTGCTCGACTGCTGCGTCGAGACCGACAACGCCACCGCCGTCATCGTCACCCGCGCCGAGCGCGCCTACGACTACCGCAATACCCCCGCCCGCATCCTTGGCGTGGCCGGGCGCGTCTGCAAGCCGCGCATCGATATGCACTTCCAGCACGGTCCCATCTCGACCGTCGCCGGCTACTACATCAAGGACATCATCTGGCCGAACGCCGGCGTCGGGCCGGAGGACATCGACCTCACCGGCGCCTACGACGCCTTCACCTTCACCTCCATGCTCCAGCTCGAGGACTACGGCTTCTGCAAGAAGGGCGAGGGCGGCGACTACGTCAGCAGCGGCATCATGCGGCTCGGCAATGAGCGTCCCAACAACACCAGCGGCGGCCACCTCTGCGAGGGCTACACGCACGGCATGAACATGATCATCGAGAACGTGCGCCAGCTCCGCGGCGAGGTCGACGACTACTGCCCGGTCGACGACCAGGACCGCAAGCAGCACACCTTCGACTACTCCGGCGGGGCCTGTCGCCAGGTGCCCGACGCCAACATCTCCATGAACCTCGGTTGGGCGATGCCGGGCACCGGCTCGTCCATGGTCATGAGGAAGGGATAGCGCCATGCCTGAAGGTGAATACCGCGGGATGAACCTCACCATCCTCGACGTCGACCACGAGAACACGGCCTACTTCGGCCACTGCGCCGAGCACGACTTCCACCTGCAGAAGTGCACGAGCTGTGGCCTCCTGCGCTACCCGCCGGGGACCGCCTGCCCCTGGTGCCAGAACCGCGAGTTCGAGTGGACGGCGGTCGAAGGCAAAGGGACCGTGCACTCGTACGGCGAGGTGCACCAGGCCATCCAGCCCCAGTTCCGCGAGAAGGCGCCCTACATGATCCTCATCGTCGACCTGGACACCCAGAAGGGGCAGCCCAGCGAGCACGAGGCCCTGCGCGTGGCCGGCAACCTCGCCACCCCCGATGGCGACCTCGCCCCGCCCGAGCTGGTCAGGCAGGTCGGCATCGGCAGCCGCATGCGCATGGTCTTCGCCGACGTCGGAGAGGGCCTCTCCCTGCCCATGTGGACCCTCGACGAGGACGCCGAGCAGCCGGAGAACCCCTGGCGCTACCCGCAGGAGTACAACGGCGTCTAGCCCGAACCTTGGGCCGCAACGGCGCGGTTGCCGGAGGAAGCGCACAATGAGGACAACGAAGCCACCCGGGCAGGCCTGAAAAAATGCTGAGCGCGAACGACAACGAGCTGCTGACCCGCACCGGACCGGAGACACCCATGGGCGACCTCTTCCGGCGCTTCTGGGTGCCGGTGCTCATTTCGACGGAGCTGCCCGAGCCCGACTGCCCGCCCGTGCGCGTCGGCGTGCTCGGCGAGGAGCTCGTCGCCTTCCGCGACACAAACGGCGCCATCGGCCTGGTCGAGGGGCGCTGCCCGCACCGTCGCGCCGAGCTGTACTGGGGGCGCAACGAGGAGTGCGGCCTGCGCTGCGTCTACCACGGCTGGAAGTTCGACGTAGACGGCAACTGCGTCGACATGCCCTCCGAGCCGCCCGAGTCCCAGTTCCGGGACAAGGTCGGCATCACCGCCTACCCCACGCGCGAGTGGGGCGGCTTCATCTGGGCCTACATGGGCCCGCCCGAGCTGCCCCTTCCCGACCTCCCCGAGTTCGAGTGGGCGCACGTTCCCGAGAGCCACCGCTACGTCTCCAAGAAGCTGCAGCAGTGCAACTGGGCCCAGTCCGTCGAGGGCGCCATCGACACCGCCCACTTCTCCTTCCTCCACATGCTCGTCGGCGAACTTCCCCCGGACGCGCCGAAGGCCCTGCGCTACATGAAGGCCGACGGCTCGCCCAAGTTCACCATCCGCCCCACGGAGGCGGGTTTCGTCATCGGCGGCGCGCGCTTCGCCGAGGAGGACAGCTTCTACTGGCGTATCACCCAGTTCCTGGCGCCCAACCACAGCCTCGCCCCCGGCGCCGAGCGCGGCCAGAACATCAACGGCCAGACCTGGGTCCCCATCGACGACGAGAGCTGCTGGATATACACCTACACGTGGAACCCCGACCGCCCCATCACGGAGGAGGAGCTCGCCGTTATCAAGGGCGGCAAGGCCAGCGTTCACTCCGTCGTCGATGAGCACTACCGCCCCATCCGCAACCGCGCCAACGACTACCTGATTGACCGCGAAGCCCAGCGCACGACCAGCTACACGGGCGTGCAGGGCATTTCCGAGCAGGACGCCTGTATCCAGGACAGCCAGGGGCCCATCTACGACCGCACGCAGGAGCATCTCGGCACGACCGACATCGCCATCATCGAGTTCCGCCGCATGATGCTGCGCATGGCCCGCAACCTGCTCGAGGGCCAGGAGCCCGCCGAGGCCCGCAACGGGCGCGCTTACTGGGTGCGCTCCGGCGCCGAGGTCGCCCCCCGCACCACCCCGTTCGCCGAGGTCGCCGCCGACCGCACCACGGCAGGCGAGCTGGACGCCTAGGGCGACGCCAGCGGCGCGACCGCTACGTCGATCCCCGAGACCTTCCCGTCCAGCTCCACGAAGTAGTCGCTCGCCGCGGTGAAGAGCAGTTCGCCGTCGTGTCTCACCGCCACCCAGAGCTCGTGCGTGGCCCCGGGAGTCAGCCGGTCCCTGCTGTAGGAGACGCGGAAGTCGACAGGCAGGGTGCTGGCGTCATCGATGACCTGGCGGCCCACTGCGATCGCCAGCGGTTCGTCCGCCGAGACATCGACCAGTACCACCTCGACGCAGGCTCCCACGGGGAGTTCCACCTCGCCATCCATGTACCGAACCGTGCCCGAGATCGCGTTAACGTCGCTGCCCGACCAGACCAGCGTGAGGAGAATGGCCGGCACCGTCATGACGATCAGAGCGCCCAACGACAGCAGTGAAGCTTGCTTCCACATCGATCTCCTCCTAATCCAACTTACAGCGTTGGAGAGGCGATCGTTCCCTGTTTTCGGGGGGAGTGGTAGGCCCGCTCACACCCCTCCGTAACCGGTCCTTAACCGGCCCGGAGGGGGTGGCGTGGCGTGCGCTGGCTAGCTTCCCCGCGCGACCTTCAGGTCGGCGCGCGCGGCGACGCGCATGCCGCCCTGGTCGCTGCTGATCGTCACGAGCTGGAAGCCCGCCGCCGCGTGCTTCTCCGCGAGTTGCGCATTCGCGTGGATGCCCGCGATTACGCCGTGCGCCTTGCACGCCTGCGCGATGCGCACGCGCTCCTGCTCGAAGCGACCCTCGTTCGCCATCGCCGGCGGCTGCCCCAGCGTGATGCTCAGGTCGGCCGGACCCACGTAGACGGCGTCGATGCCGGGAACCGAGAGGATGTCGTCGAGGTTATCGAGCGCCTGCTCGGTCTCGATCATGGGGATGCAGGCGACCTCGGTGTTGGCGTGCGCGAAGTAGTCCGCGCCCGCGTACATCGTCGCGCGCAGGGGGCCGAAGCTGCGGTTCCCCTCCGGGTGGTAGCGGCAGGCCGCGACCGCCGCCTGCGCCTCCGCCACGCTGTTCACCATGGGGATGATCACCCCCATGGCGCCCGCGTCGAGCATCTTCATGATGATGCCCGGCTCGTTCCAGGGGACGCGCACGAACGGCATCGTCTCCGTCGTGCTGATCGCCTGCAGCATCGTCAGCGCCGTCTGGTAGTCGATGCCCCCGTGCTGCATGTCGATGCAGACGTAGTCGAAGTCCTCGCCCGCCATGATCTCGGCGCTGAGCGAGCCGGGCAGGGAGAGCCAGCCCCCAAGGGCCATCTCCCCCGCCCGCCAGCGAGCCTTCACCGTGTTCTCACGCATCCCCTTGCTCCTCTCTCACCGAGGCCCGCAGCACTTCGCGTTGCGGGCCTCGCCCGTGCCCGTTCGCAGTGCGAACGTGAGGGCCTCGTCTCGACTCCCGAAAGGACCTTCCCAACCGCCGTCTTCAGGTCGTTTCGGGTCCCTGCCCACGTAGTGCTGGCAGTCCGTCCCGTGGACCAGAGCCGTCCTCGTCGGCTTGTCAACGTTGACCGCCCAACGCCTGTTGCTCACGGCCTCACTCCTCTCTACCAATCACGAGCCACTAGTCACTACTCACTAGCCACTATTCGTTGGTCATGATGATCGTGCCCGAGGCCATGAACATGCCGCCCACCCCGTGGCAGACGCTGATCTTCGCGTCGGGCACCTGCGCGGCGGCCGTGCCCCGCATCTGGCGGACGCTCTCCTGGAGCGCGTACATGCCGTACATGCCCGAGTGCATGTAGCTCAGACCGCCGCCGTTCGTGTTGACCGGCAGCGCGCCGCCGGGGGCCGTGTTGCGCGCCTCGATGAAGGCGCCCGCCTCACCCCGCCCCACGAACCCGAGATCCTCGAGGCCGTAGATCGGCAGGTGTGCGAAGGCGTCGTAGATCATCACGTGGTCGACGTCGCTGTGGCTGATGCCCGCCTCTTCGAAGGCCGTGCTTCCGGCCACCTTGAAGGCGCGCGAGGTGGTCATGTCTTCCATCTGGCTGATCATCGGCGTCTCGACGCTCTCGCCTGTGCCAAGGAGGTAGACGGGCTTCGTCGGGAAGTCCCGCGCCCGCTCCTTCGAGACGAGGATGAGCGCGCCGCCGCCGTCGGTCACGAGGCAGCACTGCAGCAGCCGGAAGGGGTAGGCGATCATGCGCGAGTTGAGCACGTCGTCCACCGTGATCGGATCCTTGAAGGTCGAGCGCGGGTTGAGCGCCGCCCACTCGCGCTGCACTACCGACACGGAGGCGAGCTGCTCGTGCGTCATGGCCGTCTCCTTCATGTAGCGCAGCACGCCCAGGGTGAACATCGAGGGCGGCCCGCTGAGGCCGTAAGGCGCCTCGAACTGGCCGGGCAGCGACGCAGGCGCTCCCGCGAAACCGCCGCGCCCGACGCGCGAGCGTCCGCTCTCGCCGTGCGTGACGAGCGCGACGTCGCAGAGCCCCTCGTTGATGGCGGCGGCGGCGTGGCGCACGTGCAGCATGAACGAGCAGCCGCCCACGGAGGTGCCGTCGACCCACGTGGGCGTGATGCCGAGGTAGTGGGCGATGCCCGCCGGCGCCTCGCCTGCGGTCGCCACGCCATCGATGTCACCGGGACCGATGCCGCAATCCTCCATGGCGTTGAGGGCGGCGTCGGCGTGAAGCTGGATCTGGGACAGGCCGGGGATGCGGCCGAGCTCGGTCGTCTCGGCGGCTCCGACAATGGCTACGGAACGGGACTCCATGGCTATCCTCCCACCGGCCGGAACTTCGGCAGCGATATCTCGTCGCTCACGGGCGTGAACGCGACTTCGACGGGCATATCGAGCAGGAGCGCCTCGGGCGTCTGCTCGCAGTCGACGATGTTGGTCATCATGCGCGGACCCTCATCGAGCTCGACGATCGCGATCGCGTGCGGGTCGGGACCGAACCCCGGCGGGGGCCGGTGGTTGATCACGTAGCTGTAGAGCTTCCCCCGGCCGCTCGCCGTGAAGCTCGAGACCGAGCGCGAGGCGCAGGCGGGGCAGAAGGGGCGTGGCGGGAAGATGACGTTCTTGCAGGCGTCGCAGCGCTGCAGGCGAAGCTCGCCCCGCTTCGCCCCGTCCCAGAAATCCTGTGTTTCCGGTGTGGGCACGGGCACGGGCCCTTTGTAGTCGTCGGGCATGAGGGGTCTGCCTTTCAGATGGTTTGGCGCACGGCGGCGCACGCGTCAGCGCATCCTACGAGCTTCACCGCAATGGGGGGAGTGGCCCCACGGGAGGGGCCTGGAAGTCGGGGTTCAGGCCGGGGCGGAGGCCCCTTCGCTTGCGCCCACCCAGACCCGGCTGGCCACCTGCGTGCCCATCACGATCTCGCGATCCCCGATCGAGATCGTGACCGTCCCCCGGTACGGCTCCGACGACACCAGCCTCACGACCTGCCCGGGGCGAATGCCTTCCGTGTCGAAGAACTGCAGCAGCTGCTCGTCCTCCTCGAACACCCGCTCGATCGCCACCGTCTCGCCCTCGGGCACATCCGTCAGCGTCTTCATCGAGAGGTCGCCTGCACTGGCGAGCCCCGGGATGGGGTAGCCGAAGGGGCTGCGGATGGGGTTGCCCAGCGTTTCGATCAGGTGGGGCTCGGTCACGTCCGAGATGCCGTGCTCCAGCAGGTGCGCCTCTTCGTACGCGCGCCACCAGGGCACCTTCAGCACACTCGTCAGCAGGCACTCGGCCAGGCGGTGGCGGCGCACCATCTCCTCCGCCCGCCGCAGACCCTCCGGCGTCAGCTCGATCATCTTGCGGCGGTCGATTGATACGAGGCTGTCGCGCTGTAGCCGCTTCAGCATGCCCGCGACCGACGGAGGCGTGACTCCCAGCCGGTCAGCCAGACGCACCGCGATCACGCTCTCGCCCTCGTCGTGGTGGAGGCGGTAGATCGCGCTCAGGTAATCGTCGCTGGCGACGTTGACGACCTGCTTCGGCATCGCCCTGATCGTGCCACGCCCCGCGCCAGTTGTCTTGACCGAACGCCCCTTCAATTCACGACCGGGCAGCCGTACACTCGGAGGCACAGCCTTCGCGGCGAGGATGGACCCCATGAGCACAGCCCCAGAGACCCCCGAACTCGACCTTTCCTGGCTCGATCTCTACGACGACCCGACGTCGGCCGAGCCCACCAAGAAGGGGCTCACGCTCGATGCCATCGACATCGGCGGCTACGCCTCGCAAGAGGACCTGCCCCGCGACATGACCCCCCGCCTGCGCGGCGCCACCCCCCGCGAGAACGCCCATCGCCAGGGCCTCACCTACCAGACCAAGCACGATGTCTGGGCCGACCAGTGCCTCTCCCTCTACGAAGAGGCGATTCAGCGCCAGTGGTCCTCCGCGCGCGACATCCCCTGGGATACCCTCGAGGAGCTCCCCGACGAGCACGAGCGCGCCATGTGCCAGGTCGCGACCATGCTCGCCGAGGTCGAGTTCATCGCCGGCGACGTGCCCGGCCAGTGGCTCCCCGCCATCAGCGGCGATGAGTTCGAGGTCGGCCTCTTCCTCATGTCCCAGATCATGGACGAGGCGCGCCACACCGACGTCTTCCGCAAGCGCGCCCTCGCCAACGGCGGCGGCCTCCTCCAGCAGGGCGCCGGCCTCGGCCTGCGCAACCTCATCGAGGCCCAGGACTTCACCGAGATGTCCGTGCTTATGCACGTGCAGGCGGAAGGCTTCGTCCAGTCGATGTTCCGCATGGGCGAGCTCATCGGGCCGACCCAGGCCGACAAGCGCATCTTCCGCATGGCCGCCCAGGACGAGTCCCGCCACCTCGCCTTCGGCGTGATGCACCTCAAGCACGTCCTCTCCGAGACGCCCGAGCGCCGCGAGGAGATCCACCACTACCTCGATAAGGCCGAGGACCGCTCGGCCGGCGGCGGCAGCGGCGACGTCACCTTCCCGCCCGTCTTCGAGTCACTCTGCATCCTCCTCGGCGGCGGCAAGGACCGCTTCGACGAAGGCGTCGCCAAGTTCCTGCTCCTCCGCAGGCGCCAGGTGAAGGAGTACCTGCACCGCCTCGATGTCGCCGGTCTCGGCGACCGCCGCGAGCGCCTCGGATCCGCCCTCGCGCAGTACGCGAACTAACGCCATGGCCGAGCACGCCGAGGCCACCGCGGGCCCCATCACCCCCGAGATGCGCGCCGCCGCCGATGCGCTCGGCTGGGACGAGGGCCTCCTCGAACGCGCCCTCGACTTCGGCTACCAGCCCCGCACCCTCGTGGCCGCCCTCGCCGCCAAGCTGGATCCCCGGCAGGCCGCCGGTTTCCTCGAACGCGAACCCCTCAAGCCCGACCTCTCCTGGATGGACGCCCCCACTGAGTGGGGCGTGCGCGCCGAGCAGGCCGACCCCGAGATGGGCCTCACCGTCGGCGACATCATGGTCGGCTCCTACGGCGAGATCCCCGACCTCTGGACCGACCGCACCGAGATCGCGCGCGGCTCCAACCCGCAGCTCGGCCAGGAAGACATGGGCTACACCATCTTCGAGAAGGCCGTCGTCTGGGCGCCCTCCGTCGCCGACCTATACGAGCGCGCCATCCGCGACCGCTGGGCGCCCGCCACCGACCTCGGCTGGCGCAGCCTCGAAGCCCTCCCCGACGACATCGAGCACGCCATCTGCCAGGTGATGACCGAGCACAGCGAGCGCGCCTACGCCGAGGCCTCCGTCCTCGGCCGCTGGCTGCCCGAGATCAGCTACGGGTTCGTCGAGATGAAGCTCTTCATGAGCAGCGTTATCTACGACCTCGCGCGCCACGCCGAGGTGTTCCGCAAGCGCGCCCTCGCGAACGGCGGCGGGCTCGGCCTGCAGGCCCCCACCGACCTCATCCGCGGCGCCAGCGAGGCCCGCAGCTACCCCGAGCTGATGGCCTACCTGTTCGTCCAGGACAGCGCCTTCCTCACCTTCTTCCACGCCGCCGGCGACATCGCCCAGAACCAGCTCGAACGCGACCTCTACGCCCTCGTCGCCAGCGACCGCGAGCGCCTGATGGAGTACCAGGTCGAGCGTTTCGAGGCGTTCCTGCAGGCCATGCCCGACCGTCGCGAGGAGCAGCAGCGCTACTTCGCCAAGGCCGAGGTGCGCCTCGCCCGCGAGTGGGACGACCCCGCCGTCCGCGAACCGCTGCTGCTCTTGTTTGGCGGCAGCCGCGAGGACACCGCGGCGGCGGAAGCCGCCCTCCACGCCCTGCGCCGCCGCCAGGTCGAGGAGTACCTCGCCCACCTCGACCGCGCCGGCTTCATCCGCAGCCGCCTCCACTCCGGCCTCTCCGCTTACCTCGAAGAACCCGAGCCCGCGACAGCCTAGCGCGCCGGCAGCGGCGCCAGCGTCTTCCGCACCACCTCCGCGCTCGTGCCAATCGCGAAGATCACGTCGCGGCCGACCGGGTCGAGGAGCGCGACCACGCGACCATCGTCCTGCGTCGCCAGCGTCAGATCGCTCTCTGCCACCACGGCCGCGCCCCGCGTGGCGACAACGCGATGCGTCTCCGCGAACTCGCGTGCCTCGCCCTCGTCCGCGAAACGCACGTAGGCGATGAGTGCGGCCTCGCCCTCAGGGTGCGCGAACAGGTAGTAGCGGTCCCCGGTCCAGCCCGCGACGGCGTCGAGCACCGCGCGGTTCTCGTCGCGCTTGAACCAGTCGGGGTCGAAGGGCGCATCGCCGAGCAGGTAGTTGGCAAGTTGGAATTCGCCCAGCGTGCCGAACTGTCTGGTGCCCCACAGGAGCCCGAGGCTCACGCGTATCTGGCGCTGGGGCAGGGTCCCGTAGGAATAGACGTACTCTGGCTCCCAGCCGGTGGCGAGCAGCTTCGGGCGGAGGATGTGGGAGGTCGCCAGGGGCGGCTCCCGTAGCAGTGCGTTGAACGCATCGAGACCGTGTGCCTCGATGAACCAGGCCACGGCCTCTGTTCCCGCCGTGTAGGGGAAATAGAACTCGCGCAGCAGACCTGCGGGGACATCGGCCCACTCCCTGTCCGCCGGAACCTCGTCCACGGGGAGGCGGAGGGCGGCTTCCGCCCAACGGGCCTCGTGATACATGGCGTCGCCCTCGATGATCGCTGACCAGGCGAGCGCGGCGTCGAGACTGTGGCCGGCGGCCCCGGGAGGTCCCGCGAGGTCGAAGTGATGGTCCTGGATGGCGTGCATCATTTCATGCACGAGGGTCAGCACTTCGGACCGGCTGAGCGCGTCGAGTTCGATCCCGTCTCTGTCCGTCACGACCCACAGCGTCTTGTCGTACGAGTAGAAGCCCCCGATGAAAGCCAACTGGTATTCGAGCAGGTCCTGGGGCTCGTCACGGTCGAGGTGGCCCATGATCCGGAGGAAGGTGGTTCTCACTTCCAACCAGTAGCGCTTCTCCTGCTCCGTCGCGCCCTGCCAGTAGGCGTCCTCCAGATCCTCCGGCGCGACGGCTCGGGCTCGCAGGTGGGGCGGCGCCTCCAGCCCTCGCACCTGCGCCACCTCCTCAAGCAACTCGCGGAGCTCCCCGGTGAGTGGGATCCGCCTCATCACCGCCGGCGGCTTCGGCCGGCTCTGTCGCGCCACCGCCACCATCTGGAGCCGGCGGAGGCCTCCCATCCCCGCAGGCGGCAAGCGCCACGAGCGCCAGCAGCGGAAGCAGGAAGCGAACGCGAAGGGTCATCCCGCATCCATTCTCGCGTTGGCGGGAGAGCCCGCCTACCCCTCGACCAGCGCCTCTGCCGCCGCCCGCGCGACTTCCGCGCTCGTGCCGATCGCGAAGACTACGTCGCGGCCTGCCGGTGCAAGCAGGGCCACGACGTTCCCGTCCGGCCGCGTCGCGAGCGTCACGACGCCCTCCGTCGCCACGTCCGCGCCCCGTGTGGCGACGGCGCGATGCGTCGCCGCAAACTCGCGCGCCTCGCCCTCGTCCGCGAAACGCACGAACACAACCAGCAAGGCCTCGCTGCCCTTATCCAGCAGGAAGAACTGATCGCCGGCCCAGCCCGCTGCCGCCTCGACCTCCGTCTGGTTCGACGGCGCGCGCAGCCAGTCTGCGGAATAGGGGGTATCGCCCACCAGGTAGTTCGCAAGCTGGAACTCGCCGAGGGAGCCCCGCTTTCTCCAATCCCACCCGCGCCCGAGGTTCGCCAGGATGTCCGCAATCGGTCCCCCGGCATAAACGGTTTCGGGCTCCCATCCGCTGCCGGCCAACTCCGGGTGAAGGATGAGGGTGGTGGCCGGTGGTGGTTCGGAGAGATAGCCGTTCAGGACCTCCACCCCGTGCCTGGACAACACGTAACGCGCCCAGTCGGCTCCTGCGTGGTAGGGGAACCAGGACGCCCGCACCAGGGGCGCCAGGATGTCTGCGTACGGGTCTGAGGGCGCATCCACGGAGCGTCCCTCCTCGCCTGTGCCGGTGCGGGCTTGGCTGGCGTAGCGGGCCGCGTGAACCGTGGCGTCCCCCTCGATGACGGCGAAGAGGGCCAGCCGGCCGTCGAGGTTCCACCACCCTCCTAGCTTCCGGTAGGCCCCCACTGGACTGAAGTGGTGGTACTGGAGGGCATGGATGATTTCGTGCGCCAGGATCTCTTGCTCCACTTGGGTGAGACCCCCCAGTTCCACGGCCCCGGACGCGCTCGCGAGCCATACCGTCTCTTGGGAGACGGAATAGAACCCGAGCAGGCTGTCCCCAAAGGAGCTCCGAAAGTCGCGGATGTCCTGGTCCTTGTCCAGGTAGCCGAGCAGGCGGTAGAGCTTCGTGACGAGTTCAGGCCCTTCTTCAGGGGATGAAGCCGAATACGCATCGCCGATGTCGGCAGGCGCGACCGTGAGGATGCGCAGCGTGGACGGCGCCTCGAGCTGCCGCATCGCCGCCACCTCCTCGATGAACTCATGGAGGTCGGCGGAGCGTCGTAGCTCCTGGCCAGGGGGCGTCCCATCCCCGCAGGCGGCCAACGCCAGCGCCGCGAGCGCCAGCATCGGGAGGATGGTGCGAACGCGAAGGGTCATCCCGCATCCATTCTCGCGTTGACGGGAGAGCCCGCCTAGCCCTTGACCAGCGGCTCCAGCGCCGCCCGCGCGACTTCCGCGCTCGTGCCGATCGCGAAGAACACCGTGCGCCCCACCGGCGCGATCCGCGCGACCACGTAGCCGTCATCGCGCGTGACGAAGGTGTAGGGGCTATCCGCGGCCACCTGCCCGCTTGCCAGCGCCGCGTGGTGAGCGACCTCGAACTGGAGCGCGTCCAGGGCGGTTTCGAACCGAACCACAGCGACCAGTACCTGCTCGTCACCCCGCTCGAAGATACGGTAGTAGTCACCCCGCCACCCTTCGCCCGCCCGCTGAAGGAGAGTTTCCGTGTCCGTGTACCGGCGGTCCGCGTAGCCCTGCGCGGGCCACGGGTAGCCGAGACGGTCCCCGAGGAGGTAGTTCACCAGGTGGAACTGCCCCAGGACGCCCGACTCCTCCTCGGTCCATCCCGCGCCGAGGCTCCCGGCGATAGCTTCAGCCGGCAGCAGGCGGTCGACGCCGGTCTCGGGCTTCCAGTCCCCGCCCAGCAGGGACGCGTGAATGATGGCACTCGTGCCCGGCGGAGGGTCGGCGAAGAGCGCGTTGGCCGCCTCGGCGCCCTCCAGGTCGATGATGGCCTGGACCGCTACGGGCCCCGTGACATACGGGAATAGGAACGCGCGCAGGATGGCGGGCGGCAGTTCCTCAGGCTGCCGTAGGTTGGCCAGGGCCAGCAGGTGTCCGACCGGCGCCGCCCCACCCGGATTGAGCGCGAACCGCGCCTCCCAGGCCGACGTGTGCAGCACCGCGTCGCCCTCCACCACGGAGGTCCACGCCAGCCGCGCATCGATGGTGGTCGCTTCCCTGCCGCTCTCGCGGAGGTTGAAGTGGTAGTCCTGGATGGCGTGCACCATCTCGTGCGCCAGGGTGTGTCGCTCCTCCGCGCTGAGCCCCTCCAGGTCGACGCCCTCCTCCTCGCTTGCGACCCAGAGGGTCCTGTCGCCGAAGGAGTAGAACCCGGCCACGTGGGCGGCCGTCGCCACCGTCACGTCCCAGAGCGTCTCTCCCGGCTCCACGTAGCCCAGGAGCTGGTAGAGCGCGCCGCCGGCCTCGAGCGCCTCCCGCTGCTCATCGCTGAAACGTCCCGTGTACACCTCGACCACCTCATCCGCGGCAAACGTGCGGACGCGCAGATCGGGGGGCGGGTCCAGCCCCCGCGCGGCGGCGACGTCGTGGAGCATCTCCCGGAGCGCCCCGGTGACAGGCACCACCTCTCCCGGAAGGGTGTGTGTTGGCGATTCCGAGGCGCCACCGGCGACCGCTGGAGTGGGGTTTGCCGTGGGTTGCGGTGTGGGGGTTGGCGCTGGCGCAGCCGTCGCCGGCTCGGTTGCGGTCTCGGTCGATGTGGCCGCGGCGGGGGCGGGCCGCGTTGCCTGCGCCGTCGCTGCGGGGGTGGATGCGGGGACGGTGGTGGCGGTCCCGGTCGCCCTCGAAGTGGGCGTGGCCGGGGCTGGCTCGGTCGTCTCCGCCACGGCCGTAGCCACGGGGGAAGCGTCGCGACCAGGCTCGTCGTCGCCGCGACTCTCCGCAGCGCCAGTGCCGGTCGGGGTGGACGGCGCCTCCGGTCCCCCGCCGCCGCACGCCGCGAACGCCAGCGCCAGGAGCGCCAGCAACGGGAGCAGGGTGCGAGCAGGAAGCGTCAACGTGGATCCATTCTTGACGGGTGCGCTCCCGCCCCGCCAGTTCGAACGCTGCGCCGAAGGATCCGATTGCCTAACCCTTGACCATCGCCTCCAGCGCCGCCCGCGCGACTTCCGCGCTCGTACCGATGGCGAATACCACGTCGCGCCCGACCGGTTCCAGGAGCCCGACGACCTTGCCGTCGGACCGGGTCGCGAGTGTGAAACCGTCCTCCTCGACCACCTCCGCCCGCCTTGTCGCGACCGAGCGATGCCGGCCGGCGAACTGCGCGGCCTCGTCCTCGTCCACGAAACGCACGCGGGCCACCAGCAGCCGCTCCTCCCCGTTCGCGAACAGCGTGTAGCGGTCGCCCGCCCACCCCGCCGCCGCATCGATCGCCGGGCGGTGGGTGGAGCGGTGCAACCAGTTCGGCAAGGAAGGAGCGTCACCTACGAGGTAGTTCAACAGGTGGAACTCCCCCAGCGACCCCGAGAACCGCGCCCGCCACCCGGATCCAAGCGCCGCCTCCAACTGCCCGTGCGGTAGCCCGGCGTTGGCCGGCGGGTCCGGCTCCCAGCCGGCGCTCATCAGCTCCGGGTGAAGGATGAGGGTGGTGGCCGGGGGCGGCTCGGTCAGGAAGGCGTCCAGGCCCTCCGTTCCATCGCTCAGCACCACCCCGCGCGCCCAGGTCGCCCCGGTCCTGTACGGGAAGTAGAGCTCCCGCAGGATGGCGGCCGGAATGTTGGGGCGCTGGTTCGCCGCGGCCACGAAGAAGAGGCCGCCCGCCGGCATGGCCAGCGCTCGGAGGGCGTGGCGCTCGGTGTGAACCACCGCATCACCCTCGACCACCGCCGTGAATGCCAGTTCGGCGTCAAGGTTCTGGCCGAACGTCTCGAAGGTCGCGTCGAGGTCGAAGTGATAGTCCTGCAGGGCGTGCAGGATCTCGTGGACGAGCGTCTCCCGCTGGGACGGAGTCAGCTCATCAAGCTCCACCCCCTCCTCGTCGGTCACCACCCAGAGCGTTTTCTCCCTCGGCGCGTAGAACCCCAGCACGAGGTCCAGGAACGACACCTGGATGTCCCAGAGACTCTCATCCTCATCCAGGTGGCCGAGCAGCCGGTAGACCTCGGTCGTCTCGTCCAGCTGCCGCCGTTCCTCCTCCGTGACGAGGGCCACGTAGGTGTCGAACAGGTCACGCCGCGCGATCGTGAGCGCGCGCAGCGTCGGCGGCGCCTCCAGCCCCCGCACCTCCGCCACCTCATCCAGGAGCTCGCGGACGCTTTCGGGGAGTGGCGGCGCCTCCCCGCGAGTCGCCGTGGAGGCAGGGGAGGAGCCGGGGGTAGACGGCTCGGCGGCGGTGGGCGCTGCCGTGGGGGAGGGCGTGGCTGCCGGGGCAGGCGTAGGGGTGGGCGGGGAGCTGGGCGCCGCCCCCTCGCCCCCACAGGCGACGAGCGTCAGCACCAGCAGGAGCGTCGCGCCGAAAGCCGCAGCGTTACGGGTCATGGGTGGATCCATTCTTGCCCGCCACCCTGTCGCCCCGCCAGACAAAGGTTAGTTCAGGGGCAAGGACAAGGGCGTCACCGAGAGCGTTGCGGCCAGGCGGCAACCGTGCGGTCAGTGCCCGCGCATTCTTGCCCGCTGCGCCGCCCCTGCGCTAGATTGAAGGCGGCGGCGCATTCGTCTAGCGGCCTAGGACACCGCCCTCTCAAGGCGGAGATCAGGGGTTCGAATCCCCTATGCGCTACCAAGCTATACGAAATCGAGAACCTTCGTCCTGATCTTCACTATGGCCTTGTAGGCCCGCCTGAACGGTGTGGGCTTCGTACACAGCCGAAAGGCTGTGATGTGCGTGTCTTTGGCTGTTGTTGCTCGCTGGGCCGAAGGGACTCGGCTTGCCTGATGGGATTGCCGGAGACCGGGTGCCGACCGCTGGGTTTCACGCGTGCCTTCGGGAGCCTTCAGACCTGCGGGCCTAGCCTTGCCCACTGCCGAGGGCGGACGGGGACATCGCGATCGCCGAGTGCGGTGGTGGGGGAATCCTCAACGGGTCGAGTTCTGCCCAGCCTGCAATTGAGGCGGCGCCTTTGCGGATGGTCATGGCGCTCATGTCCCGGCGGGTGACGCCGAGGCCCCCCCAGCATGTGCTTCCCGAACCGGAATTCGTCGATGTAGACGAGTGAGCCACCGCTGTTCGTGGAGGGGTTAGCTCATGAGGTCGTCTAGGCGCCGGCGGGTCGCCGTGATGAAGCGCCGGGAGACCGAGGAGCGCGAGCCGCCACGTGCCTTCCCGGCGAGATCTTCGCCGACCGGCTCCCGGGACGGCACCGTAGCGGCTTGTCGATACGTCGGCAAGCACCGCCGCCAGGGTGTGCTCGTTCAGGAGGTCGGTCTTGCGGGCCTCCTCGTTGCAGGGGATGCGCGCCTCGGCACCGTCCACGACCCGGAGCGTGGGCGATCGACGGCGATGCCCCGGCCACCGAGCACCACCGTCCCTCGCTCTGTTCCGTGTCTCTCAAAGTCCCCGATGCTTAGGACATCCTCGAGAATCGCGAGAACAGTCATGTACAGACTCGGTTGAAGATTAGCTATCGGTATTGTCGAGCCTTACCCTGCACCAGGGCCAGTCGCCCCCGGTATTTCGACAGGGTCCGGGTTCGTAGCCCTCATCCCGGAGTTGGGCGCCCCGATCTCTCAACTGGTCTCGATGGTGCTTGGCCCGTCGCTCGAACCGCGACGGGCCTGCTGGCTCAACGACATCGCGGCGAGGCTTGGCAGGGAGGCCTCCCCGCCCGCCAGGCTGGTCGAGGGAAGTTGGCAGGTAGCTCCGATAGCAGCGCTACTACGTGTAGATGGGGAACCCCCAAGCACACCTGCTGGTCCCTTCGTCGCCTTTCACTGCTGACCATCTTCGTCAACCGCCGGCACCCTTCTCAGCGAATCCACGATCTGGTCGAACAAGGCCTCCACATCACGGGTAGGGTCTTCATCGTGGGGAAGCGTGATCTTCCAGATCACGCTCATGCCCGAGTCTGCGACGAGAAGATCGCCCTCAGGGGTGATGAGTATCGCCGTGGGCCGGAACTGCTGGGAATTGAATGAGTCCCAATCAACAACGATCGCGACCTCCCCAACGGACGTGATCCTGATTACCCGACCGTATTCCGAGTCCGCAGCGTGCAGCGTTCCATCGGGAGCCAAAGCCAAAGCAGGCACAACCCAGGAAAGCGCGCTCCCGTACCTGGGCGGAATGTCTTGGAACACGACGGAGACGATTCCATCCTCGGCGACTTTGCGGATGGAGGTCTCGCCATCCAGGTGAGTCGCGAAGAACAAGGTGCCCGCCTCATCCAGCACGAACCCACTGGTGAGAACGGTGGTTTCGTCCAGTGCATCCGACAGTTCGCCTTGGGCCGAGAGACGCCGAAGCCGAAAACCGCGCGTGGTGAGTTCGGTGAACACGAGGCTTCCTTCAGCATCAACGACCAAGCCTTCAGGCCAAGAGAAGGGTGTCCCCTCGGCATCGACCGTCTCGACCACACCATCGGGCGTGACGCGGCGGATGAGCCCGTTGTAGGTATCGGCAACATAGATGGTTCCATCGCCAGCCTCAGCCACGGCCCGTGGCCGGGAGAACTGGGCCTCGCCGGGCGGACCGTCACGAAGGCCCGAGCCATTTCCGCCCGTCAGGGTGGACACGAACCCAGCGGGAGACACGAGACGAATCGCGTGGTTGTCCGTGTCCGCAACGATCACGCTTCCGTCCCCAGCGAACGCCAGTCCTTCGGGAGAGCTAAAGAGAGCCCCGCTTGCTGGACCATCGGCAAAGCCACGATAGCCCCTACCAGCGAACAAGCTGACTCCAACCCCCTCCAATCTTGGGATGCCAGCGGGTCGGACCAGCTCTGTGCCAGGGAAGTTCCCGTCCGCCTCAGGGAGAACGACGCGCACCACGCTGTCAGCCTGGTCCATCACGACCAACGCTCCCCCCGGTGAGAGGGCAAGCGCCCCGGGCTCGCTGAGGGCCGCCTCGTTAGGGCGACCGTCGCGGTAGCCATCCTCGCCCGTCCCTGCTACCGCCTGTAGCTGGGTGAGGCCCAGTACTCTCACGATCTGGTGGCGCCCGGCGTTTGTCAGGTAAACCTCGCCCTCTGGGCTGACCGCCATTCCCTGGGGTGAGGCCAGCAGCCCGCCAGCGTGTGGCGGGTCGCCCCAGAACAGTGTCGTTACTTGGCCCGACGTGTCGACCTTGCGAACGAGAAAGTGGGTTCCCTTCCGCTCTGGAACGTAGGAATTCGCGTCGAGGATGTACACGTTGCCTTCGGCGTCAACATCAATGTCCCATATGGAGGCGAACTCCGCCTGCTCCTTGGGCCCGTCCCTGTAGCCGAGGCCGCCACCTCCCGCGAACGTGGTCACCCACCCGGAGGGCGAGAGGCGCCTGACCGAGAACTGCTCCGTGATGTAGAGGTCACCATCCGCGCTGAGGGCGATTTTGCCGGGTGACACGAACAAGGCCTCATCAGCAGGCCCGTCCCTCCTGAGCCACTTCCCCTCCTCGGGTTGGTCAGCACCGGCGACCGTCGTCACCATCCCATCCGGTGCAATCTTTCGGATGCGGTTTTCATAGGACTCGACAACGTAGATCGCCCCGGCGAAGTCGACTGCGACATCCGAAGGTCCGTGGAACCGGGCTTCTTCAGCAGAACCATCGCGTGAACCCAAACCACTGCTCCCGGCGATCGTCCTGACAGTGCCGTCGGGCGAGATGCGTCGGATCGCGTGATTGCGGAAGTCAGCCACAACCACGCTTCCATCACGGTCAACCGTCAGGCCGACGGCTACCTCATCCCACTGTCCGAACCTTGCCTGGTCACCATGCCCATCCTGGAGACCGTAGACCCCCGCACGTCCCGCCAGCGATAGAACGCGTCCCCTGAGCGGGACCTCGAGTCCAATGTCGCCGAAGCGGTACCGGCCATCGCTGCTGAAGCCATCGTCCAGGAGCAGGCGGACCGTGCCCAGCCTGCGCCACGAACCACCGGCCGGCCGGGCGCTAACGAAAATGGCTTCGCTGTCGTCCACATCCTGCCAGAGGCGCACCTCCACCGTTGCCGGAGACGCGGAGTCCGCCAGAGGCGTCGAAAGGGTGATGTCACCGTAGCGGTACTGGCCGCTAGAGCTGGAGCCGTCGTCGAGCGCCAACGGGATCGTGCCCAGCCTGCGCCACGAACCGTCAGCGGGCCTCGCACTGACACGGATGTCGAGTTCGTCACCTACCCCCTGCCAGACCCGGACCTCCACCCGCACGCTCGGCGCTCCGTACTCCACCCCCGCCTCTGCGCTGACCACAGATGCGAGCGTCAGCAGCCCGACCACTGCAACGATGGCCATCACTGGGTACCGCTTCGAGCAAGTCAGGGGTCGCCGCAACTTGACGGGCTCACGATGAGGCTTGCACGCGTCGGGCCGTTTCCTTTGGCGCGCGCGGCCCGAAGATGACGCTCACCTCGCAGCTGAAGCCCGGCAGCACGTCCAGACCATCGAGGGAATCCTGCTCGCCGAGCGTCTCGATGTCGCCGTCTGGCCGGTACGCGTCGACGGTGCGCGTCTCCGGCTGCACGAGCCAGACGAGGCGCACGCCGTGATTCAGCCACATGTGCGCCTTGTCATGCACCGCGCGGCGGCTGTCGCTCGGCGAGGCGACTTCGACGACCAGGTCGGGGACTGCTTCGGCGTACCCCGTAATCTCGGCATTGATGGAGATCTTCTCGGCGGAGAAGAACGCGACATCGGGCTCACGCACCGTGTCGGGGGCGCGCTCCAGGAGGACACCCGAATCGGATGCAACCACCGTCCCAAGGACGCGAGGTTCGGCGAAGTCCAGTATGGCGGCGCTCAGCTTCACTACCATCTTGCCGTGTCGGTGTCCGGTCGCCATGGTTTCGCAGAGCACCCCCCGAATCAGTTCACCACGCACACCCTCAGCCTCGAGCCGCAGGAGGTCGTCAGCGGTAAGCAGCTTCGTCTCGGTGATCGTCGTCATCGTTCTCGCTCCCGCGCCATCACATCCTATCGGATTCCCCCTCGCGGAGGGTACGTTTACGCGGCGGTCACCGCCGCCCATCAGGCTGGAGAGGTACCTGGCCTTGCCGAACGGCCAGTCGAAGATCAGGTCCAGACCTGCTTGTCGGGCGCGCAAAGCGCCCGACTCGCCGCTTCCGGGCAGTCGCCTCCAGAAACCCGCACGTATCATCCAACGAGGGACCAGGTGTCCCGAGGTGCGGCCATGACGAACGTACCGACCTGGACGGAGCGGCTGCGGCGGGAGCTGCGCAAGCAGTGGTGGCAGACCCTCACGGTGATCCTCGCGATCGGCCTGGGGGCGGGGTTGTGGCTCGCCTTCACTGGCACAGAGACGACCGTGACGCCCACCGCAACGGCGGAGACGACGTACACGCTGACGCTGACGCAGGGGGAGAACGGTCGCCTGGTGGCGGTGCCGGGGACGCGACCGTTCACGGCCGGCGAGAACACGGCCGTGACGGTGACGGCGACGCCGAACCACGGCTACGAGCTGACGGCCTGGGGAGGCGACTGCGCGACGACGCTGGCGACGAGCGCGACGTGCGTGCTGGACATGAACGCCGCCCGCAGCGCGACGGCTACCTTCGGCAGGGCAACGCCCCCGCCGGCCAGCGGGCCGCTGGTGCTGACGGTGATCTCCGACGGCGCGGCCGACGCCCTCACCCTGGAGTGGACGGGCGGCCCCGCCAACGCCTCCCGCTGGCAGTACCGCACGACCTATTGGAACCAACAGGCGTACCGGCGCGAGGCATGGGGCAGCTGGGCGAACATCCCCAACAGCGGCACGGCCACGAACAGCTATCGCCTGAGCGGCTTGCGAAGCGGTACGGGCCACTTCATCGAGGTGCGCCCCGTGGTGGGGAGCAATGCGGGCACGCCCTCGAACACCGACAGCGGCATCACCCATCGCACGGGCAGCATCCCCTACATTGGCCCCGGCCAGATCGTCGAGGGCGACGGCAAGACGGCATGGCGCATCCACGCTCTCGCCTTCACAATCGTGATCCCAGACGGGATGCGCCTGCGGGGCAGTTCGGGGGGTATCGCCGAAGGCCCCACCGTCGTTAGCGTGCAGGACTTGGCCACGGGCTCGTGGCTGACTCTGACCTACGCGGGAACGGAGTGGGAGCGCTCCATCGTGACCCCCGCTGTTGGGGAAGGGCAGCGCGTCCCCGTCAATCCGCAGCGCGACGTGGGCAGGCTCTTCGACCAGATCGTGGCCTCGGTGCGGCTCGACCAGTGAAGCATCTGTTCACCTGCCTGAGCGAGTGGTTCAGACCATCCCCAAATGTCGGCACTGGCA
>LXNI01000794.1_pt1 | contig 33658 bp, 30 predicted proteins | sample 809091 | NCBI WGS metagenome assembly LXNI01 (sample SAMN04870527, study PRJNA318959) | sponge metagenome | biome: 01000161; feature: marine sponge reef; material: water | host: Sarcotragus foetidus | place: Greece: Milos, Mediterranean Sea | collected 2013-05-29 | depth 5-7 m | reverse complement strand
GGGACCACCCATGGGTGGTCCCGTTTTCGCGTCTTGGTTGAAACGTGTCAGGCGGTTGTGGCATGCTTGTGTTTGCTACAAAACTAAGGTGTGTCTCATGGCCAAAACCAAGTACCGCTACCTGATACAGGTAAAACGATGCAAGTTCGGGACGCATTTGTCAGAGGCATGCGAAACGAGGCGGCAGCAAACCTTGGAACGTTGCTATGCGATCGTGTACCTTGCGCGATCTATGTCGAGCTACGTGAGTCGGGGAGCGTGGACGCGTACGCGGTGTATCTAGCGATTGGCATTGATCAGCAATGTCACAAAGCTGTGCTAGGGATAAGGCATGGCGAGAGAGAAGGCGAGAAAGAAGGCGAGAAAGAAGGCGAGAAAGAAGGCGCAAAATTCTGGTTGTCGGTTTGCATGACTTGAAAGCTCGAGGCGTGGAAGACATCTTTTCGCCGTCGCGATGGTTTGAAAGGGTTTTCCGAAGGGTTAGGCACGGCCTTTCCTGCCACTACGGTGTAGACCTGCATCGTGCACCTGATCCGATACTCGTTGTCCTGTGCGCCGTAACAGGAACGCAGAGCATTGGCGGCGGAACTGGATACCCTCAAAGAGAGCGAAATCGGTCGACGCTACCCCAATGTCATACGCAGTTGGCGCGCGAAATTGGATCTCATGATTCCCGTATTGGTCTTTTCCGCACCGATCCGCAAGGTGCTATATACCACCAACGCGATCGAACTTCTAAACAGTTCGGTACGTCGCGGCGGTGAAAGCGCGAGGGCATTTCACGGGCGTGTGCGCGGTCAACAAATCAATCTACCTGACCCTGTGCGAAGCGACGCTTAGGTGGCAAGCACTGCTCAAGGACTGACACACGGCGTAACGGGAATTTGTTATCTACTTCGGCGAACATTTTGATGCCTCCTCGACGTTTCTAACCAACGCATGAAATGGCATTCTCATAAGTCAAAACATGCCTATCACTTTGGTGGTGGGAAGCTGCTCATACACGTAAATTCTGACACTCGCCGACGTGGATGTGGAGGCGCCGCTAACGGCGTCGATTCCCTATGCGTCGTTTAAGTTCTCGGAGCGTGTGAGGCTGTGGGCACGGCGGCTCGTGGCACCGGTGATGTCGCGCTTCAGCCCGGTAGCGTTGATACCCTGAGCGCTGGCATCGGGTGGACGGTGGCGGACGGCTACCGTCTTTCGGTCTTCGGCGAGTGGTTTGTCGGTACGCCGCACGTAACTACGGATCCTCGACGTTTGGACGTGTTGGCGTTTGGTGCCGGCGGCGGGACCGGGCTTTCCGGATTTAAGTCCGGGCGTACTGGCTACGCGCATGCGCGGAAGCGAGCTGCACCCGGCCGATCACGGGATCGGCCTCGAGTTCCGGGTCCGGTGGTGACGCGGCACTAGCAGGATTTCTTGCTGAGGCAGGGTTCAATTGGTTGCTAGCTTGCTACTCATGACTTCGAGAAAGCGCCCACGTCGCCGGTTGGATACAAAATTGAAACGTGTTCAGATTGCGTCGCTATTTCTAATCGTTCCTTGAGCCAACTTCCGCTCTTCGACACGGACGAAATATGCACATATGGCAACATGCGCAAATCTTCGCTGAACCAGAATTTTGTAACGAATAAAACTCGCCGTTCCGTTGCCACAACGATGACTTTGTTGCCGTCCCCTCGTCGTGGTGCACGTCCAATACCTAACCTCGATTCACGCCCGATTTTCGCGCGTTCTTCTCGACCTTCTATTTGAGCTAACGCTGTTTCGCCCTCAATCAAATGCGATTCAAGCCAATCACGTCCCTTATGCTCCACCTCGCGTAAATATCACGCGTTTCGCGCTTCGTCAATCTTTTGCTTTCGAGCGAGAACGCCGACTTTCTCGTTTTCAAGCTTCATCTCTCGAGCGAGCTTTAGCATGCTGTCATCGTGGAGCTGTTGCCCGTCTCGTTTTCGTCCAAACATCATTCATATTCTGCGCGTTAAAGGAAACTGAATCATAGCGAACAAAAAGCGAGCCCTTACGGTCCCGTTCGACTGATAGGGCTATTCCGTTTAGTTCTGGTGACCTAGGAGCGTACAAAGATGCTTGCTCTCGCTCATCGCATCGCAGATCTGCCGAGAAGTGTCATTTGTACCTTCATGCGCTAGTCGGTCAACGTGCAGTCGAAGCCTACGGTATTGAACGCACCCTTCCGATAATTTTCTGTCGCGACGTTCGCCAACAATTTGCTTTGCGCATCAAGAAGGGTGAGGTGTAGCTTCAGATCATCGTTGTTTAATTACAGCGTAGCGGAAAGGTTTGATTCATCAGTACCACTATCCAAGAAAACCGTCGCAGTGCTAACTTGGCCACCCCGGGTCAGCGCATAGATCATCAGATGACCGAACTGCTCAAGACGCAATGAAAATGGCGATGGCATTGCGGACACGGAAGCTTCTAAGAGGAACCCCGTTAGTACTCGTTTCATACTGCGTCCCTCGCGAGCGACTTTGGTTCGGTACCGAGCGATATCTGGTGAATCCACTCGAATCGATACTTGAGGAGGGTCACATACGTTAACGTCATAGACGGTCCGTCTGATTCGTCAGGCAACAACGCCTCCTACGCCTGCTCGGCGATCCAGAGCAGTACCGTCTAGCTCTCCGACGTCGTCAGCACGACCGTCAACATCGTCAGGATGCGCGGCACGGATTGAATTGCGGCCGGATAGGTCGTCATCGTGATGTGCGTGAGGTTGAACCGGCTGTTGCCCTTCGGCTCGAGCTGGTCGCGCCGTGTCACCCAACGGTTATCGCCGTCTTCGTTGAAATCGAGGACGATTCCGGAGAATTGCTCAAATCCCACTTCAAATTGAATCATCGAGATGCCAAGACCGTCGTGGTTGTGTGCGAGTCCGGTCCGTGAGTAACAGAGATTTGTTAGGAGTAGCACGGTCGCTTTCAGCGCCGCGGAGAGATGGTCTGCTCGTGTCATAACAGTGTCCTGTCAACCGCCTCAAAGCACCAAACGAAAATGGAGGGGACGAGTCGTTGCGAACCACAAGAGGTAACGACTTCCCTGCGTATTCACCTAGTCGAGAGAGCGACCCTAGACCTTATCGGGCTCTAACATTCTGCAGGCAACCCGACATAAACGGGTAACTGCTTGTAGTTCGCAATGCGTATACCCTTGGTTAGCGCAACGGGAAAACCCGAGTAACTGGGTACGATTGCCCGCATGAACGAACCAAGTAAACTGGGAACAACTCACCGTGGAAAATCGCATAGGACAGCTGATCAAACGCGGCGAGGACGGATACGAATTGGTGTTACACTGGCGCGATTTTGTGGACCCAAATCGAATAATAATTGAGCGTATTGACTTTGAGGAGCTAAACGATGCGAACCATACGTCAGCTATGATCCTGGTACATTGGCGAAGCGGTATTTTCGGAGCAGCAGACCGAGCACTGGCCAACGACGCAAAACGAAGGCGATTGCCCGAGGAGTAGCGTCTATGGGTGTCAAACGCAATAGACTAATGTTTGGATTGAATATTGGGTTAATTGTGGGATTGATCGTCGGCGCGATCATTGGAGCCACGTCAACGACGACCGCTAACGATATGGTAGCAAAGCGTGCGCAAATTGTTCGGTATGCAGCGTTGGAAGGAATCTCGATGCCAGGGTGGATAAGAGGACGTGAATTATTAAAAGCGCAGTCGAATCAGCAAGCACTGTGCAACGAAATGAGGCAGGAGGTAAGTAGCAATATGCTCAGACTTTCGGACGATCCGTTGCCCGCGTTAATGCCGAATGAAAAACGAGACGTGTTCCAGATGGTGCATAACGTTGTACAAGACAAGTTGGATGTTCAAACCGAAAGGGCGGGTTTGAATAGGTGCGATTTACAGCGAGAATCACCCTAATGTTCTAATCAGGGAAAGTATGGTGCAACATAATTGGTTTAATTAGACCATCTGGATTGGTGATGAACTGCCGATCATGCGTGGCATGGTGTTGGAGTCTGTCGACCTGATTTACCTGGATCCACCATTCATCTCCGATCAGGACTACACAGTTCCGATCGGGAGTAAGGCGGCGGGTGCGGAGTTTTAGGATACGTGGACGCTCTAATTTCAGTTAAAAAAGTTCTCCGAGTTTGCGCCTGGCTCTGTTCAGGTGTGCTCCTGATACCTGTGATTTACCTACTGACTGCAATGGTCATTACCATTGTCATGGGAGTTGCATTAGGTGTCTTGGTTACGAGCGAGCTGGTTGATAAATCAAGTTTTGAATATTTGGAGTTCGTGACCTTCTCACCAGCAAGCATCGTGACATTCCTATTTACCCTAGTCGCATGTTACTGGCCTCTGCATTGGATTTGGTGGAAGTTTGAGAATTAGCAATGTTGATGGTTGAACGGAGTTACATTCCACAGCTCGGTATGGACACGTTCAACTTATGGATCGGCTTTGATTCTCCTCAAAGCCGATCTCATTCCAGTAACGAAGGCTCAGAAAGCTCTGTCGGCGTGCCGATCGGCAGGAACGCAGTGTTGAAGGATCCCACGAGGTAAGAGGAATGCCGTTCATATCAAGATTTAAGAAAGCCTCGCTAGTAACCGCCCTATGTACATCTGGTTTCTACGCGGCTCAAGCAGCGGAATACCAAGGTGAAGTCACGGGTTACGACGGAGATATGAGCGACGTCGCAGTAGTCTTAGAAAATCGCGAGGAATTTCGAACGATAAACCCCGATCGGTTGGGTAAGTTCAAATTCAATAATCTCGCTGCAGGCGACTACTTTATCAAGGTACAAGCGCCTGATTATCGTACAACCCCTGCACGAAGCGTCACAATCCCCGTCTCGAAAGAGCAAGAGGCATACGTCCTCGAACGATTGACGACCGACGATTTCGTGTTCCACTGGGAGGAAGACCAAACCGCGTCCGGGTATGAATATTCCGCGAACGTCGTAGCGCCGGTCACTGTGACTTTCCTGGACGAGGAGGTGACGGTTGACGATTCGCGTTTCGCCGGAGACTTAATGTCTGGTTTCAACGTCATATTGACCAATGATGAAGCACAGTGGACGAATGATCACGCACATCGGTTGCATCAAATCTTTACCCGAGTTGGACAGCAAGAACACTATTCCCGCAATCGGTATCAAGAGACAGACGGTCAGATTTACTCACGCTGGACTCTGACCAAGAAAAACCTCGCAAACGACATTGAGGTGGTTAAGCATCGGGACGGCAGTCAAGATATACGCATCGCGCAAGCAGCGTTCGGTAACGCCACGCCGAAGATCGTGGAGATCGAGGGCCGCAAGGGCATCTGGTATTCTCAGCGATTGCATCAAGCGGTAACTAGGTTCGTGACCGAAGACGGGCACGATAAACACCAGGTTGATCGCATCCTTCGCGAACAATACGGTGTGGCAACCAGTGCCAACTTCGGGCGACTGACGGCTACGACGACCGGCGAGACTTCCTCGTCTTTTCAATCATTCAAACCAGAGGAAAGAATTGCCCTCATCAACATGCTCGAGGAAATGCCAAAGGGATTTCACCAGATTCCTCAGCTGACGCATATCGTGCGACGTATCGACGGGATGCCACACCCCAAGTATCCCAAAGCACCAGCTGTCGCCTGGCCCAGCGCCGGCTACATCGAGTTCATGGATACCGCCTTTACCCAAGCTTCCTCCCTAGCGATCCATCGCTTGATCTTGCACGAAAAGGCTCACTTCATCTGGGCTCACGTGCTGGACGACCAAACTAAGGGTGACTGGACAGAACTGGGCGAGTGGTATGAAGACTCGAACAGCAGCTCAGGTTGGTCTACGACTCAAACCACACAATTCGCGAGCGCTTACGCGCACCTGAAGAATCCCAACGAAGACCTGGCTGAATCAATCGCAGATTTCGTCGTCAACCCCGACATCTTGAGAGCGCGAGCGCCCGACAAATACACGTTTATTCGGGATCGGCTGATGCAAGGGAATTTTTACATTTCAAAAATCCGGGAGGATCTAACGTTCGAGGTCTACAACCTGTATCCAGATTACGTTTACCCCGGCAAAATACGTCGCGTTGACGTCCGTGTGCAAGGGGACGCACAGGAAGACAAGCAACTTCATATCGAGGTGGAGCTTCACGCGTTAGATCTGGAAGATGCTGGCGCAGAAAATGTCCTCTTGAGGATCGTGAGCGACTCCGGTACACACATCGATATGTATCTATACCCTCACGATTCGGAAGGGACAGGTCTAAGAGAGGGGCTTGTTCATCGCGGAAGTGCTCGTCTAAGTCAATACATGAAAGCAGGCTACTGGCGAGTTGTGAGCGCTCGAATTAGAGATACGGCTGGGAACTACCGCTATCAACGGGACAACACGTTCGATATGAAAATCTACGTCGACAACCCAAATGAAGACTACTTTGAACCGAAGTACGTGGAAAAGACCACTTTGCTTTCAAAACGCCACGAACACATGCAGTATTGGGGAGTCGACCACGATGTACAGATCATCAACGTATCTTGGGAATTCGACGAAAACGTAGGATTGCGGGATCACAGCCCATGCTACGTTCGCCTAGTCAGAGATCAAGCGAATACCGCCTCCTATGACGAATACGGGCAATTGGTTGAGGAGCGTTGCTCAGTTGATTTCTACATGCCCGAATACATGCCAAGTAGCACGTACAAGGTACGATATATAGCGATGATTGATAAAGCGAAAAACTGGGGGACTCACGTCTTTCTAAGCGATGGACCCGAACGCGTGCCCTCAATCGAACTCGTAACGACTAATCCCGACACTGAACCTCCTGAATTAGATGTAAATCGAATTTCGGTCAGTTCCGAACCCACCAATCCAGACAATCCTAACGGTGAAACACGAGTCGAAATAACCTATTACCTGCGAGATAACAACTCGGGACTAGAAGATAGCGCCATCACATTAAGAGATCCTCAAGGTGGTACTCATTTTCGCTGGCACCTGGTACCCGATCGAGGTAAACTCTTCTCTCGTGCACCGCCAAACGAGTGGCTGCGATTGGAATTGATCTGGACCTTGCCTGTTGGATCTCCGCCGGGTATCTGGGGAGTGCAAAATCTGTACACCCAAGATAAGGCAGCAAACGAAAAACACTATCGCTTCGACGAAATCATTCACGTAGATGTTCAAAACCACGCGAATACGATGGTGATACGATAAGACGATAGGAAATCCTAACCCGCCGATCGGCTCCGCACCCTACCTTGAGGTACCGGAACGAAGCACCCCTAAATTGATATGAGTTTTTGGGATATCGTTTTGGTTGTCGTGCTAGTCCCCCCACCTCCCCCCGCACTGGTGGGCGCGGTCGTTATGTTTCTTGCAATGGTGATCGGTTTGGGCAATCGTGATTACAAGACAGCTCTACCGATGGTCGTGGCGGCCGTTTACATCATGGCGATAGTTCTTTTTCTCGCATGGCTTGTTTGGTGGTGATGGAGGCTTGACCACTTGAATAGCCCCTAATTCGCACGTTAGCGGCGACCTAATACCGACCATTAGTCAAACGCCCTGAAACGGGCTAAAAACCGCCGTCTCGCACGGATTTAGCGACCGCGATAAACGCCACAGCGCACCGGAGATCGTTTTTCGGCAGTAAATAACCACGCGATGCACGTGAGAACGCGTTAAGGTACTTGCCACCCCAGATCGCACGTGACTTCCCATCCGGTTTGCGTAATTTGCAGCAATTCCTTCGTTATGTGATGCAAATAAAACGCCGTGCTTTCGTTAAATCGATCTAAAGGTATCGTTGCTTCCTTCTTTCGATTTCCCGCTTTCGAGCTCTCACAAAGGGATGCTTGCGCTTGTGCGTCGCCATCCGCTAAAGCCTTCACCACCCCTATATGCATCCCAGCTTGCACCCCCCGATGGAACGCGAGTTCGACCACCCTAAAAAATTCACCTGAATGTAGCGCGAATCGATCTCGATTTCTATCGTAATTAGCTACTGCCGTCAGCGTCACGCCGAGCAACAAGCCCGCGATAAATCCGCGCATGGTTCGCTCGTCCTTGTTCCTCATTGCCTTTTCTCCTTAGACGTCGTTTCCTAGCAAGTATTCGCCGTTAGGCTTTCGGTTGCGCAATTCACCGAGTAGATAAATCTGGGCGTCAAGAAGGTCTACGAATGAACGCTCTAGCCGTTTGTTAAACGTCGATCCGTCATAGGACAGCCTTTCAGCGTCGAAAGCGTTAATCTGCCACCGTTCACCGTCATACGCGATCCGAAACCACCTAAAGAAATTTACCTCTACGTCCATAACGTCTTGTGTGACCCGCACGAATGCGATTGATCTAATCGGTTTCCCAGATCGATCACTTTCGTAGTTTGCAAAGGGATCCCCCATATCGCTTGATCCAACCACCTTTGCGCCCCTCTTTAGTGCGTCTTCTAACTTGCTCATGCTTGACTTCTTAGACGCTCATTGCCGTTTCACTTAACATAGCGTCGAACTCTACCACTAGCGTGCCACTATCTTACCACTTGCTCGACCGTGAGACTCCAGGCCAAGCCCCATAAGGCTCGGAGCCACTTCTTATCACTAAGTCTTTACTTAAGTGAGCCTCTCAAAAACTAGCCTTGTTGTGAAATATATAGAAACGAGGGATGAAGTCTAGCTGGGCGACCGCGTTGGGATGCTCGCCAAGGTAGGTTGAACTGAAAGTGTCGTCTGACGTGGTATTGACGCGCGCTAACCGTGCCCGGATCTCGACTGATGCGTCGTTAGGTCACGCGGTAGGTCAGACCACGTTGTCGTTTTGAGTGTAATCGAATGCCTCGATCTGAAGTAGCCATCGGGACGCGTTGCGGTCCAGCACTTTGCGAAACCGGTCGAAATTCGTCGGTTATCGTACCTTCTCCCGTTGTCATTGGGTACAGTCGGTGACGGTGGGTTCAACAGACGTGACACGCCATCCGGTGGCGGCTGGCGGCGCATTTTGTTGCGCGTCCACGAGATCGATCGGGAGTCAGCCTAGGCGTCTCGGATTCAGACCGGGGCGCGAACCGTTGAACCGGGTCCAGTTTGCAGTCGGCGACAGGGTGCCATAATACAACGACCCCCGCAACCGTCACACCCGTTAAGGATAGGCGACGGAAGCATGCGCGACGACAGGCCGTGCGGCAGCAGCGGCGAAGCCACCGTGTCAGGACAGCTTATTTCATGCCTTCGGGGTGTCTACGAACCCAATTTCATGCTGTTTGCAGAAGAATATTGTCACAACCGCTCGTGTAGCGTATAAACGCCGTCGCGACATCTATAAATCTCGAGTTCTAAACCATGTCGCCTGTCAGTTTAACGACCGCGGCTCCCAAAATCCAGCACCCAACCAGAAAAACGAAGGTAAAAACAGTACGACGAAACTGTCGATCTGTTAACTTGGGTTGAAAGCGTTTCGCAAAGAATGTCGCAAAGAATACGACGGGAAGTGCGGCAACGATAAGCCAGATGAGCGCTTGCGTAAATATGCCGTCTATTCCTACCAATACCGTTCGCGTACACGTAGTGACTCCTAACATCGCGAGCAATGACGCGCGGATTGAAGCAATAACGATTGGCTGGCGGTACGCAAACCAACCGACGACAGGACCTGAGGCCGCGAACATCCCGCCAAATATCCCACCGGCAAAACCGATTCCAGTGGTTACGACCCTACCGGAGCGATGGTCCTTAGGTGTCGGATTAAGAGCGAGAGAGAGACTTCCTGCTATTAGAAATAGCCCAAAGATCATCTCAAGGATCGCAGTGGCTTCCTGGGTCAGGTAGTTCAAGAGTGAGATGCCAAGCGCAATAGCCGGTAACTGACCTAATGTAAGAAAAACGAACAGTCGTCTATCTATGAGCGGAAAGGTATCGAACAGCGAGACCGCAATGTTCATAAATGCGAGGACGCTGATTGCAGCTGCAGTTTCTTCAATCGACATGACACCTGTCATCTGCACGATCGCCATAACGATCAAACCTAACGCAAATCCAGAAGTCGCCTGAAGCCAAGCTCCTAAGGCGATTGCAGTCAAGAAAACGCTATAGACGTACCAATCTACCACTGAGGACTTCAATTACGCATGAGATCGCAGATATCCATTTTCGCAATCACACATCTCGCGCAAGCGACCGTTCACACGGACACTCTTAAGTCGTCAATACACGAGTATCGACAGATCTAATCAGGTCTCTCAATGTCACCTTCAGACTCGGTCGTGTCAGACTCGATCGCTTCAACTGGTTCAGACTCAACGACTTCTTCCTCATCGATCGTTTTTCGCCGTTCATACGCCGGCCAGAACGACGGTTCGCCTAAAGCGGTGAAAGTTGCGCGAATCCATTTGATCAGCGCAAATACGAGCCACAGCGACCAAGCCAACATGGTCAGCTGATATACCCAGAACGGCAGTGAGAATACCCACGCCGTCGGAAGTCGTTCGATGCTCTCGTCGGCGAACCAGTGTAGTAGGTGCACGTCCGGTGAGACGGCACTGTTTAACCCCGCAAACATCGACGATGCGGTGATGTACATATCTGGTGGGGTCCGCAACGCGCTCAAAACCGTGAAGAAAAGCGCCAAAAGTCCCACAAACGCCAATATGCCTAACACGATTTGAATGGCGCGATACGCATAGACAGGTAAGTCATCCAGCTTCGACCGAGCTCGCCACCAGACACCAAGCGTCCAGAGCGCAACAAATAGCAGCGCCCATATGTTCGCCAAAGTAGCACCAACTGCCACAAGGACTGCATCCAGCTTCGTCAGTGGGAATCTAGGAAGATAAGTCAAACCCAAAGCAACCAACACCGTAACGATGACGACGCCCCAAAAGAGCACCGCTGAACCGATCGCGGGTCCGCCCAACAAGAGAACCCATCGATTCTTCGCCATCTGCACCGTATGCGAGACGTTGCGTGCAGCCTGGTCAAACTCAAGCGCGGGTGTCTGATAGAACCATCCAAGCGGTTCATCCATGCGCCAACTTACCGCATAGTTGTGATCACCATGCGATATCGGGAAATTGACAACGTTGCCGGTGTCCATTGGTCGGTCTTCACCATCAATAGAGACACCCTCAAGGACGGCGCCGTCTGGTAGATTTAAGGTCACGCTATCGGCAACACTCGACTCGATACGAAACGATGCAGCTGTTGACGAAGTTCGAGCCCCAACCATTGTGGCAATGTTCACGTTGTTGATCGTGAGCGTATTACCAGGTATTGGCGTTGGCTTCGTCAGTTTTAGCGTGAGTGTTTCACCTTGTCGAGGCAGAAAGACCGTCGCATTTCGCTCTGTCTGTGACGGCGTGACGCCAGCGGCTTCAAATTGCCAGAAATCACTACCGCGCACGTACCATCTTTCTGTGCGTTCACTGTACGGTGGTGCAGAGAGCAGTAGCTCGTCCGTTAGTGACAACGAACTCTGCCACGAAGCGGTGCGTTCATCTGGTTCAAATATGACTATCGCGTGGCCATCACGAACGGTGATGTGGCTACTTAATACGGTTTCGCCTGCGAGTAATGGAATTTCAGCGGACGCAGTCTCGGTTCGATCACCATTCGCTTTTACCGACGTTCTCACAGTTGGTTCATACTGTAAGTCAAGCACACGTTCTACCGTTAGTGGTAGGTGGAATTCGTAGTTACTTGCTGACAACGACACGTCCTCGGCAACCTCCGACCTACGATTGAGCACGATTCGATGACGATCTGACTCCACACCCTCTGAAACACGCCAACAGCACACGTCACTCGAAAGCTCCGCCGCTTCAAGTGGAAACTCAATGACAAGATCGTCGATTCCGCGAACATCAAACCGCATGCGGAATTGGTTTTGGCCGACTCGTACGTCGACGTAAGTGCGACCACCGCCGTCACGGAATAGCGGTTGTGAGAGACCACCTCGCGACACCTCCTTCAATGACGTTCGAGGCGTACTAATCGGCAATGGAACCGCGACTTCCGCTCCCGCGAGGATCATCAGATCCAACTCTAGTTGGTTCTCGTCATCCATCGAAAGTCGTGCACTTTCAAGGCTCGCACAACCGGGTGCGCACTCAGGCGAGGCGGTTAGACGGTCTTCAAGTTCGCGAAGTAGGTTCGAATCTGGAAACGACGCATTGGCAGAACTCGCAACGACGCCTATCAACAATATCGACGTAGCTTTACGAAACCACGGCGGCATATCGATACGATCGCCAACTTTAGCAAGCACCAAGATCAACAAGATCAGTAAATGCAGCACTGCTACCAAAGCGAATACGACGCGCGTTGCTGCTGGGGGAAGAAAAGTAAGACCGACGCGCTGCTCCTTACTGACCGGGCCAGCCCAATGGAACGTCGCCCGGTCCCAATTCCATGTAGGTTTGCCGGGTCCGGTCTGTACGGCGACGAGCGGAGTTTGTAGCGTCGCGTCAAAGAGAATGTTGCCCGTCACGACGACTTCCTCCACTCCCTTATCGCGCTCACGTGTTGCAGCTCTATGTCGAGCGGATTCAGCCCTTGGCGACGCTAGATCGAAGTTATCTCTTCGAATAAAGGAACCTCCCACTTCTAATTCGGAACCGTCTTCGCTAATCGCCGTAATGCCAGCCGCCCTCAGCGCTGGACCGATCGAAGCTTCCAACTGTGGATACACAGCTTGGCGAACGTTGGTCGCGGCGACGTAAAGCGACATGACAGCAATCGGCACCATCACTGTCCAATAGACGATTTGATTTACGCGTTTCCCCTTAGCAGAAGTTAACTGCTTGTCGATTAGGAGAAGGACACCCAGAACTAACCAACCGATTGCCGTCTCGGTGTGCTCCTGATATCCCAAAAGGATCGCAATCGAAACAACCACCGCGACAGGCAGACCACCCACTCGGTAGAGCACCACCACGATGAGCACGCAGATGAAGATATCCCATAAATTCCACCAAGAAGACAACCACGATTCGTTAACACGGTCGACGCCGGATGCCCAAAGCAATTTCCATCCTGGCGGAATGTGGAGATTGATACTTAGCGATTCCGCATTCACTAACCAGCCGTTTGCGGCGATGTCGCTTCTCGACTCCAACAAGCTAACCGCTTCGATGTGACGTTCTGAAGGATGAAGCGTGATACCGGCCACCGAGTCCGACTCATTGTTGACATAGGTAATAAGCCGATTTGAGCCGTCGACCTGGACCGTACCAACGTTGTAGTCCGCGCCGATTCGAGTCTCTGACGGTACGTTTGCGTGGAGTTCGTCAACGACAACCATCGAAGCGCCGTCGAAGCCAAGCCACATCTCTCGTGCAATGTTGAACGACGAAGGTTTTGGATTCGGATTTCCACGCTGTTCATTCGTTAATCGAAGAGTGGTACCCGTCGAGACGTTATACGTCGGTGCACTTCCGAAGGGCGAGTCCACTAGGATTGGATCAATCGGCGGCGCGCCTTCCACGTCGACGGTTCGATGTTGAGTCCTAGGCAAGAAGACCCATGTCTCCGACATCGGCCACTGTGGACCGCTTGTAACTGGTGTGAATTCATTTAGAACCTGTTCACTTACGGCGTGTAGCGATACCCAAGAAACACCGCGCGAAACTTGAACTAGGAAGGTACCGTCACGCATGACTTGGACAGGCATGTCCGCGTCAATCGAAACCGCGCGGAATCCGTCTAAGATCGGTTTCCCGATCGTTTCAACCCGATCAGCCCCATCTACCGTTAAACGAATCCGGGTGTCGAGAATCTGCGGAATCTCGTCGCGAAGTCTTCGATAGACGTCAAGCCTCAGGGAGTTCGACGTTCCCTGTGTTTCTTCGCGTGCTTGCAACCACAGCTTGCCGTCTTCGACCTTTGGTACCGCGACTTCCTGTCCATCGATACGTAACTTGATGATCGCCGCACTGCTTGGAATACCAAGCGACCGCGGCGCACTTTCGACATCGATGTAGCCGGTAACATCGAATGAACCACGATCGACAAATACTCGAGGGTTGCCATTGACGAGACCAACACGTGCGGGAGAACCATTGAGTTCTACTTCAATGGGACGTCTATCTGCCGTCGGCAATTCGACATAGCTATCCGCACTCGCGTGACCCTCGATACGGAACGTAATTCGGTCCGGACCGCCTGTCTTCAGGTCGATGGCGAGTTCGGAAATCCAAACGCATGGCATCCTTTCACTAGTTGCATCATTGATTGGACAATAAATATTCGGGTGGTCCGCGAGAACCCAATCTTTCCATTCCTCGAGCGCAGGTGGCACATACACGTCTTGGGCGGCGAGAGACACACCTGATACGACGCCTATAAGACAAATCGTCGCTTTGATCGCGTATTGACAGAGACGTCGCGCACTATAAGACTGAGACCGCACGAATCGATTACGTCGTTCAACAACCATAAAGAGACTCTCGGATGGCTCGCTTCGGAATTAGACTACGAAAACCCACATTTCGTTACGAACCTGCAATTTATGAAAGTAGCAAGGAATCGTAGCGCGACCTAGAACCAGTGTCACAGCACTCGATATGGATAAGCACCAAGGTCGATTACATCGTACAGCGAATCCAACTAAAAGCTAAAAGACAGGTTGTAAGGTTTGGTGTTACGATAATTCGATCGAAATCCAGTTATGTCCACGGCCAGACAGATCACTTACTCACCGAACACAGCTAGGACGAAGTATCTCTCGTGAATTTGACCATCGAGAACGATTTCGTTGATTCGCTACCGGCGGATCCGATTCAAGAGAACTATCTGCGCCAGGTTCGAGGGGCATGCTACTCCTTCGTCGAACCATCACGTGCAGGCAAACCGAAGCTGCTCGCATCATCAAAAGAACTCGCAGAGACGCTTGGATTCACGACCGCGGACCGCGAATCCAGTAAGTTCCTCGCGGTTTTCGCCGGGAACGAGCTACTAAGCGGCATGAAACCGTTTGCGATGTGCTACGGCGGTCACCAATTCGGTAACTGGGCGGGACAACTAGGCGATGGAAGGGCAATCACGCTCGGCGAACTCATCGACAATGAAGGCAATCGTCAAGCGCTCCAGCTCAAGGGAGCCGGTAAAACCCCCTACTCTCGCTCAGCGGATGGTCTCGCCGTTTTGCGCTCATCGCTACGGGAGTATGTCTGCAGCGAGGCGATGTACCACCTAGGTGTTCCAACCACGCGCGCACTATCACTTATTGCTACCGGTGATGCCGTCGTCCGTGACATGCTCTATGACGGGCATCCCGCACCCGAACCGGGTGCCATCGTATGTCGCGTTGCGCCTTCGTTCATACGCTTCGGAAACTTCGAGATCTGTGTCGCACAACGAAATGTTGAGCTACTCAAGCAACTTGCTGATTACACGATAGGGACCGACTTTCCGAAGTTACGATCCTTAGATGAGCCGGCGAAGTACATAAGTTGGTTCGAGGAAGTGGTGGATCGGACGATCAACATGATCGTGCACTGGATGCGAGTTGGTTTCGTACACGGTGTGATGAACACCGACAACATGTCGATACTAGGACTGACGATTGACTACGGACCGTATGGCTGGCTTGAGGATTACGATCCGGATTGGACACCAAATACGACCGATGCCGCAACGCGCAGGTACCGCTATGGACAGCAACCATGGGTAGCGCAGTGGAACCTCCTGCAACTCGCGAATGCGATTGTCCCTTTAATAGGAGAAACCAAGCCACTAGAAGACGCGCTAAATCGATTCCCGGCTGCGTATCAAGAGCGATGGGAGGAAACTGTGCGGAACAAGCTCGGGCTCGCCGACGTAGGCAGCAAAGAAACACCTCTTATTACGGAGCTTGAGACGATCCTGAAATTGACTGAAACAGATATGACACTGTTCTTCCGGTCACTCGCAAAGCTTGACATAGCGGCGACGCTCTGCTCGGAAGATCCGTTGCACGACATGCGGGATGCTTATTACTCGCCGGAGTCAATCTCGGCCAAACAACGAGAGAAAATCAATCAATGGCTACGGAATTACGCGACCTTGATCAAACATCAGGCTCAAGATTCCCAGCGACGGATCGCACAGATGAATGCGATCAACCCTCTATATGTGCCTCGTAATTACCTTGCCCAAGTCGCAATCGACGAGATTGAGTCAGGAAATCTCCAATACCTCGAAGACTGGATGGCTGTACTTAAGCGACCTTATGACGAACAAGCCGGCAAGGAAGCCTTCGCCGCAAAACGCCCAGAGTGGGCGCGAACACGAGTAGGCTGTTCGATGCTCTCGTGTAGCTCCTAAATCAGTAAGTCGCTCGATCAGTCAATCAACTTATTGATTGGGTATTCAACGATACCTCGCGCACCGGCCTCGATTAGTTGCGGAACGATCGTTCGCACCGTACTTTCGTCAACGATTGCATTGAGGTCGACCCAATCCTCGTCCGTCAAAGCTGATATGGTTGGCTTTTGAAGTGAAGGCAGTACAGCCTCAACCGCTTTTACTGCGTCCTTGTGCACATTCATCATCAAACCTACCTTCCCCTCAGCATGCAAACATGCTTTGAGCATAAGTGCGAGGTTCTCGACTTTTTCGCGTTTCCATTGATCGCGATACGAATCATGATTTGCGATCAATCTCGGCGTGCTTTGCATGACCTCGTCGACGATTCGTAGATTGTTAGCCCTTAAAGAGCTACCTGTCTCTGTTATCTCCACGATCGCGTCAACCAGCATGGGAGGTTTCACTTCCGTTGCACCCCACGAGAACTCAACTTCAGCTGATACGCCGTGTTCAGCAAGCCATTGGTGCGTCAAATTAACGGCTTCTGTCGCGATACGTTTCCCTTCTAAGTCACGAACGCTCTGAATCTCAGAATCACTTGGAACAGCCAAGACCCAACGAATGGGTCGTCGACTGACCTTCGAATACACCAATTCGCAGATTTCTTTGACATCTGCGCCAGTTTCCTGAATCCAATCTAGCCCCGTAATACCCGCGTCCAACATCCCCAGTTCGACGTATCGAGCCATTTCCTGCGCGCGGACCAATAGACACTCGATGTCTGGATCGTCAATGGTCGGATAGTAGGACCGACTCGAAAACGAGATGACGTAACCCGCACGTCCGAATAGCTCGCCCGTAGCCTCCTGAAGATTGCCCGACGGTAAGCCAAGCTTTAAAGTACGTCTAGTCATTGTGAACCGTAGACCTTTTCAGGATCGAATACTTTCTGTGCAATGATCGATGGCGCGCCAGATGCCGGATCGATTTCCCGGAAGAAACAGCTCTCGTAGCCTTCGTGGCAAGCCGCGCCACCTACCTGCTCAACTTTTACAAGCACGGCGTCAGCATCACAGTCGTAGTAAATGTGCTTGAGATTCTGTACATGGCCACTCGATTCGCCTTTACGCCATAACTTCTGACGGCTTCGTGAGTAATAACACACGGTTCCAGTTTGAAGTGTTTCTTCGTACGCTGCTTTATTCATGTACGCGAGCATCAGAACTTTGCCGTCGTCGTGGTTCTGCGCAATCACGGGGATGAGTTCATTCGTTTGAAAATCAGGACCAGTCATATTCCAATTACGTCAGTTTTAAATCGCGAGAATCTCTTTAGGTCTCAACAACAATCGTGACTTACAAACTGCAGTTTGCATCGTCACGAACGAGTTGGGTGCGTAATTATGAAAGCCCGAGGCGTTGGAAGAGGATTCGCTAATCCCACTAACTTATGTGAAGCCTATTTAGCGCGGTATACAAGCAACCATCAGTCGTTTCAACTGACCGTCTCTTGACAGCGCAAATATCATGCCACTCTTCATATCAGACGCAGCCGAGTAGATCGCATGATTTTGTCGGAGAAAATGAGTCGACTTGGCACGGAAACTGCCTTCGAGGTACTTGCCCGCGCAGAAGCGCTTAAAGCTTCCGGGCGCGACATCATCAACCTCGGTATCGGACAACCTGATTTCAAGACGCCTGCACATATCGTTGATGCCGCCGTAAAAGCGCTGCACGACGGTCATCACGGCTACACCCCTGCGCCCGGTATACCACCTCTCAGAGAGGCAGTGTCGCGAGACATACTCGAATGGAGAGGCGTAGAGGTTAATCCTGACAACGTTCTGATCGTGCCAGGCGGGAAGGTCACGATGTTCTTCGCAATACTCATGTTCGGCGAAGAAGGCTCTGAGATTCTCTATCCGAACCCAGGTTTCCCGATTTACGAGTCAGTCATTAATTTCTCCGGAGCGAAAGCGGTCCCGATCCCACTCGTTGAGTCATTGGGGTTTTCCTTCAGCGCGGACACCATTCTTGATCTGATGACGCCAAACACTCGCCTAGTTATCGTTAATTCGCCTGCTAATCCAACCGGTGGTGCTGTTCCGAAAGCAGAGATCGACAAGCTCGTAGATGGACTTGAGGCATTCCCCGACGCGGTCATCATGAGCGACGAGATCTACGCCCGTATCTGTTACGGTGATGAAGACCACATGTCGCTCCTAAGTTATCCGCAAATTCGCGATCGATTGATTTTGCTTGATGGATGGAGCAAAACCTATGCCATGACCGGTTGGCGCATGGGTTACTCTGTGTGGCCGGATACTCTGATTGATCACGCGACGCGATTGGCGATCAACTGCCATTCCTGCGTCAATGCATCAGCGCAATATGCTGGGATCGCAGCTTTGGAAGGCCCGCAGGACTCCGTCGATGAAATGGTGGCAGCATTCGAAGAGCGGCGCAAAGTGATCGTCGACGGATTGAACGGACTCGCAGGTATCACCTGCGGAGAACCGATGGGCGCGTTTTACACCTTTCCGAATATCACAGGAACTGGCTTAACCGCTGGCCAGCTGCAAAACCAGATGCTCGACGAAGCTGGCGTCGCGACCGTCGCTGGCACGTCATTCGGCGCGTACGGTGAAGGCTATATACGGTTCTCGTACGCCGCATCGCTGGATGAAATCAAGCAAGCGATCCAACGGATCGATGACTTCCTAGGGATGATTGGCGTAAACGAAGTCGCTTCGTAAGGCTCTAGTTACGAATCCCGCAGTGGCGCAACATAGCTTCGCTCTGCGGCGCCCGGCCTCGGAAATTCGCAAACATTTCGCTCGCTTTAACAGAGCTTCCGACCTCCAAGACCTCGCGGAGGAAGCGTAAGCTGGTTTCACGATTCTCTAAACCCTCCTCCTCTAATGCTGCAAACGCATCCGACGAAAGCACTTCCGCCCAGAGATAACTGTAGTAACCGGCAGCATAACCACCCGCGAATATGTGGCCGAATCCCAACGGGAAGCGATCGTAATCCTTGTTCGGCAACATTCCCGTACGAGCCCGGATCGCCTTCATGGTCTCAAGAGGATCGAAACCGTCCGTTTGCATGTGAAGATTTAAGTCGAGCAATCCGAATTCAAGCTGACGCACCAACGCTAGACCTGAGTTGAAGTTTTTTGCTTCAATCAAACGATCGAGCATGTCTGGAGGAAGCGATTCGCCGGTCTCGAAGTGCCTCGATATCCTGCGCAAAGAATCTGCTTGCCAGCACCAGTTCTCCATGAACTGACTTGGAAGTTCAACCGCATCCCACTCCACACCATTGATACCTGACACCGTCGCATACGGTTGTTGAGTCAGCATATGGTGTAAACCGTGGCCGAATTCATGAAACAGCGTTACGACTTCTGTGTGAGTAAGGAGTGACGGACTACCTTCGGTCGGCGGCGTGAAATTACAAGTTAGATAAGCGACGGGTAATGTGAGCTCGTTACCAACAGCACGACGACTTCGGCAATCAGCCATCCATGCGCCGCCGCGCTTTTTCTCGCGAGCAAACGCATCGAGATAAAACCGCGCGATGACCTCGTTTTCGCGGGCGATCTCGTAATAACGCACATCAGAGTGCCACGGAGCGGGAGCATCAGTGCTACTTATCTGAACCCGAAACAGCTCTTCGACCACCGCAAACATGCCGTCGACAACTTGATCAAGCGGAAAGTAGGGCTTTAACTGTGCGTCAGACACATCGTAGAGCGATTCGCGCATGCGTTCGGCGACGAAGTTCAAGTCCCATGGCTCGAGTGGACTGAGCTCAAGTTCATCGTTCGCGAACGCTCTCATCCGCTCCAGTTCGTCCTGTGCTTGTGGCAGTACTTTCGCTAGTAAATCTTCTAGAAAAGAATTCGCTTCGTGAGCCGAGTCCGCCATCTTCGGATCGATCGAGTATTCGGCGAAGGAATCGAACTCAACTAACTGCGCCAATTCGGTGCGATTTACCAGGATATCTTCGATGATTTTCGTGTTGTCGAATTCCCCGGCATTCGGTCCGACGTCTGATGCCCGAGTCACGTTTGCGTGATACATTTCCTCACGCAGTTCGCGATTCTCGCAGTGTCTCATCGTGCTCGCGTAGCACGCCATGTCGAGCGTAACGAGGTAGCCATCAAGATTTCGGCGTTCCGCAGCAGCTTTCGCAACTGCCACGTTGGGATCTGGAATTCCCTTCAATTCGTCGACATCGCTTATGTGTTTGGTCCACGCATCCGTTGCGTCGAGTAGATTGTTTGCGAAAGTACTGCTTAGGCTGGTAAGTCGTTGACGTAAGTTCATAAATCGTTCTCGATCAGACTCGTCGAGTGCGACCCCATTTCGTCGAAACGTCCGTAACGCGTCATTCACCATCTTCTTTTGTGTAGAGCTCAGGTCCTGAAATCGCTCGCTTTCAGCTAAGGCTCTGATTGATTCGTAGAGCGGTCTCGACTGACTCAACCGTGTCGAGTGTTCGGTCAGTTTTTGAATGGCATCGTCATGAGCCTTACGAAGTTCATCGTTACTAACGACCGCGTTAAGGTGAGAGATAGGCGCCCACGCATCATTCAGTTCCACTTCCAAGGATTCGACCGGCATCATGAGGTTATCCCATGTAGGTTCAGACTTAGCTGACGAAACGATCAGATCGATTTCGGACTGGTGGTTTTCGATCATCTTGTCAATGAACGGCACCACCTCACTAGCTGCTATCGCGTGATGGTCTGGTAAATTGTGGATGGTGGTGCGCATGGCTAGCTGAACTGTCGACTCACGAAACGTTTAATTTTGACCACTTCAAAACACAAAGAACGCAATGCCGATAAAAAACGTTTTTGGAATGGTCGAAGAGGTTAAGAAAGATCTCGAGAACTTAAGCCTCGAAGACTTGGATCGCGAACTAAGTGACCGCGACGATCTATTGCTTCTTGATATTCGAGAAATTCAGGAGTACGTTGATCTGGGTACTATCCCGTCCGCGATCAACGCACCACGAGGGATGCTTGAATTCTGGGCGGACCCAGCGAGTCCCTACTACCGTGACTACTTTCAGGAAGAAAAACGAGTGGTTTTGTTCTGTGCTGGGGGTGGACGTTCCGCTTTTGCTGCAAAAGTGCTCAAGGAAATGGGGTACGCAGACGTTGCCCACCTTGAAGCCGGATTCAGTGGATGGGCTGAGTCAGGGCGCGAAGTCGAGAGTACGACGGATAAAGCGCGTTGGATGCGCAAACCTAGCGACTGACGATTGGTCGTCTACGAGTACTCGAAGTAGGCATTCGAAACAACCACTCGATCGCCAACAACACCCTCGAAAATAACGCGACCTTCAGCTTCCTTCCAACCTCGAATGATCAAGTCGTCGCCTGGAAATACCGGTGACGAAAAGCGCACCTTGATTTTCTTGAAACGCGCTTGATCATTGTCACAAACCGCACTCAGCAATTGCTGTGCGCAATGACCGAATGTACATAGACCGTGTAGGATCGGTGTTTCGAAACCACCGAAGCGTGCCGCTTCAGGATCGATGTGAAGCGAGTTGTAGTCACCCGATAAACGGTAAATATGGGCTTGATTTTCGCCGATCCGAACAGATAGATTCACGTCAACCGTCGAGTCGGGTACGGCGATTTTCTGCGAAAACGTCTGCCCTACGCCCTCAAACGGTTCGATATCGCCAAGCTCCTTAGCGCCTCGTCGAAACGAACCATTCACCATGCGAACGCAGTCTTCTCCATCTGCGTTCGTCACGATGCTCTCGTACTCACAAAATCCATTTCCACGACCCCTAGGATGCACTCCGATCAATCGCGAACGCACCGTAACCGATCCTCGTACTGGTAAAGGTTGAAGGACTTCTAAGTACCGTTCCGCATCAATGTTGAGAGGACCGGGCGAGTTCGGTATGTGGGCACTATCTACTGGCGCGCCTGCTCCACCCCATCGTATTGAAAAAGTCGGAAAGACCGAGAAATCAGGATTCGCTTCATAGATGTAGCGCAGATCTGTGATACCGATACCAACTGCGTACAGCAGGACATCACGCTGATCGTATGAAATCGTAACTGGCTCTCCCCATGGACCGGGTTTGCCATCCGGTAGTGCTGCTTGAGCGTTATAGGTCGCCACGAATTTGGTCCTCTAGTCGCGTTCCAAAATCAACGTGCCCGTTGTCGAAAGCGTGCCGCCGGTACCGTTGACAATACAGTTCGACGCTTCAGTCTGCTTGCCCGGATCACCGTTAACGCCGTCCTCGGCGGTGCCTGACATTTGACGGTACGCTTCAACCAACAACTGCATGCCGTACATGCCGGAGTGGTTAAACGACAATCCACCACCGTTGGTGTTAATTGGAAGGCGCCCGCCAGGCGCGGCGTGCCCTTCTTTCCAAAGGGTGTATCCACGCCCGCGCGGCGCCAAGCCAAGCATTTCTGCTGTGATGCCTGCGGTGATCGTGAACGAGTCGTAGATCATCGCCATCTCGATGTCGTTCGGACTCAAGCCTGCCATTTCGTATGCCATCTTGGCCGATCGATGTGCTGAGGTCGCGGTGAAGTCTTCCATCTCAACCATGTTCGAGTGACCCATTGATTCACCTGCCCCAACGACCCATACAGGTTTCGACTTCAGGGTGCGTGCGATTTCAGGTCGAGCCAAGATAACTGCACCACCATGGTCAGTGACCAAACAACAGTGATAGAGCGTCATGGGCCATGCAATCAAGCGCGCACCCAATACGTCCTCGACCGTGATTTCGCCGCCAAACGGATTCGTTTCCTTCGAATACATCAGTGCACGCGGGTTCTTCATCGCCCACTGTCGCGTTACTACGCTGACGTGCGCAAAATCCTCAGGCGTCGTGCCGTAAACGTGATTGTGCCTTACCATGGCGTGTGCGTATTGAGAAGGAGCCCCGGCAATCCCATACGCCGCCGTTGCTTCCTCGGCAGGTGAAACCTCACCGCGTCCGCCGCCTCCGCGACCGCCCATGCCGCGATACGACCAGCCGGCTTCGCCGTGGCTGATTAGTGCCGTATCGATCATCCCCGCAGCGATTGCCGCTAACGCGTGTCGTACGTGCAGTTGAAACGAGCAGCCACCAACTGACGTTGTGTCAATGTAAGAGGGGTGAAGACCAAGGTGCTCAGATAGTTCCGAAGACCAACCGGCTGAAAATACACCGTCAATGTCGCTGATAGGAATACCCGTATAGGCGGAAACATTCTTGATCGCCTCGATGTGTAGTTGCAATGACGTACAACGGATACTTCGTTCTTCACCACCCGGGTAGCCAATCAGGTCTGATTCACACGCACCAACGAGCGCGGCGCGGTATGACAAGTCAGGCATCTTCATGATTCAACTACTCTCCAGAACGGAATGAACGTATCGTCGTTGGCTTGCTCAAATTCAACCTTGACCTTAGATCCAATCTTGATTTCTTCCGGCTTACTGGGATCCACACCGCGCAACACAGTCTGCATCCTGTCTCCTTCCTTCAGGTCGATGAACGCGGTAACAAATGGCAGTTCTTTTGCCCAGTTTCCCGCCGCCAATCGGTGTTGAACGGCAAACGTGTACAACGTTCCCTCGCCACTCGCTTCAATCCAATCCAGCTGATCGGAATGACAAAATGGACAGATCAATCGAGGATACCAATGTACCTTGTTGCACTCCTTGCAATGCGGGAGCATGAGTTTGCCCTGTTTCGCGCCTTCCCAGAAAGGCTTGTTATGTTGTCCCTGACGAGGGATTGGTTTGTCGTAAGCCACTAAGTAGTCCGAATTGAGTGTAAAAACGAGATTTACCTCAATTATCTATAAGCCAAATTTCGCTACGTATTGCGCTGAATACACTTGACCGCTTCGCTTCCCGCACCGATTCCCTATGAAACTTCTGATCGCCAACCGTGGTGAGATTGCGATCCGAATCGCTGACGCGGCTCAAGATTTAGATATTCCAACCGTCTCAATCTATTCAAAAGATGATGAGTACTCACGACACGGTTCAGTAACGGATGAATCCGTTCTACTAAGCGGTGTCGGGGTCAAGGCATATCTCGACATCGAGAACATCGTCGACATTGCTAAACAGCATCAATGCGACGCAGTTCATCCTGGCTACGGTTTCCTTAGCGAAAACGCGACTTTTGCGAAGGCTTGTGAAGAGGTGGGGGTCACCTACATTGGACCGACACCTGAGACGCTGAGGTTGTTTGGTGACAAGAGCAGCGCGAGAAATTTCGCCGTTACTCAAAAAGTACCCATCGTCACGGGGTTGGCGGGACCTATCACGGTCGACGACGCGAGTTCGTTGCTCGCGAGCATGCCGCAAGGGCAAGGGATTTTGTTGAAAGCCGTAAATGGTGGCGGTGGTCGCGGGATGCGTCAGGTCAGAGAGCCTTCTCTACTTGCAGACGCATACGCACGTGCCGCATCTGAAGCAAAAGCTGCGTTTGGCGACGACGCACTATACGCGGAACAGTTACTCGAAGAAGCTCGACATATCGAGCTTCAGGTATTCGGCGACGGAACCGGCAATGTGAAAGTCATTGGTGATCGCGACTGCAGTCTGCAACGGCGCCATCAGAAAATCCTCGAGATTGCTCCCGCGCCCAGCCTAACTGACTCACTTCGTCACGAGCTTTGGGACGCGGCGACCCGCCTCGCAGGGGCAACCAAATACCGAAGTCTTGGTACGTTCGAATTTCTAGTCAGTGAGGAGTCGTTCTACTTTATTGAAGCAAATGCTCGCATTCAAGTCGAGCACACAATCACCGAAGAAGCTGCTGGAGTTGACCTCGTACAAGCCCAATTACGCTTCGCGCTTGGAGAGAAGTTCGAAAAGCTTGCGATACCCTCACGTTCGCGCTACTCAATTCAATCTCGAGTCAACATGGAGGTGATGAACGAGGATGGTTCGACGAAGCCAACAGGCGGTACGCTACAGCGATTTGATACGCCTACTGGCCCTAATGTACGAGTCGATACGTACGGTTATCGAGGCTACACCACAAACCCGAATTTCGATTCTCTCCTAGCCAAGGTAATCTGTTCTGGCGAATCTTTCGAAACGGCACTCAATCGCAGTCGACGCGCTTTAAGCCAATTCGAAATCGAGGGCGTGGCGACAAATAGACAGTTCCTCATCGCACTGCTTGATGATCCCTGCGTTAGAGACATGACGATTCATACTCGGTTTATCGACGAACAGACGCCAGCGTTACTTCGTTCAATCACAGACGCAACATCTGAGCGACAGCACGCCTCCCAACCTACACTCGCGGGTACACGACTTCAATCGGACGACCCTCTTGCGGTTCTGGAACATGGCAAGACGGGTGAATTCACACGTGAAGAGCAAGTCGAAAACATAGTCGAAGATAACACACCGGTACCGGCTGGTACACAGCCCGTTCGTGCACCTATGCAAGGGACGGTGGTCGAAATCGCTGTGAACGTGGGCGACGAGCTAGGCGAAGAAGCCATCGTCGTGATCATGGAAGCGATGAAGATGGAACACGAGATTCGTGCCGGAAGCACAGGAGCTGTGCATTCCTTGAATGTGAACGCCGGCGACGCGGTCTATGAGAACCATGCGCTTCTTTATATTGAAAAACGAGATGTCGCGGTCGACCAGACACAAAGTGGCACTCAACTCGACCTTGATGCACCGAGAGACGATGTCGCTGAAGTGATTGAGCGTCATGAAATCACGCTCGATGAGAGTCGACCTGATGCAGTAGAGAAACGCCGTAAGACGCAGCAACGGACCGCTCGCGAGAACATCGACGACCTGTGCGATACAGGGTCTTTCGTCGAGCATGGTCAGTTGGCGCTCACCCCAGGGACCGGTTTGCCACTAGACGAAGTCATTCGAAAGTTTCCTACAGACGGCATGATCACGGGAGTTGGAAGTATTAATGGAACCCAATTCGGCAAGCAAAAGTCCCGAACCGTGGTCATGGCATATGACTACACCGTATTAGCGGGTACACAAGGAGCGATCAACCACCCGAAAACCGATCGAATGCTCGAGCTTGCTGAGAAATGGGAGATTCCACTTGTACTGTTCGCTGAAGGTGGCGGTGGAAGAGCTGGTACAGGCGGAAAACGCGATGGCGGAAAGGCAACGACTAATGCCGGACAAGGACGAGACGACGCAGTCTATAGACCCCTAGATACACCGACGTTCGCTTCAATGGGTCGATTGAGTGGCTTAGTTCCCATGATCGGCATTACGTCGCGATACTGCTTCGCAGGTAACGCGTCACTGCTTGGTTGCTGCGACACCATCATCGCCACCGAGAATTCGAATATCGGCATGGGCGGACCCGCCTTAATCGAAGGTGGCAATCTTGGTGTGTTCCGTCCTGAAGAAGTTGGACCGCTCGAGGTCCAACGGAAGAACGGTGTTGTCGACATTGTCGTGAAGGACGAAGTGGAAGCCGTCGCGGCTACAAAGCAATACCTCTCCTATTTCCAAGGTTCGATCGAAACGTGGGAATGCGCCGATCAACGATTGTTGCGACAAATCGTGCCGGAAAACCGATTGCGCGTTTACAACGTGCGTGACGTAATCCACACCCTCGCTGACTCTGGATCGGTTCTTGAGTTGCGACCTGACTTCGGTCTCGGCATGGTTACAGCATTCATTCGAGTGGAAGGTCGGCCAATCGGCGTCGTCGCAAACAATCCAACTCATCTATCTGGCGCCATCGATAGCGACGGTTCAGATAACGCTGCACGCTTCCTGCAGTTGTGTGATGCATTTGACATACCGATTCTGATACTCTGCGACACTCCTGGCATGATGGTGGGACCCGAGATCGAAAAGACCGCTTTGGTCCGCCATTGCAGCCGTCTCTTCGTTACTGGCGCAAACCTTTCCGTACCGCATGTGACAATGGTGCTCCGTAAAGCGTACGGCTTAGGTGCACAAGCAATGGCCGGCGGTAGCTTCAAAGAGCCGTTTGCGACGGTCGCTTGGCCTACGGCTGAATTCGGTGGAATGGGTCTTGAAGGCCAAGTGAAACTCGGATTCCGCAATGAATTAGCGGCGATCGAAGATCCTTCCGAGCGAAAAGCTCGATACGACCAATTGGTGGAGGCAGCTTACCAACGAGGAAGAGCGTTGGTTGCTGGCACATCCTTCGCGGTTGACGACGTGATCGATCCAGCTGATTCGCGCCGTTGGATCACTGCAGCATTCGATTCCGCTCCACCTCCCCCACATCGCACTGGCAAGAAACGCCAAAACATAGACACCTGGTAACAAGGAAACGTTATGACCACACAAGATTCGATGGCGCTTTTTGACGTCATGTACAACTGCCGCGCTATGCGGCGTCTGAAGAGCGACCCAGTGCCGGACGAGCTCATTTTGAAGCTCATTGATGCCGGCAATCAAGCACCAAGTGGCTCGAATCAGCAGGGAGCTCGCTGGATTGCGGTCAAAGACCAATCACAGAAAAACAAGCTCGCCGAACTCAATAAGACTGCGGTGCAAGCCTACACCGGCGTCGAGTCCACGCGACTCGATAGTTTGCCTCATCAACGTGCAGACAAACGTCAGCGTATGCTCAATGCCGTACTGTGGCAAGCAGAACATATGCAGGACATCCCGGTATTGCTGATCGCATGTTTCGAGTTTCCTGGACCTGTCTCGAACGCATCCCAAGCGAGTGGCTCCGTATGGCCGGGTATTCAAAACGTGCTACTCGCCGCGCGCGCTTTAGGTCTTGGCGCCGCACCGACAACGCTCGGTTTGATGAATCCGACAGCAGTCAAGGAAGTGCTTAGTCTGCCTGACAACATCGCAGCATTCTGTTTGATTCCAATCGGATATCCCCAAGGTAATTTCGGACCGGTCGTACGCCTGCCCGTTGAGGAAACCATGCGCTGGGATCGCTGGGACGGATAGCAAGAGATGGATTACGTTACGTGGTCTTGGATATTTCTTGTCGTCTACATGGGTGCCATGTTGGGCATCGGTGTTTGGGGAACACTGAAAGTTAAACGCGCCGATGACTACGCAACGGCTCGGGGTTCTTACGGACCCGTATTCCTTGCATTTGCATTCGCCGCAACCACTGCGAGCGGAGCGACATTCCTAGGAGGACCCGGACTCGCGTACACCTACGGTGTATCCATGATTTGGGGTAGTTTCCTTTACCCCATGGGTGTGTATTTTGGCGTCCTGATCGCGATGCGATTGATCGCAACGGCAGGTCACCGGTTCGGAAATCGTTCTATTCCCGAGTATTTAGGTGATCGCTTTCAATCCGATGCCTTGCGAATCACTGTATCAGTGATCTCACTCGTGTTGTTTTTCTATATCGCGGGTCAGCTCGTATCTGGACTCGTGATGTTTGAGACGATGCTAGGTTTTGATCGTATGTGGGCACTTGTGATCACCACGGTCGTCTTGTTGGTATATGTCTCAATGGGCGGCGCGCACGCGGATATCCTCACGGACGGCGTTCAGGGACTGATGATGTTGGGACTTGCAATCCTGGTCATCGTGTTGTTTGTTTTTGCTGTCGGGTTCGATGGTGGCTTACCTGCGTTGATGAGCAATCTTTCCGAACAAGACGAACACTTGACGAAGCCCTTAAACACGACAACGGCATTAGCGCATTCATGGTGGTCGATTGTGGCGATTTTCTTCGCGCACATCCCACTTGGACTGCTCCCGCATCTCGGTAACAAGCTCTGGGCTTTGAAGCGCACGGATCAGCAATCTTCATTTGTCAAACTCGCGTTCGCGTGCGGTCTAACGCTCGGCATGATGTCCTTGGCGGGACTATTGACTCGCGGTCTTGTGGGTGAGGACCTGTTCATGACAGGAACGACTCCGAACGCTGCACTTCCTGTTCTGTTTATCGAAATTTTCCCGACTTGGTTAGCGGCCTTGATTGGCGTCGGTGTGCTCGCTGCGATCATGTCAACAGCAGATGGCTTGGTCATCTCCTCGTCGCAGATCATCGCTAATGACCTGTACCGTCGCTCGATTCTGCCTCGAACCCGATACGCGAAGACGCACTCGGAAGCACAGATCGACAAGCAGGTATTAACCATCAGCCGCGTTTCCACAGTAGTCGTATTGATTCTGTGTGCCGCCATGGCGTGGGCGCTTCAGAACACAAACATTGCCTTGATCGTACTAATCGGCACCGGCGGCATGATGGCAGCTTTCGCCGGACCACTCGTCGTGAGCGCACTCTGGAAAGGTGTTACCAAGCATGGAGCGTTTGCAGGACTGCTTGGTGGTTTCATAGCGTTCATCATCCTCCACGCGCAATTGCTCAACCCGGCGTGGTTTGGTGACAGCGGCGTTATCGTGGATGTGGTGACATGGCTATATAACGAAGGCCCTAATCCGTTTTCTTGTGCAGCATTGGGCGAGGTGGTATCCGTGATACTCACTTACACCGTTTCGAAACTATCTAAGCCGTTGCCAAAGGAATTCGTAGACGGGTTATTTCGATCCGAAGAGACTCAAGTCAGTTAGCAACACTAGTTCACAAGTTCCAAGCGTGCATTCGTGTGTGTGGACGAGCGTTGATGAGTGGTGGAAGATGAAGCACGTATAGGACAACTCAAATTGAATCACGAATCCTCCGAAAGATACGATCTTCTAAAACGACTCGCACCGGGTGGTGCAGAAAACTTCATCACAAAGGTGTTTTGTTGGCTGCTAGAAGAGACCGATTTTGACGACATGTTCCTCGACCATCTAGTCAGCAAGTCAGATAAGAAAATCCCAAAGATTGCAAATAGATGCAATTGGACGACACAGGAGAGTTTCCAAATAACGACGGGTTTGATTCGTCCAGACATGATCTGCAGATCAGAGGACCCAAAAACCGTACTCGTATTCGAACACAAAGTTTGGGCGAAATTACCCGAATACCAGTTAGAGGATTACCAGAAAATCGAGCAGGAGGTGGATAGCGAGTATTTCAGCATCATCTTGATCACGGCACGAGAGAATTCGCGTAATCAGCTTGCTGCATGTCACATATTTTGGGAGGAAATACACGCATGGCTATCTGAATGGATTCATGGAGTGCAACAAGAGGATTGTGTATTCGTCGTCCGGAATTTCTTAGAGCTTTTGGAACAAAAAGGGCTGGGACCATTGGAAAAAATCGGGATCGAGCAATTACGCGAATTGCCAAAGGCAATCGCACGGGAACGTGAGGCGCACAGCATGAAGTTGGCACTCGAAAGAATGATCACTTCCTTAATCGACAGAGTCGTACATGGTCCGCATTGGCAAAACTATGCAGATCTCGTACCGAAGCATGAGACTAAGCCCAAGCAATCAACCGAACGAAAAAGTTTCAATTGGGGACGATACGGGTTTTATCTTTTTGGCGCTAAGGACGGAGTAAACTGGCTACCGGGGTTATTCGTTGGAATTTTGGACGACAACGTAGATCATGGTCCATCTCTAGAAGATTCGGATTCACCTGGTCCCATCGCGTGCGTGATATTGTCTGTACACAAGGAAGCTTGGGGTAAATACGAGACCAGCCACCAATATAAAGATTTGGTTGAGGCGTTTCATCGTCACTGGCCAAGTGAAAATTCGACCGAATGGCAAATTCACGAAGAGAAGAAAAATCGGTGGCATCCTTTGATGATCTACAAACCCCTACACTCAGTGTTGAGATATGGCAATACAGGGGACGAGCAAGTCATCATGTTTGTCAAAGAGACCACTAAGGTCGTAAAGACAGTGTTCGAAATGCCAGAATTGACGAATTTCAAGCAGTCGCTCTCTTAGATCGTACCAATCAGTCTAACTCTCCAACGGCTAGCTTGAACTTCCACGCTTTCACAAGTCGAAAGTGAAACAACTCATCCTAGGAAATCTCGGTCGAAATCATCGGAACGAAATTAACGTCATCGGATATTTGTTAAACTCGCCGCATCATGCGTCGATCTAGTTCATTCTCGAAATTCGGCACCTCGCGTGGCATTGTGAAATTCGTGAAGACGCTGTAGACCTTTAAAAATAGCAAATCGACCTACGTGACGTTGAACGTTCTTGTTCGCTTGAACTTAATTGTTGACAACACAACTGTCAATCTATTTACCAAGTAGCTAATCCGGTCGCCGCGGTGTAAATAGCCGCGCGACCTCATCCTCTGAGTCTGCAGCTGGTAATAAGTCATCTGATACCGTCACTGAAGCGGATGGGAAGTGTTGGGCTAGGAAGCTCCTCCCTTCTCGCCATCTAGGATCGTCTTCACTTAGCCACAGCGGCGGCGATCGCCACAGTTTCATCGTCTCAACTGTGTGAGGTGATTGAGATCCAAAAACTCCAGCATGAATCGATGCCTCTATGAGGAAATCCCCACGTAGACGACCGTCAGTCGCAGCGATCAACGCTTCAATGACAGTTGAATCCAAGCTCGGCAGGATAGTTGCTTGAGACGCTTGCATCGATTGTTCGTCAAGAGTTTTAAAGTACTTCACGAAACCGAGATCGTCTCGAAGCTCGGCAATTCGGAACGCCTGAGTCGTACCTTCAGAATCCCCAAAAAGTCGACGCACGTGAGCGATGTGGAGCGCTACGAATGCAGATTGAGGTTGTACGCGTGCCGCGTGAAGCCAAGCACGCTCGGCGAGCCTCAGTTTCCCTAAGTCATACGCGAGCGATCCCAGCACATCGACCGCTAAACTATTGGGATATTCGTCAGCAAGTCGCCAGAGCGTTTGGCTGAACTCGTGCACATCCTGGGTACGCTCGAACGTCGCAACAGCATTCCACAGTTCTCGACTAGGTTCAGTCGTGATACCCGTCGTCTCATACAAATCCTTGGTCTTCGCTTGATACGCCTCATGAAGCGTCGAAATCAGCTTGGAAGGTTTGTTTCTAAGAAACCACGCGCCTAGCGAATGCACATATTCGCGATACGTATCCGCGTCGTGCTGCACGGGTTCGGTACGCAATGAACTATTGTCATAGAGTGAGCGACGGACTTGAAGCGTCAAGGTATCGCGCACTTCCTGTAAATCACTTGAAGCACTAAGGTCTGGAATCGTCGCCTTTAGAACCTCTTTCCAGTTAGGTTGAGAGACGTTGACGACTCTGAAATCCATGCGGGTTAGTTCGCCGTCGACTGTGTGCAGTTCGCCATCCACAAAGTGCGTTAGCGCCAAGATGTGGGACATTCCAGACGACTTCTCAATATCCCACATCACAGCGTTAGTCGACACGCTATCGACAACCGCGACGTCTCGACTCAACGCGATCGAGTCTCTTAGCGCCGCACTAAAACCAACACTCAGATTCGTGAATTCACTGTTTTCCGAAAACGGCAGCACCGCCAACGTAATTTGTTTTGGCGCCGCCTGCGGCAGGTAGAAGGAATAAATCAATATCGAACCCAGTACCAAGGCGGCCATGAAGAATGCGGCGTAAAAAAAACCGTGCTTGCTGGGTTGCGTGGCCAATTGGTACTACTGTGTCGTCAGATTAATCACCGCGTCCGATTTTAGAAGGGACATGAATCTAACGACTCAACAACATTGCGCATGACTGATAGATACCGTCAAGAACATGGAATAGAAAGAACAGTCACTCCAATCGAATCACTGCGCACTCGAAATTAGAATGCGTCACCTTCCAGCCTATCGGTGATCAGAGCACCTAGAAACAATGACTGACAGCGACTTTTATGAGCATATATTCGGCGTACGAAATAAGGTCGCATTAGTCACAGGTGGCACTCGAGGGATCGGGTTCATGATCGCGGAAGGTTTGGTCCGCGCAGGTGCAAGAGTGTATGTCGCGTCACGCAAAGTTGACGCGTGCAATGAAACTGAGAATGAGCTTTCGAGATACGGTTTCTGTAAAGCTCTCCCCTGCGACATAAGCACCATTGACGGCTGCAAAGCGTTAGCGGCCGATTTACGAACTCACGAACAGGAACTACACATTCTTGTTAACAACGCCGGGGTTACCTGGAGTATGGACATCGACGAGTTCACAGAGAAGGCCTGGGACAAGATCATAGATCTCGACGCGAAAAGTCCATTCTTCCTAACGCAGGCACTGTTGCCTGAACTCAGAAGTGCTGCCACACCTCAAGATCGTGCGAGCATCGTCAACATAACATCGGTCAATGGACTAAAACCGGGCGGGTTGCGCAACTACTCATATGTAGTCGCCAAGGCGGGTCTCGGTCAATTGAGTGCTCAAATGGCTCGCGATCTCATGAGTGACCATATCAACGTCAACGCGATTGCGCCTGGTCCATTTAAATCCAAAATGACAGCGCCGATGTTCGCCACCGAGGAACAAGATCGTCAAGTAACCGAAGGGTTTCCGATGAAGCGCTG
>LXNI01000793.1_pt1 | contig 33729 bp, 39 predicted proteins | sample 809091 | NCBI WGS metagenome assembly LXNI01 (sample SAMN04870527, study PRJNA318959) | sponge metagenome | biome: 01000161; feature: marine sponge reef; material: water | host: Sarcotragus foetidus | place: Greece: Milos, Mediterranean Sea | collected 2013-05-29 | depth 5-7 m | reverse complement strand
CGTGGCGTGGCCTGGGCCAGGATGTCGGGGTCGAATTGGAAGTCCAGGTAGGGCGGGAACTTCTGCACCACCATCCGCCGGCCGTAGTGGACCTGGAGCAGGTAGCGGATCCTGGAACTGGTGTTGGCCGTGCCGCGATGCCAGACGTCGGACCGGAACAGCACTACGTCGCCGGCGTTGCAGAGGATGTTCTGGCCCTCCACGCCTTGCCAGCTGGTCTCGCCATCATGCGGCTTGCGGCCGGCGCGGTGGCTGCCCGGAATGAAGTTGGTCGGGCCCAACTCGTCGTCAAGGTCGTCCAGGTAGTAGTGGGCGGTGGCCGTGAACACCGGAATCTCTACCCGCGGGTCGACCATCACGTCGCTGGGTAGCTCGATCGGCTGGTAATCCGAGTGGAAGTCCTGGTCCAGCCGGCCGGGACCCGTCACCCAGCCCGTCATGCTGATGCAGTGGCAGTCCTCGCCCATCACCGCGTCCGCCACCTCGGCCACCGGCGCGCGGTCCAGGAACTGCAGGAAGTAGGCGGACCGGTTGAACAGCATGTTGACGACCTGCTGGTAGAAGGTCGTTGCCTCGCCGCTGGACGGATCGATGCCGCGCCGTGGGCTTTGTTCCCGGCGGTCGTTGGTGCGGGGATTTGGCTCGACGCTATCGATCCGGCGCCGTAGCTCGGCAACCTCCGCCGCGCTCAATACGCCCGGCATGTAGGCAAAGCCATCGCGGCGCACGGCCTTGGCCAGTTCGTCCACGGTCTCGTAGGCGATCAATTCAAGGCCGGGCATCGCCGCCACCCTCCTGTTCGGGCCGTTGGCCGTGAGTCGCCTGGCAGCCCTTAGTCGTAGTTCGAGAACGGGTGCTCGCCCAGGTAGCGCCGTTGACGTGGCGTGGCCTGGGCCAGGATGTCCGGGTCGAAGCGGAAGTCCAGGTACGGCGGAAACTTCTGCACCACCATCCGCCGGCCGTAGTGAACCTGCAGGAGGTAGCGCGTCCTGGAGCTGATATTGGCCGTGCCGCGATGCCAGACGTCGGACCGGAACAGCACCACGTCGCCCGCCTTGCAAAGGATGTTCTGCCCTTCCACCCCTTGAAAGCTGGTCTCGCCCGCGCCCGGGGGACGCCCGGCGCGATGGCTGCCGGGGATGAACTGGGTCGGTCCCAGCGCGTCGTCCAGGTCGCTCAGGTAGTAGTGGGCGGTGGCCGTAAACACCGGGATTTCCACGCGCGGGTCGGCCATCACCTCGGTGGGCAGCTCTATCGGCTGGTAGTCGGAGTGGAAACTCTGGTCCACCCGGCCGGGACCGGTGATCCAGCCCGTCATCCCGATGCTGTGGCAGTCGTCGCCCATCACCGCATCGGCCACCTCGGCCACCGGCGCCCGGTCCAGGAACTGCAGGAACCAGGGGTGGCGGTTGAAGAGCAGCTTGGTGTGGACTTCGTAGAACATGCCCTCGGAGTCCGAGCCGTCGGCCGCGCGCGGGCGCAGGTGGCGCCGGTCGTTGGCGCGGGGATTCGGCTCGATCTCGTCAATCAGATCGCGCATGTGCGCGACCTCGTCGGCGCTCAGCACGCCGGGCATGAAAGCGAAGCCATCGCGGCGAACCGCTTCGGCCAGTTCCGCGACGGTGTCATAGGTCTTGAGTTCGAGGGCCATCGCCATTGGGTTCCTAGCCTTCCCGCTCGAGCCGATCCACGGCTGCCTTGGTGACGTCCTGCGGGCCGCCGGGTGATCTTACCGAGACGGCCCCGGCGGCGTTGCCCCGGCGGCAGGCCGCCTCCAGGTCGGCGCCCGCCAGCCAGGCACTCAGGAGGCCGCCGGCAAAGGAATCCCCGGCGCCGATGGGGTTGATGGCATCAACCTCGAAGCCGGAGATGTGCCGGAGCGCCCGGCCCGGTCCGGGATCCAGCAGGCTGCCGCCCGCGCCCTGCTTGACTACCACCGGGCCGTCGAACCGCTCCCGCAGCCGGTCGCGTCCTTCCGCGTAGCCGCAGCCCAGAGCCGCGGCGAACTCGGCCCTGCTGCCGATCAGCAGGTCCATTTCGGTGGCGATGGCGGATATTTCTTCGAAGTCCAGCGCGCCGGGCCCGCCCTGGCCGATGTCGAGGACCGCTTTCGCGCCAGCCGCGCGCGCGGCGCGACCAAACGTGCATGCGGCATCCGTCAGGGGCCGCCGGAAGCAAAGGTTGATCCCGGACAGGTACACGTTGCCCGGATCCCAGGCGGCCAGTAGCGACTCGGGGTCCAGCGGCGGGCCGGGATACCAATAGGCCTGCCGCCGTCCGTCCACGCCCAGCGCGATGGTGTGGGTGGCCGTGCTGCCGGCGCGCTCGCCCAGCACGTCGACGCCATGTTCCGCGAGCCCGGCGGCCAGAAAGCCGCCGAACGGATCCGAACCGATCACACCGCCCAGCTGGCAGGCGCCTGTCAGCGCCGCGTAAACCATCGCCGTATTCGCGGCCGTGCCGCCAAGCAACAGGCGCGCGGGGTCGTTGTGTGCAATGTCGCTGGTGTCGGTGAATTCAAGGTCCGGCACCGGAAAACGCTCAAGGCCCTGGATGTTGACGTCCACGACCGTGCTGCCAACACACAGCAAGCGGCTCGCCACGCTCACGACTATTCGCCGCGCTCGATGCGCTCGGGCGTGTAGGCCTGTCCCACGACCAACCGCTCAGCGGCATTGAAGCCAACGCAGTCCGCATACGACGCGGTCCAGCGAGCATGTCCGTCGGCTGCGATCACACCGAGGTAGATATCGATGGCCTCCTCGCCTTCGACGGTAGAGGTTGCTCGAAAGGAGCCCGTGTACCTGCTCATATTCCATCCGGTTCGATCAACACTGCTACTCGCCAAACTGACCTAATTGCGCGCGTCGACTTCGTCCGTCGACGGCGGCAGTCCAACCGCGCTGGACGTGGCGCCGTCAAAGGCCCAACCGAATACGCCGCGCACGTCCTCCCGATGGTCGTTCCGGCAGGCAGTCTCGGCCTGCGCGCCGAACGTGCGCTGATAGATGCCCACGTTGCCGTGATTGCCGAGGTGGTTCTCCACGATATCGTTCAAATCCACGCAATCGGTCGGCCAGGCCAAATCTTGCGTTCCTGAATCCGCGGACTGCGCCGTTTGATCGAAGGCCCAGCCAAACACCCCGCGTACGTCATCCCGGTGGTCGTTCTGGCAGCCCTGCTCGGCCTGGTCGCCAAAAACCCGTTGGTAAATGCCGACGTTGCCATCGTTGCCCAGATGCGCCTCAACGACGTCGTTCAGATCGACGCAGGTCGTCGGCCACTGCTCCGGCGCCGGCGTCGCGGTAGGCGTAGACGTCGGCACGGGCGTCGCCGGCGGAGTCGTCGCCGGCGTGGGCGTCGGTGTTGGTGTCGTCGCCGAATCCGGATGCAGCGGAGTTGCATCCAGCGTCGCCAGGGTCAACTCGGCGGCGCCCACCGATTGGCCGCGCCGCACCAGCAGCCAGGCGATCACATCCAGGTACTGCCGCTCCGTCAACGATCCCTCGGCGGCCAGCGGCATGGTGGCGCTCGTGTAGTCGTACAGCTCACGCGTGGAGGCAAAGCGCACTAACGTGCCAGTCCCCAGGAGCGGAGTGGCGAAGCCGTCGTTACCGGCCGAGCCGTGGCAGGTGGCGCAGGACTGTTCATACACGGTCGCGCCGCGCTCAACCTGCGCGTCAGTCACTGCGACCACGGCGCCGACCGCCAGCAGTCCAACAGCGAGCGCTGCGGCCAGAGCCAGCCCCACCGTCCGCCTCAACGCTGGGCCGCCTGCGTGCGCCGGCGCAGCTCGGCGATCAACTGTTCGGGCTCGGCTACGCCCAGCCAGACTCGGTCCACTCGCAGGAAGGGGAAGAGCCACGGCGTGCCCATCCGTATGCGGCGTCGCAGGGCGACTTCCACCGCCCGCTCCAGGCGCCCCAGGCTGAACTCGCGCCGTCGGTAAGACGGTGACACGCCGTAGCTGGATCGGGGTCTCTGGATTGGCCCGCCGACCAGATCAATCTGGCTGTAGGGTATCGCGGTATCCACCAGGAACCCGACCCGCAGATGCAGGTCGTCCGGGCGTAGCTCCACAAAGCCGTCACTCGCGGCCCGGTAAATCGCCACGATGAAGGGCACCACCGCAAAGAGGGCGACCGCCGTGGCCAAGTTGACCGAGCGGCCGGGCGAGTCCGCCGGATTGCCAACGGCGCGCATGAGCGCAAAAACGCCTAACAGCGCCACGCCCCCCGCCAACAGGTAGAGCGCGTTGCGGTCCACGCCGGTGCTCAGCCGCCAGCGGCGGGACCCGGCGTCAAGCGGTGCCGGATCAGGCTCCATTGAGACTCTCTATTCGGTCGATGGCCTGTCGCCCCAGCAACCGTACATCGGCCGTGATGATGTCGTCGTTCAGCGCCTCGCGGTCAAACCAGCGAATCTCGCTGTGCTCCGTTGACGCCAGCCGCTGCGCGCCGCCGACGGGTCGCACGAAGTAGATCAGGTCAATGTGGACGTGGCCCGGCTCGATGTCCTCCAGCAGGATGGTCTCGGGCGCCGGCAGCACGTGAACCCCGCGCTGGTCGATCTCGGGGCGCTCGGCCACGATTTCGATCTCGAACCCGGTTTCCTCCCGCGCCTCGCGGTGCAGCGCCTCGACGGGATCTTCACCCGGCTCGATGTGCCCGCCAAAGGGCAGCCACATACGCAGCTTGCGGTGGTTAACCAACAGGACCTTGCCGTCACGGACCAGGAAGCCCGTGCTGGTGAAGTGTTTGTCGACGCCCGCCACCCACTCATTGTCGCGTTCGTGCGGGGATTGTACGGACGGCGGCGGTGGGGCGTGCTCAATTCGGTCGATTGCCTGGGTGCCCAGCAAGCGCACGTTGTCGGGAATGGAGGGGTGGCACAGAGCCTGACGGTCAAACCAGCGCATCTCGCTGTGTTCGCTCGACGCCAATTGCTGCGTCCCGCCGACCGGGCGGACGAAGTAGATCAGGTCGACGAGCGCGTGGCCTGCGCGAATGTCATACAGCAGGATGGACGCCGGCGCCGGCAGCACGTGAATCCCTATCTGATGGACATCAGGCAGCTCGGCCAGAATCTCGATTTCGAAGCCGGACTCCTCGCGGGCTTCCCGATGCAGCGTCTCAACCGGGTCCTCGTCCCGCTCGATGTGTCCGCCAATGGGCAGCCACAGGCGAAAGATTCGATGGTTGACCAGCAGGACCTTGTCGCCACGGACCAGATAACCCGAACTGGTGAAGCGTTTGTCGACGCCTGCCACCCACTCATTGCCACATTCGTGCGGGGATTGTACGGACGGCGGCGGTCCGTGGTGACCCACCGCCCAGTTGGTGGAGATGGGGGCGAGTTGAACGCCCCGTCCAGAACCGGTCATCCCGATGCGTCTACAGGTTTAGCCGGACTCTTAAAGTCTCGCCGCGGCGTCACTATCCGGCCGCAACGGCACACGACCAACCCGCGTGTCTTAGTCGGTCTACGCGGGCGCCTTGACCGACGCACCCTAGATTCCTTGCGCCCAGAACGCCCCGCTAGGGACGGGCCGGCTGGACGTCGCGGTGCTTAGGCCGCGAGCGGGAGCGTTTGCTCTTCGCCAGTTACTTAGTTGCCAGGGGGATTTACGAGCTCCCCGGCAGGCTCGACCTGCAGCATCGGAAATCGGGGCTCTGTCAAAACCCGTCATCCCCGAGTCAAAGACCCTAGCGCACGTAGCGAGCGATTTGCCGCGCCGCCTCGCGCGCTCGAATCTTCTCCCGATTATCGTACCGTCGCAGCCCGCGCACCAGCCCAATTTCCAGCTTGGCCCAGCCGCGGGCCAGGAATAGCCGCAGCGGGATGGCGGTTCGTCCCTTGGCGTTCACGTGACCGGCCAGCAGGTCGATCTCGGCGCGGTGCAACAGCAGGCGCCGTGGTCGGTCGGGATCGTGGTTGGCCTCCGCCGCCGGCTTGTAGCGGGCGATGTGAACGTCACGCAAGTACGCCTCACCCTCCTCCACGGACACGAATCCCTGCGCCAGGCTCACGGATCCGTTGCGGATGCTCTTGATTTCCGAGCCGCGCAGTTCAATCCCCGCTGTCAGGGTGTCCAGCACCTCGTAGTCGCGGCGCGCGCGACGATTGACGGCGACCGTGCGCTGGCCCGACGGGACCGGCTGCCTGTCTGAGCGGCGCTTACGACGCTTTCGTGCCACGGTGTCCTGGTGCGCGCTCTGCGCGTGCCACGGGCCTCAGGGGCCCGGCGCCCGCATTCTGCCCGGCCCAGAGGACCGGGAACACGTTAGACGGCGGCGACCCCGCGCGCGGCCGGCGCCTCCACCATGTCGCTCATCAGCTTGGGCAGCGCCATCGTGTGGCTGCAGGTGCGCCAGCCCTGGAAAAACTCGCAATCGCAGGTCCAGGATCCGTCAGCGTAGGTAATGACATGACTACTGTTGTCGCCGTCGAACCTGACGCGCAACGACTCAACGTGCACGCGCTCCGGCTCGCTGGCGTATTGATGCGCCTTCTGCACCTTGCTGATCAGGCTGGATTGCACCCTGTGACCTCCCTGGCGGCACGGCCGCGCTGAAACCAAAAACGCCCGGCCCCACTGGCCGGGCGCATCACGCCACGCGAACCGACGGCCGCCCCCTCACAGCGTCGACCCTCGGTTCATACGTCAAGTATAGCCCCGCCGGATTCCGCGGGCCGACCGGCTATGAGCCGTATTGCAACCGAAACGCCAGGCGGTCCGGAAGTCCCGCCGCCCCCATCGCCGCCTGGGTGGCCCCAATGTCATAGGCAACCCGGTGGAAGGTGAAGCGGCCGGTGGCCGGGTCAAAATGCGCGTAGGCCGCGCGCGGATCGCCGTCCCGCGGCTGCCCCACGCTTCCGGGATTGAAGATCAGGCGGTCGGCCTCAGGGTCAATGGCGTCCCCGTCATTGGGCACGGACGCGGAAAATGCACCGATCCCACGAACACCTTCGTGCCAGCGAAACGTGATCGGCACATGCGTGTGTCCAACAAGGCACACCTGCGTGCCGAAGTAGCCGAAGTTGATTTCCGCCAGGCGTACGTTCGTCAGGTATTCCCAGAGCGGATCGCGCGGGCTGCCGTGGGCCACGTGCACGGAGCCGAAAACCGACGAGACGTCCAGTCCCATCAGGTACTCCCGAGTCTCAGACTCTAACGCCGCGTCCGTCCATTGGCAGGCGGCACGTGCGTCGGCATTGAAGACCGAGAGATCGGCCTGGCCGGTGGAGCCCCGGTCGTGATTGCCCGCCAACGAACGAAATGGCAGGGATCGCAGCAACTGCACAACCTCGTTGGGATGAGGCCCGTAGCCCACCAGATCCCCCAGCGACCAGATCTCGTCCACCGATCCGGCGTCCGCCAGCACAGCCTCCAGCGCCGGCAGATTGCCGTGAACGTCGGCAATGATCAGCACGGGCACTGGCGGGCCTCCGCTGGGAATGCACCGGCTGGCGCACCGGGGTATCCCATTATGCGGACGTTAGGTGCGGTTGGACCCGGACATGGGTTGCAGCCCGCGTTCCCGCAGGCGGGCCACGTACTGATCGCCGCGGTCGAACTCGTTGCTGAAGAGTCCAAACGAGGCGCAGGCCGGCGACAGCAGCACCGCGTCGCCCGGCCGGGCCAGGTCCAGCGCCTGGTCCACGGCCTCGGCCATGCTGTCGGCGACGTCAACCCGGCACTCCGCAAGCAGCGGCTGCAGCCGGTCGGTTCCGCTGCCGGGCAGCAGCACCACCCCGCGTAACCCGTCGGTTGCACACAGTCGCTCGGCCAGGGGCGCAAAGTCCAGTCGCTTATCGGACCCGCCCGCAATCAGCACCCACGGCCCGGCGATAGTGGCCAGGGCGGCCAGCGCGGCCTCCGGCGTGGTCGCCGTGGTGTCGTTGTACGCGCGCGCGCCGTCAATAGTCCCCACCAATTCCTGGCGAGCCGCCACGCCGCCGAATCCGCGCACGGCGCGTTCGATCGCTCGCTCGTCCACCCCCGCCTGGCTGGCGGCCGCGGCCGCCAGCGCCAGGTTGGCGCGGTTGTGACGACCCACCAGCGGCGCCCCGGCCCATCCCGGCGGCGCGTGCTCGAGATCCGGGCGCACCACGGTTCCACCGGCCCGCGCCGCGAACCAGTCCGGCCAACCGCTCCCAGCTGGGATCACGGCCCAATCGCCGGCGCGCTGATTGGCCACCAGCGGCCGCTTGGCCTCGGCGTACGTCTGCATGTCCGGGTAACGGTCCAGGTGGTCGGCCATCAGGTTGGTGACGATGGCGCCGCGCGTGCGCAACCCCGTGCCGGCCAACCCCTCCAGCTGAGCGCTGGAGAGTTCCAGCACCACCGTGGACCCGGGCTCGATCTCGTGCAGTCGCGCCAGGGCCGACACGCGCATGTTGCCGGCCAGGACCGACCGTTCGCCGCCGGCGAGGAGCATGGCGTGCAGCGCCGTGGCCGTGGTCGTCTTTCCACGCGTGCCGGTAACGCCGATGACGCAAGCCTTCTGGCACCAGCGAAGAAACAGCGTGAACTCCATCTCGATGTGTGCGCCGGCGTCGCGTGCGGCCTGCAAGTAGGGCGAGCCCGCTGGCACGGCCGGATTGCGCACCACGATTTCGGCCTGCTCGAAGTCGTCAAGCTCGTGCCGACCGAGCACATAGCGCACGCCAGTCCTGCCAAGCGCGGCCAGGCTGGGCGCCAACTGCGCTTCCGAGCGAAGGTCCGTCACCACCAGGTCGGCGCCGTGCGCCCGCATGAAGGCGGCTACCCCCAGGCCGCCGCTCTGCACGCCCAAACCCATGACCACCACGCGTCGACCGCGCAAAGCGCGAGGATTCTGCGCCCAGGTTGGCTCGGAGGAGTGGTTCACGTCGATGCCGCCTGTTTATCGAGCGTTAATCGCAGCGACAAACGGTTATGACAACTCGCGCCTGGAATATCAAGAAGCTTGCCCTCGCATTCACAAAAGGCCGAACGATCTACGGACGCTTTGTCCGCGTTTTGAAGCAACAAAGATTCCCGTCCCCAACTCCCTGAAATCTTCTGGCGGCCCGCCGGATTCCGACGCTATCAGATTCAGTGTTGACGAAAGCGTACCGAGACTTACACTGGCCTCAGTGCGGGAACGATTCGGACGTTGCTGCATAACGGGTTCAGGGAGGACGGTTTGATCGTGAGGCGTTGCCACCGTCGTCGCGATTAACTGAGACATACGCTCGCCCCTCGGGGCGAGCGTTGTTGTGTCAAGGGACCGAACCGTCTGCCTGGCGCTACGCAGAGACCACATGCACGGCGGGGAGGCACGGCATGGCATCGGACTGCTCAACATTTCACTCGGCGCTTTCCTGGTACTCAGGCCGACTTTCGGAGAAACGGCGGTTCCCGCCGGCGGAAGTCAAACGCCACTTGAAGTGGCTGCGCGAGTTTGGCGAGTCGTTCCCCCAGCGCATGGACCCCGCTAACATCGGCCAGCGCGAAGTCGTCCTCTACTTCGCCGAACACTGCGACGACTTTGGCGACCCGGTCGAATGGTATTACCGCTATAAGGCCATCGAGACGTTCTACGAAGACATGTCCTCCGAGTTGGACCTGCCCAACAACCAGATCAAAGGCTTGTACGACGAGTCCGATCTTGACCCCGAGTTGCTCGAGCGGATTCCAGAACGCCCCCGCATGGCGCCGGTGGACTGGTCGCGCGACGACCGCCACATGTACTAGCCCGCCGCGTAGGGCCCGGTACCCGACGTCGGTTTCTTCAGGCCCGCGCTACCATCCTGCAACACCGCGCCACTCGCGAGTCTGACCTTTGACAGTTTCCGAGTTCCGCGCGCACAAGGGCGCCGGCAATGCCCTGGTTTGCGTCACCGCCTACGACGCCCCCTTCGCCCGGCTGGCCGAACGTGCCGGTGTGGACGCCCTCCTGGTCGGCGACAGCGTGGGTCGCACGGTGCTCGGGCACGCCAACGAATTGCCGGTCACGGTTGACGACATCGTGCACCACACCGCTGCCGTAACCCGCGCGGTCGCCTCAACGCTGGTGATCGCGGATCTTCCGTACATGTCCTACGCCACGCGCGATATCGCCCTGCGAAATGCCGCCCGGCTGCTACAGGCGGGCGGAGCAACCGCTGTCAAGCTGGAGGGCGGCAAGGAAACCGCGGAAGCGACCGAGGCTCTCACCAGCCGGGGGTTCCCGGTCATGGCCCACGTGGGCCTGACGCCGCAGACGGCCCACGCGTTGGGCGGATATCGCGTCCAGGGCGTCAGGCTCTCGGCCGCCCAGGCCATCGTTGACGACGCGGGCGCCCAGGCCGATGCCGGCGCCTTCGCCATCGTGCTGGAACTGGTCCCCGCCGGTCTGGCCCGCGCGATCACCGAGCACTTGGACATCCCAACCATTGGAATCGGCGCCGGGCCCTACTGCGACGGTCAGATCCAGGTGGTCTACGACCTGTTTGGATTCGCCGAAACCACCCACCGGCACACGCGCGTCTTCGCCGACGTTGCCGGGGTGGCCGAATCAGCGTTGTCCGACTATGCCCGCGACGTGCGCCAAGGACTCTTCCCCGCGCCCGATCAGAACTTCAAAGGCAATCGCGGCGTCATCGACCGCCTGAAGTTCGACTGATCTAGTCGGAACCCATGCTCGCGCTCGGCTCGTCGATGAAAAAGCCGTGCTTCTTGGCCACGATGTCGCGGTAGTGATCGTTCCAACGGTGGTACGAGGGCGAGTCGCCGACCACCGCTTCGGACGTGATCAGCATGGCCGCGGCGCTGCCGGCATTGCGCAATGCCGAGCGGGTTACCTTGAGCGGATCGATCACGCCGATCGCCACTAGGTCCTCGTACTCGCCAGTGGCGGCATTGAATCCCATGCGCCCCTCAAGCTGCAGGACCTCGTCCACCGCCACCGCCCCGTCGTAGCCGGCGTTATCGGCAATCACTTCAAGCGGCATGCGTAACGCGTCTCGCACGATCCGGCGGCCGATTGCCTCGTCGGGCGACAGCGACGGATCGTCCTTGATCGCCTCGGAGGCGCGGGCCAGGGCCGTGCCGCCACCGGGCACGATGCCCTCCTCCAGGCCGGCGCGAGTCGCCGAGATGGCGTCCTCGATCCGGTGCTGCAACTCGAACCGCTCCACCTTGCTGGCGGCGCCAACCCAAATCTCCGCAAATGACCCGGTGAGGTTGTTCGCGCGCTCCTGGTGCTTCTCACGGTCGAAGTGGTTCTTCATCCGCCCGTGTTGCATCCAGATGTACTCCACGCGCTCGCGGATAGCCATCGGATCGCCGTGGCCTTGCACAAAGAACGTCTGATCCTTGGTACAACGCACGCGCTCGGCCTTGCCCAGCACGTCCAGGCCAATCGCCCGCCACGGCTCGCCGGTCTCATGGCCGACGATCGTCCCGCCGGTAAAGACCGCCAAGTCTTCCAGCATCCAGCGCTGTCGCTGCCCGAACACCGGCGCCTTGACGCAGATGATCTCCAGATTGCCAGCCTGCTTGTTGGTCGCCAGCATCGTCACGACTTCGCCAATGATCTGCTTGGCCACGATCACCAGCTTCTTGCGCCCGCTGGCCGCGTATTGCTCCAGAAACGGAAGGAAGTCGCGCAAGTACTCGATCTCGCGGTCCGTGATGAGAATGTCGGGGCTCTCGATCACCGCCTCGGTTTCGGCCGTGTCGGTGGCGAAGTGCGAGGACAGGAATCCCGAATCGAGGCGCATACCGTCCACGTACGTGACTTCGGTCTTTAGGCTCTTGCCCTCGTCCACCGTAATCGCGCCCTCGATGCCCTGGCGTTCGAACACGTCGGCAATCAACTCGCCAACGTAGGGATCATTGGCGGACATGCCGGCAATCCAGGCGACCTCTTGCCGCGACTCCGCCCGCATGGCTTGCTGGTAGAGCGCGGACTCGGCCTCGGCCAACGCCGGGTCCATGCCACGCCGGATAATCATGGGATTGGCGCCGGCCACAACGGCCCGGAAGGCCTCGCTGTACATGGCCTGGGTCAGCACCGCCGCCGTCGTCGTGCCGTCGCCGGCTACCGTGTTGGTCTGGCGACAGGCCTCATAGACGATTTGCGCGCCGGTGTGCAGAAACGTGTTCTCGACTTTGATGTCCCGAGCCACGGTCACGCCGTCGTTGGTAACCGTGGGCGGACCGAGGCTGGGCTTATAGGCAACGTTGCGGCCCTTCGGCCCCATGGTCACCTTGACGGCGTTGGCCACCAGGTCCACGCCCTCGCGCAGGGCCAGCCGGGCTTCGAGGTCGAATACGACAGCGCGATCAAGTACCACGCGAAGCCTCCTCGGTCGGGTTCATGGGTAAGCGGGAAAAGGCGCGGCTCAAAGGACCGCGCGGGTTAACCATTGTCCGCTACGCGCCGCCCGCCGACAAGGACTCCTTGAGCAGGGCTGTGGAGGCGCGATGTTCGGGCCGCGCGTGCGTTGCGGCAGTCTCGCAACGTCGTCGGGTCAGGTGGTGCGCGCGGGGATCGCGGCAACCCGCACCTGGTGAGCCCGCGTTTCAGCTAGGAGCCAGGCTGAACGAGGACGCCGCCTGCCCCGGGGCGCCAACCGTGCCGGCGGCTAGAATCGCAGCAGGACGGAAGCCGTATTTCGACTCCCGCCTCGTGCCTGAAGCAGGGCCTGCCTATGCGCCGGACCATAATCATTGCCGCCGTCCTGGTCTTGGCCTGCCTGACCGGCTGGCAGTCCGTCACGTCGGTCGCGGCCGACAGTCCAACCGTGTTGGTCATGGACGTCGAAGGCCCCATCAAGCAGTTGACGGCCGACTACATCACCCGAGGAATGGACACGGCGCGTCGGGACAATGTCGACTTGGTCGTCATTCGCCTGGACACGCCCGGAGGCCTGCTCGAGTCCGTGCGGACAATCGTGCAGAAACTCCTGGGTTCCGAAATCCCGGTAGCCGCATACGTCTCGCCGGCTGGCGCCCACGCCGGATCTGCGGGCACATTCATTGCGGCCGCCGCCAACTTCGCGGTCATGGCGCCGGCAGCCAACATCGGCGCAGCCTCGCTGCTGGAAGCCGGGGGCCAAAAGGTCAGAGGATCTGAAGCGCACAGAATCAGCCAGGATCTGCGCGGCTTCATCCGCAGCATCGCCGAGGCGCGTGGCCGCAATGCCGACGCGCTGGAAGACACCGTGTCGAACGCGACCGCATTTTCGGCGCAGGAGGCTCTGCACCTTGGCGTCGTTGACCTGATCGCTCCCGACCTGTCCACGGCACTCGATCAGCTGCACGGGCGCCAGACCGCGACCGCGGCCGGCTCGATCACCGTGACCTCCCGCGACGCTGAGGTGCGTTTGCTGGGTCCGACCATCGTGGAGCACCTCCTCGGGATTCTCACCAAGCCCGAGGTGGTGTTCATTCTGTTCATAACCAGCTGTCTCGCCTTGCTCGTCGAGGTGTTGTTTCCCGGCTTGATCATCCCCAGCCTGGTCGGTGTGCTCGGATTGGCGTTTGCGATCCTGGGCTTCCTGAACCTGCCCGGCAGCTGGCTGGGCGTCGTGCTGATAGTCCTCGCCGCCGTCCTGTTCTACGGCGAGACCACCGTGCCGGGCATCGGTTTCTTTGCTGCTGGTGGCGTTCTGTGCCTGGTCCTTGGCGGGATCTTTCTGTTCGGGGACTTCTTTCGCCCATCGGACCTGCCGGAACCCAGCTTCATGGTGAGCCCGGTCGTGATCGCGGTCATGGCCGGGATCGCGTTGGGGACGTGGGTCCTGTTCGTTCGCCTCGCTCGCGCCGGCGGCGGTGAGACGAGCGGATTTCAGACCGCGGCCGATACGGCCCTGGTAGGGCGCACCGGAGTCACGCTTTCCGCCCTGCGACCGTCAGGCCGCGTGCTGATTGGCGACGATGAGTGGGTCGCGACAGCCGATATGGGCGTAGCGATCGACCAGGGCGAACAGGTCCGGGTCAGAGCCGTGTACGGACGGGTGCTTAGAGTCGAGAGAGCCTGAGCCTCCACCCCGGCTGCCCTCGAACGCGGCCCGGCTGACTGCCCGACCGAAGCGGACGGCCTACGCGTCGCTCGAAGGAAACTCGTCCATCAGCTGGCGCTCCTCGTCGGAAAGCGCGCGGCTATTCAGCAGGTCGGGGCGTCGGTGCTGGGTGCGGTGCAGCGCCTGCGCCTGGCGCCACCGTTCGACCCGCGCATGGTGCCCGCTGAGCAGCACCGGAGGCACTCGCCGCCCCCGGATCTCTTCGGGGCGCGTGAATTGCGGATGCGAGAGCCGCCCATGAGCGTGCGATTCACCAACCAGCGAGGCCGCGTCACCAACCACCCCGGGAACCAGGCGAGCCCCCGCGTCAATAACCACCATGGCGGCAACTTCGCCCCCGCTGAGCACGTAGTCACCCACGCTGATTTCCTCGTCCACTACCAGCGCGCGCACCCGCTCATCAACGCCCTCGTAGCGTCCGCAAATCAGGATCAGGTGCGAGCGCGCCGCCAGATCCGCGACCCGCGGCTGCGTCAGCGGCCGTCCCTGCGGGGTCAGCAGCACAACCCGGCTGTCGGAGCCACGCAGGTCCTCAACCGCCGCCACGATCGGTTCGGCCTTGAGCACCATGCCCGGACCTCCGCCGTAGGCGTAATCGTCGGTAACTCGATGCGGCGGATCGGCCCAGTCCCGCAGGTTGTGCACCCGTACCTCGATAATCCCGGCTGTCCGCGCCTTGCCCAGCAGGCTGACGTCCAGGAAACCGTCGAACGTCTCCGGAAACGTCGTAATCACATCCACCCGCCAGGCCGGCGTCATCAGCGCAAGCCCTCGATCACCTCGATGGTCAGCACCCGCCGTTCTGGATCAAAGTCTTGAACCACGTCGGGAATCGCCGGCACCAGCACCTCGCCGGCGGCGCCGCGAACCAGGTACACGTCGTTACTCCCCGTGACCATCACTTCGCGCACGGTCCCAATCGCTTCGCCGGTGTTCGCCACCACCCGCACGCCGATGAGCTCCACGCCGTAGTAGCTGCCTTCGGGCAGTGGCGCCGCCTCGGCCAGCGGAAGCGAGATCTCGGCGCCGCGCATGTCACGAGCCTCCTCGCGCGTGCGCACGCCCCGGAGCTTGAGACGCGGCTTGATACCGGGATGAAACGCCTCGACCTCGATCGGGTCGCGGTTCGGGCCCACGTACACGCGACGCCCGGCCTCAAGATTGGCCAGCACGTCAGTCTCCAGCCGGACTCGAACGTCGCCGCGAACGCCGAACGCCCCCAGCACGGTCGCGAGGACGATCTCCCGGGGCGCTTCCGTCAGTCGCTCTCCTGAATGTCCAGCGCCAGTCGACGGTCGCCGCCAACCGGCGCGGCGTGCATCACCGCGCGAACCGCGCGGGCGACCCGCCCCTGGCGTCCAATCACCCGACCCATGTCCGAGGGATGAACATAGAGCTTGTAGATGCTCAGGTGGTTGCGCTGGACCCGGTCCACACGAACCGAGTCGGGCTCCGTCACCAGGTTGCGGGCGATGAACTCGACTAACTCGTCCATTCGACGGCGTTAGGCGGTCGGGGCGGCGGCCGCGACGGGCGGCTGCGGCATGTTCTTTGCGATATTCAGCAGCTTGCGCACCCGCTCCGTCGGCTGCGCGCCCTTCCGGATCCAGTCCTCGGTGGCGTCCACGTCCAGCCGGATGGTCGAAGGGTCGGTCAGCGGGTCGTAGTAGCCCAACTCGGCGATACGTCGGCCGTCACGCGCCCAGCGCGCCTCGGCCACCACCACTCGATAGCTGGGACGATTCTTGCGCCCGGTGCGGGCCAGTCGAATTTTCAGCATGACGAAGAAACTCCGGTGAACTCGATGGGAGGAGCCGGCTGCGGGCCTGGAGCCCTCAAAGCACGCCGACCCCTGATCATACCCACGCCACCCGCCCCTGTCACCGGGGGTTAGGCTTCGCGGCTCGCCTTCCAATCTTGCGCCAATGGCCGTTCGGGTTGGGGTGATCGGAGCCGGGGCCTACGCCCAGCGTGCCCATCTGCCTCCGCTGCGGGAGCATCCGGACGCCGAGATCGCTGCGCTCTGCCGACGCAATCCGGTCCGTCTGGACGAAGCCGCCGACGCCTTTGACGTCCCCGGCCGCTACACCGACTACGCCGACCTCTTGGCGGACGACTCGCTGGACGCGGTCACAATCTCGCTGCCGCACAACCTGCATTACGAAGCCGCCCGGGCGGCCCTGGATTGCGGCAAGCATGTGCTGGTGGACAAACCGCTCACGCTGCGGTCGGGCCATGCGCGTGAACTGGTGACGCTCGCCGAACGACGCGGCTTGACGCTGATGGTCGCGTTCAACCGCCACTACGAGCCACCCTTCACCAAAGCGCGCGACCTCCTGGCCGAAGGCGCCATCGGCGAGTTGCGGCTGATCCAGGCCTACATGGCGTACGACTGGGATCTGTGGATGCAGCCGTCGGACCGCCGGTTTACCGGCGCCGGCGCCGCCATGCTCAACGGGGTGTCCGACACGCAAGCCACGCTCTTGCACGAGACCAGCTTTCGTAGCGACGCCGCGGCCAACGGCGGCGGCTTCTTCGCGGACGGTGGCGCGCACGTCCTGGAGGCCTGTCTCTGGCTGGCGGACTCGCCCGCGGCCACCGTCTTCGCGCTGATGGACTCGCCCGAGGCCGACCTGTACACCGCGCTCAACATGCAGCTCGCGTCGGGCGTGCTCTGCAGCCTGGCCTGCGTGGGCGATACGCCGAACCCGAGAGACTTTGGCCTCCGCCTGTACGGGACGCGCGGCGCCATCCACATGCGCTGGGACCACCTGACCCTGGAGCGCGAACTGCGCGATTCGGAGACTTTCTACAACACGTCAATGCCCTTAATGGGCAGCGCCCCGGCCAATTTCATCGACGTAATCCTGGGTCGCGACGCGCCGCGGGCCACGGCCCGGGACGGCCTGCGCCAGGTCGCTGCAATGGAGGCGGCCTACCGATCGGCGCGCAGCGGCGTGCCGGAACGCACCTAGCTCTGGGTCGGGCTCTGCTCCGTCGTTGACGACTCATCCGCCGGCGGCTGCTCGTCGGTCGGCGGTGAGCCTTCCCCCTGCGCCTCGGCCTCCGCCTTTGCCTGCGTCTCCGCGTAGCCCGGCACCAGGTTCGGATCGAAATTGCCGTCCTCGTTCAGTCCAACTTCCCATCGTTCCGCCCAGGGCAGGAACACCGAGGGAAATCGATCCTTGGCCATCACGCGGCCGCCCAGCTTGACCTGCCGCGTGATCACCGTCCGCAGCCCGGGAATCGCGCTGTCGGTCTTCTCAATCTCGCCGGGCGACAGTTCCGTGCTGGGCTCCACGCGCAGCGGCGGCGGCGCAATCTCCTCGCCCCTCCACGCGTCCAGCGATACTTCACGATCCACCGACGGTCCCATCAGCCGAAACGCCAGGGTTTGCCGGTGGCGGTCCAGGATGCGCCGGATCAGGATGTGGTTCGGCGTGTCGTTGGTGAATGCCAGGTCCTGGGCCGGCTGCCAGATCGCCGCGTCAAAGCCGGGCGGATTGCCGGGCCCCAGCTCGTAGTAGCCGACGCGGTAGGCGTGCTGCCAACGCTCGCTGATGGGCAGCCCCGCCCAGAATGCCGCCCGAAACAGCGTCGTCGACACCTGGCAAATGCCGCCGCCGATGCCCGGCTCGGTACGCGTGGGCGCGATTACCAGGCCCTCCACGAACCCGTTGCCCGCCGTGATCGGCCCCACGGTGGCATTGAACGAAAACGTCTCACCGGGCGGAATCACCGTGCCGTCGATGAGCCGCGACCCGTTATCAATGTTGTGGACGCGGTTGCCGCTGGAACCGCTGAACCGCGACAGGCCTTCGGCTATCAGGTTGTCGAACTGCAGTTCCGTCGCGCCGAACCGGGTGATTGATGGCTGGATGGTCACCAGCGGCACATTCACCCGTCGCTGACCGCCGTCGAAGGCTGCCTGAACTCGCGCCCAGAGGCTCTCGGCGTCGATCGTGCGTCCCGGCGTGCCCTGAACCAACGGGACAACCTCGCCGTCGCTCTCCACCCTGATCTTCGGCTCTACAGCCGCCACCCGCAGCGTGTCGGCAATCTCGCGCGCAACCCGCTCGAACGCCCGATAGCTCACGTCCACGCTGATGTCGGGAGCCTCGCGCGGCCCGACCACTCGCATATCTTGGGCCAGGTCCTCTCGAGTGATCGACCATCGATGGCCCGGCGCGACCAGTTCGATGTGTCCGTCCATCAACTCACGGGCGCGGTCGGCCGCCGGCGTCACGTCGGCTGTTTGGACCTGAGGCGCCAACGAGCGCGACTGCAAGTCAATGATCAACCGCTGCGGCGTGTCGAACCGCCGGCTCATCACGGCTAGCACGTCCGCGGGCACCAGTTCGCGACCCTCGCTCGACGGGTATACACGAGCGAGGCGCTGACCGCCCTGGGTCTCGATCCGCAAGTCGGCGTCCTTCGGTGCCTGCGCAATCTCCTCGGAAATGTGCTCGACGAACGTCATGAAGGCGTGCGGGTCGAAACTGAAGGTCGTTCGCCAGTCGCGTGGTGCTTCCAGCGTTTGCTGTTGCTGTCGGAGCCGTGTCTCCCAGCCGCCCAACCGTCCCCAGGCGTAAGCCTGCGCCAGCGGCGTGGCGTAGTCGACCTGAATGCCGACCTCTCCGCCCGTCGGATTCCACGTCCGTCCATCCAGTCGAAAGACGACCGGATACTCACGAAAGCCATCCCAACGAGCCGCCAGGCGGTCATGCACCTCGGCCCGCGTCAGGCCGCCAACGTCTTCGCCGTCCAGACGCACACCCGGGTAGAACCGGTCCGAGTAGCGCGCCTCGCCAATCGTCACAAACGCGGTGACGCCGGCGGCGGCCGCCGCAGCGCTTCCAAGCACGCCGGACCCTGCAATCAGCAGAAGGCTGCGTCGGTTGATGTGCATCGAATCCTGCTCGCCCGCGCGGCCGACACGCGTGGCCGCGCCCTTTCCAACTATAAGTGTTGTCACGCAAAATACGCGGGATTCGGCGCCTGCCGGACAGCGGTCAGCGGGGGCGCCTGTGCTATCGTCGGCGCTGCCGACCAGTTGGTTGGCACCCCACCTTGCAACCCGTTATTTGCGGCGCGTGGCGCCGCTCGTTCTCCGGCATACCACCCATGGCGACCCTGATCGAGGAACTCGAAAAGACCTATCTCAAGCCCGACGTGCCCGACTTCAACGTCGGCGACACCGTGCGCGTGAACGTGAAAGTGCGCGAGGGCGAGCGCGAGCGCGTCCAGGTGTTCGAAGGCACCGTCATCCGTCGCCGCGCCGGCGGTGTCAACGAGAACTTCACCGTCCGTCGCCTGTCCGGTGGCATCGGGGTCGAGCGCACGTTCCTCCTCCACTCACCGATCGTCGACGACATCCAGGTGGTTCGCTACGGCAAGGTTCGGCGCGCCAAGCTCTACTACCTGCGCGACCGGGCCGGTCGCGCGGCGCGCGTCAAGGAGCGGCGCGCCTAGCCGGCGCGAGAGGCCAGCCCCGTCGGCGACCTCCCGCTCAGGCTCCCACCGCCGCGCCGGGAACTCCGGCTGCTGCGGCAGGGAAGCCGCCGAATCGCGGGCGTGGACGAAGCCGGCCGTGGCGCCTGGGCGGGGCCGCTGACCGCCGCGGCCGTAATCCTCCCGCCCGTGGCCTATCTGGATCGGCAACTGCTGGCTGGCGTCACCGACTCCAAGCGCCTCTCGCCCCGCGCCCGCGAGCGCCTGGCCCGCCTGATTCACGCCCACGCCGCCGCGGTCGGGGTCGCGCACGCCTCGCCTCGAGAAATCGATGCGGCCGGCATCGCCGCCGCTGGTCGCCTCACCATGCACCGCGCCCTCGGCCGCCTCGAGCTCGATCCCGATCACGTCATCGTGGACGCGTTTCCGCTGGACGCCGCCAGCAGGTTCGCCGACCGGCAGACGGCCGTCATTCGGGCCGACGCCACCTGCCTGGCTGTCGCCGCCGCCTCGATCTGCGCCAAGGTCGCCCGCGACCGCCTCATGCGACAGTTGAGCCGCCGCTTTCCTGACTACGCCTTCCATCGAAACAAGGGCTACGGCACCGCCACCCACCGCGCTGCCCTGCAGGCGCAGGGGCCAATTGCCCTGCACCGACAAAGCTTCGCCCCCGTTCGAGAGGCCCATGCCGCGAATACCCTGGCCGTCTAGGCGCCGCGCGCCGGCGGAGCGCGCTGAACTCGGCCGCTGGGGCGAGGACCTGGCCGCGCGTGAACTCAAAAGGCGCAAATACAAGATCGTGGGACGCAATGTCCGCGTGGGGCGCGGCGAACTCGATATCGTGGCCACGGACCGAGGCGAAACCGTGTTCGTGGAAGTCAAGACCCGTCGCGACCAGGCCTTTGGCGGAGCCCGCGCCGCCCTCACGCACACCAAGGCCCGTCAGCTGGAACGACTCGCCCAGACCTACCTGCGCCAACACGCCGACCGCGACGCCGCGTACCGTGTCGACGTCGTCGCCATTGACGTTGACCCTTCGGGCGACTACACCGTGGACGTAATCCCCAATGCCGTGCAGTTCTGACTCGCTCACCAGGATGCCCCTCGTGCAAAAGCGACCTGCTCTCCAGATGACCAATTCGAATCGGGCCGTGTCGATTCAGGGCAGTCGCTCGCTTAGCCGCTGGCTACGGCGCGCGGGCCTCCTGTTGGTTCTGGCGCTGTTGGCCGTCGCGACGCTTGCGCCGGCTCACGCCGATTCCGGTGACTATCCGATCGAAGGCGGACGCGTCTTCACCCAGGCCGCCGAGACCGAAGTCCCGGACGCCGGCTTCGCCGTTACTGACACCGACGGAATCCCCTTCTGGACCGAGTTCCAGCGCCTGGGCGGCGTACAGGCGCTGGGCTACCCCTTGTCGCATCGCTTCGAGTGGGACGGATTCACCGTCCAGGTGTTCCAGAAAGTCGTGCTGCAGTGGCGGCCGGAAGCCAACACCTTCATGTTCGTCAACGTCTTCGACCGGCTCAATCTCGAGGGCTACGACGACACCCTGGAAGACCTGCTGGTGCCTCCCTGGGAGTACTTCGAGGAAGCGGGACTCACCTGGGACCAGGTCATCACCACGCGCCAGTCCCTGCTGCACGCAAACCCCGCACTGCGCGACGCCTACTTCGCCGTTGACGACCCGCTGCGCTGGTACGGGCTGCCCACCTCACGCGTGGTCACCTACGACCACGTGCATACCATCAGGTTGCAACGCGCCGTGCTGCAGCAATGGCTGACGGACCTGCCCTGGGCCTCCGCCGGCGAGGTCACCGTCGCCAACGGCGGCGACCTGGCCCGCGGCGCCAACATCTTCCCGCCCGACGTCCTGCAACCCCGGGTTCTTCGCGAGCCCGTCGGACCAACCCAGCAGGCCGCGCCCGCCCCGTTGCCCGACCTGTACGGCCCCGTCACCGCCATGCGCGCCGCCCTGGGCCTGCCGTCGCTGATCGTCAGCCCCGAACTGATGCAGGCGGCCCAGGGCCACGCCGACTACTACATCGCCCACCTGGACGACCCGAATTCGGGCGGCCTGCACACCCAGGTGTTCGGCTATGCCGGCTTCACCGGCCGCACCATCGGCGACCGCGCCCGCGCGGCCGCGTATCCGCTCGGCTGGGTGGACGAGGTCTTTGCGTTTTTCACCCCCGCCAACACGGTGACCTGGGCGCTTGAAACCGTCTGGCACCGCTACATGTTCATCCACCCGTCCGCCGTGCACGTGGGCTTCGGAACCGCGACCGGCGGCGGCACAACCATCACGGTCTTCAACGTGGGTTTGTCGCCGCAGCACACCGCCGACGCCCCGCTGCCGGCCGTTGTGCCGGTCAACGGCGCGACCGACGTCGCCACCAGTTGGGCCGGCTGGGAGTCGCCCAATCCCGCCCCGGGCGCGCTCCGCCCGTTCGGCCCGGCAATTTCATTGCAATTCGGGCTGAACGACGAGATTGAGTGGGGCGAGGCCGGGTTGTACGGGCCCGACGGCGCCGCCGTCACCACCGCCCGCACCATCAGCCAGTGGCGGCGCGCCCTGTCGCTGGTCCCGCACGATCCGCTGACGCCGGCCACGACCTTCACCGTCCGCGTCAATGGAACCCGCAACGGCGAAGCCTTCACCGTCGAATCCAGCTTCACCACGCGCCAGACGGAGCCACCATTACGATGATCTCAATTCATCCTCAGTCGGAAAGTCTCACATGCACCTGATCTCCGAACTCGGCCACTGGGTGCTGGACTGGGGCGATTCACCCTGGGGCGGTCTGGCGCTGTTTGTCCTGGCCTTTTGGGAATCCAGCTTTTTCCCCATCCCGCCGGACGGCCTGATGATCGCCCTGGCCGCCGGGAACCTTCCGTTTGCGCTCGGCTTCTCGGCCATCGCCACCGCCGGCTCCCTCCTGGGGGCCATGCTGGGCTACTGGATCGGCCTGCGCGGCGGCCGTCCGCTCCTGGACCGGCTCTTCGCCGAACAGCGCATCCTTTACGTCGAACGGCAATACCAGCGCCGCGACGTCTGGGCCGTCACCGTCGCCGCCTTCACCCCGATCCCCTACAAGGTCTTCGCCATTGGCGCCGGCGCCTTCCGGCTCAACTTCCGCCGCTTCATGCTGGCCTCGCTGGTTGGACGCGGTGGCCGCTTCTTCCTGGTGGGGATCCTGATCACCATCTTCGGCACGCAGGTCGAAGCCGCCCTCGACGAATACTTCGACGTCCTGGCCATCGCCTTCGTGGTTCTCCTGATCCTCGGCTTCGTGGTCATTCGCTTCGCCATGCGCCCGCGCGCCGAGGCGGCCGACAGCTCAAGCGACTAGCCCCGTGCCCGCGCCCAGCCGCTTCGCCGTGGCGGCCGATGTCGTGGTCGTTGCTGAATCACCGAAACCTTCGGTCTTGCTGATCCGCCGCCGCAATCCCCCACCCGGCTGGGCCATTCCCGGCGGCTTCGTCGAGCCTGACGAGGACCTCATCGACGCCGCCCGCCGCGAACTCTCCGAGGAAACCGGCCTCCAGCCGCCAGCCCTCGAGCAACTCGCAACCTTCGGCCACCCCAACCGCGATCACCGCGGCCGCACCATCTCCGTCGTCTACGGCGCCCGCCTCCAACAAACCGCCTTACCCGCCGCCGGCGACGACGCCGCCGACGCCCGCTGGTTCCCCCTCACCGCCCTCCCCGCCAACCTCGCCTTCGACCACGCCACCATCCTGGCCCAGGTACTGCCCCGACTCACGGGCTAAAGTCGGGTAGCCGTCCGAGTTGCCGATTGGCCGCTACGCGCCGTAGCGTGCCTACCGTCATGACAGCCACGACCGAAACACCCGCCTCCGCCTCCGCCCCCACCGCCCTGCTGGCCGACTTGCGCCGCATCGTCGGCAACTCCTGGGTCCTCTCCGATCCCGACGACCTGCTCCTGTACGAGTACGACGGCTCGGTCGACCGCGCCCTGCCCGACGCCGTCGTATTCCCCGACACCACGGCCCAGGTCCAGGGCATCGTCCAGGCCGCGCTGAAACACGGCGTGCCGGTGGTGGCTCGCGGCGCCGGCACCGGGCTCAGCGGCGGCGCCATCGCCCGCTGCGGCGGGGTGGTGGTGGCCACCTCGCGCATGAACCGCATCCTCGAAGTCGACACCCGCAACCGCCGCGCCGTCGTGGAACCGGGCGTCGTCAACGCCGACCTCAGCGCCCACACCCACCGCTTCGGCTTTCATTACGCGCCCGACCCATCCAGCCAGTACGCCTGCACCCTGGGCGGCAACATTGCCACCAACGCCGGCGGCCCCCACACCCTCCTCTACGGCGTCACCACCAACCACGTCTTGGGCATCGAGTTCGTCACCATGGATGGCCGCGTCGTCACCACCAGCGCCCTGCCCGACAGCCCCGGCTACGACCTCACCGGCCTCTTTTGCGGCAGCGAGGGCACCTTCGGCATCGTCACCCAGGCCGTCGTCCAACTGGTCCACACCCCCGCCGGCGTGCGAACCCTGCTGGCCTCGTTCGGCTCGGTGGCCGCCTGCAGCGCCGCCGTCTCCGGCATCATTGCCGCCGGGATCATTCCGGCCGCCGTCGAAATGATGGATCAGCTGGCACTGGAAGCCGTGTCCGCGTTTATCCCGCGAGCAAATCTCCCTGTGGACGCCGCCGCCGTGCTGCTGCTCGACGTGGACGGCGTGCCCGCCGAACTTGACGACCGCGAAGCCGAGATCCGCGACGTGCTCCTCGCCAACGAAGCCCGCGACATCCGCGTCGCCCAGAACGACGCCGAACGCAACCTCTTCTGGCTGGGCCGCAAGAGCGCCTTTGGCGCCATGGGCCGCCTCTCGCCCGACTACTACGTGCAGGATGGCGTGATCCCGCGAACCACCATTGCCCACGTGCTGGGCGAGATTCGTCGCATTAGCCAGAGCTTTGACCTGCCTATCGCCAACGTCTTCCACGCCGGCGACGGCAACCTGCACCCTCTCCTGCTCTTCGACAACCGCGTGCCCGGTGAACTGGACCGGGTGCTCGACGCCGGCACCGCCATCCTGCAGGTCTGTGTGGATGTCGGCGGCATGCTCAGCGGCGAACATGGCATCGGCATGGAGAAACAGTCCGCCATGCCACTGGTCTACGGCCCCGACGACCTGGACGCCATGCGCCGCGTCCAGCAGGTCTTCGACCCGCACGCCCTCTTCAACCCCAACAAGATTCTCCCGGCCCCCGCCGGCTGCGCCGAAATCACAAACCTGCGCCGCTCGTCCTCGGAGTCCTCCGACTGACTCAGGCCTGGGTTCCGGCGCGTCGCCTCCTCGGCTCGGCCGAAGGCGTGGGAGCCGCGGTCGCGATCGCATCTGCGGCTGCCGTCCTGTTGCTGGCCGCGTTGTGGACCGTGGACGTTGGTGCCGGCGACGAACTGGACCCGAACTTCGAGCTCGGTCCGCTTGGGCCGGACCGCGTGCTCACCCAGCAGACCACCGTGAGTCACCCCGACATGATCGGCCTGCAGATCGCCGCGCGCGCCGAGGGCACCGTTGCACCGCTGACCGTGCGGGCCGACCTGCTCGCCGCGGACACCCTGATCGCCAGCCGCACGTTCCAGGCATTCCCTTCCACCACCCTCCAGCTCCGACGCGTGGCCTTCGCCCAACCGGCGCCCGTTGGGCCCGTCGCGGTGCGGTTACGGGTCGAAGCGGGACAGCCCGGCGGCGTCGTCTACGGCGCCACGCGGGACGACCGACACCCGGAAGGCGGCCTGCGCCTGGATGGGCAGGTGGAGTTCACCGACCAGGACCTGGCGCTGCGCGTGCTTCACCGCCGCTCGCTCTGGACGCACGTCGAAGCTCTCGTCGGCGATCTACGCGCCGCCCGCACGGTCGCCGCGCTCACCCTGATCGCCATGGCGGCTGGCCTCGGCCTGATCGCAACCGCAACCACGCGCGCCCTGCGCGTGGCTCGTACCGAACCTCGGTCCAACCGGCCATGACAGCTCAACAACCTCACCTGGCCGCCATCGTCCTGGCCGCCGGCGAATCAACCCGCATGGGCCAGCCCAAGGCCCTGCTGCCCTGGGGCGGCAAGCCGCTGGTAAGGCACCAGGTGAACCTGCTGACGGCCCATCCGGCCATTGACTTGGTCATCGTGGTCGTCGGCAGCCTGCTGGACGAAGTTCGCGACGCCCTGCAGGACACACCGGCGCGCGTCGTCGCAAATCCTCGCTTCCGCGAAGGCCGCGCCACCTCCCTGGCCGCCGGCGCTCGCTCCCTGGAGGGACGTTCAACCAGCGTCCTGGTGGCCAGTGTCGATCAGCCACTCGCCGCCGACCTTCTCGACCCGCTCGTCGCCGCCTGGCACACCGAACCCGCCGCCCTCTGGCGGCCCAGCTACCAGGGCCGCGGCGGCCACCCCCTCATCGCCCCCGCCGACGTCGCCCCCGAACTCGCCCACGTCACCGAGTCCACCCACGGCCTGCGCGCCGTCGTCACCCGCCACCGCCATCGCCTGCGCTCAGTTCCGGTGAACTCCCAACTCGCCGTCCTCAACCTCAACACCCCCGCCGACTACGCCGCCGCCCAACCCTTCAGCGGTCCCGCCCCATCGCCTAAACTGTCGGCGGGCCCATAGCTCAGCTGGAAGAGCGCCTCAATGGCATTGAGGAGGTCGTCGGTTCGAATCCGATTGGGTCCACCGACGGCCAGCGCCCGGCACCCGGGCCCACACGCGCAGTAAGAGCACAGGTCCCGGAAGCACCTTCGCGTCAGCAGCCCGCCACTGCCTGCGATGCTTGTTGGTCAGGGAATTCGACGGACTTGGCAACCACCGTATCGAGAGGACTCGACCATGCGCGTAATGGTCCTGATCAAGGCAACCGCGGACAGCGAAGCCGGCGTGATGCCGTCCATGGAACTGATCCAGGCCATGGGCGCCTTCAACCAGGAACTGGTCGAGGCCGGCATCATGCTCGCCGGCGACGGTCTCAAACCGTCCTCCCAGGGCAAGCGCGTCGCCTTTGATGGCGACAATCGCACCGTCAGCGACGGCCCCTTTTCAGCCACCAGCGAGCTCGTCGCCGGCTACTGGCTCTGGCAAGTCAAGGACTTGGACGAGGCCGTCGAATGGGTCAAGCGCTGCCCCAACCCCATGCTCGGCCCTAGCGACGTCGAAATCCGCCCCCTCTACGAACCCGCCGACTTCATCGAGGCCATGAGCCAGTAGAGCTCGGGAGACGGCGTCCGCCTCCGCGTTCTACAAACCGTCACAGGAATCCTGACCCTCAAAGCCGCCGACACCGACCCAGCTTCTTTGCCAACAATTCCGTAGCCAACAGTCTTGTTGGCATCGCGACAATGGCCGGCGGCCGCCGCCGCCCTACTGCATCGGCGAAAACCCCGTCGGCGTCATATAGCTATTGATCACCCGCGCCACAATCTGCCCGCTGGCCTCGGTTTCCGCTCGCACGCGTTGCCATTCCGGGTCGGACTGAAACGCCGTCCACTTGGCCTCGCGGTCGGCCTGGCTGTCGAAGCGCGTGATGTAAACCAGCCGGTCACTCCGGCCCACCACCTCCTGCCAGAACCCCACCACCTCAATGTCCAGGCGTTCGAAGATCCGCATCGTGTGCTGGGAAAACCGGGCCATGATGGCGTCCATCCGGCCCGGCAGGATCTCGTAGATTCGCAGTTCGTAGAGCATCGGCTGGCGTCCTCGACTTGCAGGATTCGAAGCAGCATGCCCCACGGGCCGCTCGCTTGCGTACCATGGCCGCCGGTCACTTCGCACGGCACGAACAAAGGATCCGACCGCGGTGTACGCCATCGTCATCGGCTGCGGGCGCGCCGGCGCCGAAATCGCCAGTCGTATGAGCGATCAGGGTCACTCGGTCGTCGTGATCGACCGTGACCGCGGGGCCTTTCACCGGTTGTCGGACAGCTTTTCCGGCACCACCCTTGTTGGCCAGGCCATCGACGAGGACCTCCTGGTGGCCGCCGGCATCGAGCGCGCCGATGCCGTCATCGCCACTACCTACGGCGACAACTCCAACCTCATCGCCGTCCAACTCGCCCGCAAGCGCTTCAACGTCGAGCGCGCCATCGCCCGCGTGAAGGATCCCGTGCGGGCCTCCGCCTTTGCCAAACTCGGCTTCGAGACCATTCCATCCACCGTCATCGTCGGCGACGCCTTCGAACAGGCCCTGGGCTGGGAGCCGCACCAGCCGAACGGCGTACCGGAAAACGGCGGCTAGCTCACCGTGTTCGTCATCATCGCCGGCGGCGGCAAGGTTGGCGGCCAGCTGGCCCGCGACCTCCTGACCGAACGCCACGAAGTTGTCGTGATGGAGTCCAACCCCGCCAAGGCTCGCGCTCTGCAGGACGAAATTGGCGACGCCGTCGTCCCGCACGACGCCTCCGAGGGACGCTGGCTCATCGACGCCGGCATTGGCCGAGCCGACTTGCTGATTGCCGTCACCGGCGACGACGAAGACAACATCGTCATCTGTCAGCTCGGCGCCGCCCTCTCCGAGGGCCGGGCCCGCACCATCACCCGCATCAACAACCCCAGGAACAGCGATACCTTCCGCACCCTCGGCATCGAGGCCATCGTCAACGCCACCGACCTGGTGATGACGATGATCGAGCGCGATGTCAGCGTCGCGCCGGTCGTCCACCTTATGCGTCTGCGCAATGCAGGCCTGGAACTGGTGGAAATGACGGTCGCCGAAGGCTCGACCGCGGACGGCGCCACGCCCGAGGACCTGCGGCTACCCGAGCAGGGCGGGCGCATCAGCGTCATCCTGCGCGATGGCGACGCCGTGCTTCCCTCGCCCACCACGCGCCTGCGCGCCGGCGACTCCGTGGTCCTCGTCGCGCAGACCGAATTCGAAGAAGCCCTCGGCCGCCAATTCGCAGCCCCCACCATCGTCTAGAGTTCGCGCGCCCCGCCTGATCCCGTTGGCCCGGGACCCGACTCACTGAACGACCCGGCCAACATCCGTGCGAGCGTGGGTCGGTCGTCTCGATCGCACCCGGCCGCCCCTCACGCCGCCGAAGTCAGAAAGTCAGCCACGCTCCGGCGAATCCCGGCCGCGTCCAGGCCATGCGCCCGATCGTGCTCCCAACGACTGCCGTAATGCCGGTGCTCCCGGCGCGCGACGCCCAGCGCCAGCAGGCGGTGCGGAGAGTCCCTGAGGGCCGCCGAGACCTCGGCCGAAGACGTCCCGGCCAGGTACGGCTCCACCAGGACCACGGCGGGCCCGTCCAGGAACGTCCGCAGCCCTTCTGCATCAAACGGTCGGATCGTTGATGCGTACAGGATCGTCGCATTGAGGTCGGTGGTCGCTTCCAGAACCGGCGTCAGGCTCGGACCCACGGCGATGATCGTCGCGGCTCGACCCGATCCTCGCCGGATCAGCGTGAGGCCGCTGGAATGCGGTCGGGCTTCGGCATTGGCCGACTCCGCGAGACGGACGTAGTCGAGTCCCGTGCCGGCGGCCGTGGAACGCAGAATCGCTTCCACCTCGTCCGGGTGGCCGGGGACGTGCACGTTCCATTCCGGCAGGGTCGACATGAGAGCAACGTCCTCCGGCGCCTGGTGCGTTCGCCCTGCCGCGGCCGCGTCGTAGGACGCCCCGACCGAAACGAAGACCGCACCCAATCCCTGGTGCCCAAAGTCAAGCTTGACCTGCTCGTACGGCCGTTCGACCAGGAACGGCGCGTAGGTGTGCACGATCGGCCGGAAGCCCTCCATTGCCAGTCCCGCGGCAAACCCAACCAGCAACTGCTCCCGGATTCCGACGTTCAGCACCCGCCCTGGATGACGCGCCGTCACGCCGGCGCTCGCAAAGTACCCAAAGCCGATGTCCGCCAACACCACGGCCAGGTCCGGACGTTCGTCCAGCAAGGCGCCGGTGACGTTCATGAAGCGGTCCCGCATCGTTGGCATCCGCGCTATCCCTTTCCTTCCACCTCGGCCACGACCACGTGCGGGCGGTCCCGGTGGGCCGTCGACACGGCGGCCTCGATGGCGTCGTGGTCGCGGCCGTCCACGGTTGCGGCGGACCAGCCTTCGAGCCGGAATCGCTCGTCGATCCCGCCCGGCCAGCCGTGGGTCGCCGAGCGGTTGTCGATCACGCAGACCGTCAACCGGGACAGGCCCAGCCGGCCGGCCAGCGCAATCGCCTCGTGGTTGCTGCCCTCGTCCAGTTCCGCGTCGCCAACCAGGCAGAACACCCGCGGCCCGGCACGCCCCTTCAGGTCCAGCGCCGCCGCCACGCCCATGGCGATCGGCAGCCCGTGCCCCAGCGATCCGCTGGAGAGCTCCACGCCCGCGATCAGCGCCCTGTCCGGGTGCTGGCCAAGAATCGAGTCGTACCGTCCGAACCTGGGCAGCGCGTCCAGCGGGATAAACCCCCGCGCCGCCAGGACGGCGTAGTAGGCCATCGGGCCGTGACCCTTCGAGAGCAGAAACCGGTCGCGGTCCGGATCGTCCGGAGCCTGCGGATCCACCTTCAGCACCCGGTCATACAGCACCCACAGCACGTCCAGCGTGGATTCGGAGGCGCGCCCATGCTTCTCATCGCCGGTCATCAGCGTGATGAGGGCGGGCAGGTCCTCGTAGGACATCACGGAAGGCTGCATCGGTTCATTCCAGGAGGGTCTTCAGTCGCCTATGTGTTCATTCTGAAACTTCAAGTACACTTGAAGTCAAGCGCTTTTTTCAGGACGTTTTGACGCTGGCGTTACCAACCAGGCTCACCATCGGCGAAACCGCCGCCCGCAGCGGCGTCCGCACCTCCGCGCTCCGCTACTACGAGTCCCTCGGGTTGATCGCCTCCGAGCGAACGGCCGGCGACCAGCGTCGCTACGCTCGCGAAACGCTGCGGCGCATTGCCGTCATCCGCGCCGCTCAGCTCCTCGGCCTCACCCTGCGGGAGATACGGCTCGCGTTGAACGAGCTTCCCCAGGGACGCACCCCCGACCGGCACGACTGGCAGCGGCTGTCTCAGACCTGGCGCGGCTCGCTGGACCAGCGCATCGCCGATCTCCAGGCGCTGCGCGACCGGCTGTCCGGCTGCATCGGCTGCGGTTGCCTGTCGCTCGAAAGCTGCGCGCTCTTCAATCCGGCCGACCGGGCCGCCCGCGCCGGCGCCGGCGCCCGCTATCTCGTTGGTGACCCACCCAATCCCGAATCGGAACGCGGCTCATAGCCAGGCCAACTCTCGTAGAACGACCCGGCGCAACGGTCACCACTCAGTCCGCACCGGCCGCCACGCGCCATTTGGCCGGGGACTCGGCGGTCCTCGTCGTTCAGACCAAAATCGAAGAAGCCCAGAACCGCCGGCTCGCGGCGCCCACGCTCGACGAGCGCGGCGACCCGGCGTCAGGCTCGGTGGTTAGGCGCTGGCTTCTTCGGTCGGCTCGGTCTCGTCCGTCGTCTCCGGGGCCGCCGCAATCACCTCGCCGTCCTCGTCCAGCAGCACTTCCTCCAGCTCATCCACTTCTTCTTCCTCTTCAACCGTGCGGGCCGGCGTGACCTGGATCACGCTCGCCTCCGGGTCGTCCACCGGCTCGTAGACGCCGTCCTCCGCCCGCAGGTCGCCGACCACCACTTCGTCGCCGATATCCACAAGGTCCGACACCACGGCAACCAGGCTCGAGGGGATCTCAGCCGGCAGGGCGGAGACTTCCACTTCCTGCAGGTCTTGGATCACCACCACCTCGGCGTTGTCGCTGGCGGGCGCACGGCCTTCCAGCACAACGCGCACCATCACGTTGATCGGCTTCGTCAGGTCGACTTTGCGCAGCGTCAAATGCACCAGGCGGTTGGTCAGCGTGTCGATCTCCACGCTATCCATCAGCACCGGCTCGCTGACGTCCGGCGAGTCCAACTCCACCAGTTGCCCGGTCGCCTGGGCGCGCACCAGGTCCGCCAGCGCCCGCTCCGACACTTGGATGGCAATCGACGGGTGTCCGGCTTGCACGAGATTGGCCGGGATTACGCCTTCCCGCCGCAGGCGTCGCACTTTCTTTCCCAGGACGGTTCGGGGTTCCGCCGCCAGGCGATGACGTTCGGGCACGGCTAGCTGCTCCTCGGATTGGGTGGCGGCGCGACCTCGCGAAATACTGTGGGTCGGCGCGCAAATGACACGCAGCGCCGCTACCAGTGAGTCTAGAAAGGCGCCCCGCCGGGCGTCAACGCTTCGTGCAGCGTCGCGAGGGCGCTGCGGGATTGTGGACAATGGGCCACCGGCGCTTCAGAAGCGTCGGCTTGCCGCAAGGAGTTGGTGACCTCTTGGCCTCCCGACGACGCGTATCGCTCAGTGACCTTTATGCCGATGCCTGCCGGCGCATGGACATCACGCCGGAGGAGGCGCTCGGCTGCGAACGCCAGCCCGACCGCCTTCGATTGATGATCACCCAGGACCGCTGGGTGGACTTCGAACTGGTCGACGACCCGGAAAACGACCGCCTGGTCCTCGGCACAACCTTGGATTCGTAGGCGCGTCAACTGCGGGGCCGGTGCTGGCCCCGCGACTGCGAACCCTCGCCATTCCCGTCCGTCTCGACCCTAAGCTCCACCAAACTGCAGGATCGCCCAACTCACGACCACCCACACAACCACCGACGCCAGGATTCCCGCGTCGCCCAGCAGCACGCGCTCGGGCTCCTCGCCGGACCCGTTGTTCTGTAGCAGATACACGTAACGCAGGATCCCGTACAGCACGATCGGAACCGTAATCATCATCAGGTGGTTCTCCGGCAGGTTGGGCGCCGAGAAGGTGTACAGGGCGTAGCTCAGCGGCGCCGCGGCGGCCGCGATCACCACCAGCGTGTGCAGGAACTCGGACGTGTACTGCTCCAGGACCGGACGGGCCGCGGACGAGCCCTCGCTCCCGCCCAGCTCCGCCCAGCGTTTCCCCACGGCCAGGAAGAGCGCCAGCAGGAACGTGCAGGTATAGAGCCAGGGCGACACCGGTACCTCGATCACCAGGGCGCCCGCAACAGCCCGGATCACGAATCCAATCGCAATGGCCAGCAGATCCAGGATCACCACGTGCTTGAGCACCAGCGAATAGCCAACCTGTAGCCCCAGGTACACCGCCAGCGCCGCCCCGAACGGCCACGCCAGCGTCGCCGCCAGCGCCAGCGCCGCCGCGAATAAAACGACGCCCGCCGCGACGGCCAGGCCAATCGGTACGACCCCGGCCGCGATCGGGCGAAGGCGCTTGACTGGATGCTCGCGGTCGCGCGGCGCGTCGATCGCGTCGTTCAGCAGGTAAAGCCCCGCGGTGGCGAGCGTGAAAATGGCCGTCGCGGCCACCGCGGCCAGCAGGCTGGAAACGTTGTGATATTCGCCCGAGAACAGCACGGCCGCCAGCACCAGCAGGTTCTTCGGCCACTGCCGGGGCCGGCTGCTGAGAGCCAGCCCGATGATCCGGGCCCGCAAACCGGGCGATGGCTCGAGCGCGCCCTGTGCTGAAGTCATGACTGGATCGCTCGCGTCAGCCGCCGAATCGGCGGTCCAGCACGGCGTTGGCTGCCCGCACCACGCCCGCAAAAGCGGCCAGCAGCGCGATCAGCGTGCCCACCGTGCCCCAGGCCTCGCCCGCCGCCGCCCAAGTGATCAGGGCAAACACCCCCCAGGCCGACCCCGCCAGGCCCAGGATGATCAGCGGAAATATCACCCCGATGGCCATCACCGTGTAGCCAAACGTCTGCCGCTCCAGCCCGTCGTCCACCACGCGAAATGCGCGCCGGCTGGCGCGGTCCAGGTGATAGGCCGCCGTGAACCAGAACACCCCCAGGACCAGCGGCGCACCTACCCAGGCCGCCGCGATCAGGCTGGTAGACCCCTCAACGCGCGGGTCGTCGGGCGGCGGAATCGCCGGCCAGCCCAGGTCCAGCGTCAGCGCCGCCTGGACCGACTCCACAATCCCGCCCGACCATGGCACCGCCACCGACACCAGCCCCCAGGTCAGCGCCCCCATCAGCGCCACGCCCAGGATCGTCAGCCCGGTCCCCCGCCAGCTGCCTTCCATGCGCCGCAGGCGGTCCTGGATCATCTCCAGGGTCTCCTGCAGCGTCAGTGGTCGGTACGGGTCGACCGGCGAGGCTGCGCCCGGCGCCTCACCCGGCGCTGACGTCGAGGCGGCCCCATCACCCGTTCCGGCATCCCTCTCCGTATCCGAGGGCCGGACGCGTCGGATGACCAGCGGCGGCGATTCGTCC